>Ga0247841_10011079_pt1 | contig 12089 bp, 15 predicted proteins | sample LaCruzMarch2015__2_FD_192410 | JGI IMG/M metagenome (GOLD analysis project Ga0247841, IMG submission 192410) | Freshwater microbial communities from meromictic Lake La Cruz, Castile-La Mancha, Spain - LaCruzMarch2015_18m | ecosystem: Environmental > Aquatic > Freshwater > Lake | place: Spain... | reverse complement strand
CATCGTAAACCTTTTGATCTACTTCAAAATCTTCTCCGCCAGCGCGAGGACCAATCACTACCAAAAGATCTTCTGGTTTTGATCCATAATTTTTACACAAAGCTTCAACGCCTTTGCGGGAAATTTGTTTTAATGTTCCTTTCCAGCCAGAATGAAAAGCTCCAATCGCTTCATTTTTTGGATCATAAATTCCAACCGGCGCGCAATCAGCAGCAACAACCATTAAGGGAATTTCTTTGAGGTTAGTGATCATGCCGTCGGCTAAAACCCGAGCGCGTTCTTTTTTGTCTTTGGATAAATATTCTTCATCAACAACGGCGATATTACTTCCATGTTCAAGCGCAGTTTTCTGAATGTCGTGAGGATCCATTTCCGGAGCAATTCTTCTCAAGGCATTGATGATAATTCTGGCAGCGCTAATCTTATCTTTCCTTCTTTTGGAATCTTCTTGGTCAAATCTTTTATCAAACCTATCTTGCGGCGCAGTAATTCTGATCCTTTCATTCTCCCGATCAATAATCCTATTCAATTCCTTTGTTGTCGCGCCTACCCCTAAACGATCTTTAAACTTTTCAAAAATCGATGATTTTAAAATTCCATCTTCAATAACTTCTTTGTCATTTTCGATTTCCTTGTTCTCGGGAAAATTCGGATTCATTTCAAAATTGCATTCTCGTATTGGCATAATACTAAAAATTAATAAATTTACTTTTGTGCTGACAAAATAGTTTCACTTTTTGAATGTTTGCTTAATAAGGAGCCGCCGATAAAAACCATCAGACTGATTATAAAACCCGGAACAAAAGCAGTATTAGACATTTTTGGTAAAAAGAGTAGTGCCACAATAAAACCTATTGTTATTGATAAGAAAGAAGCTTTAGCGGTTGCTTTTTTCCAGAAAAAACCGCCAAGAACAGCCGGCAAGAATATTAATAACATATATAAAGCAGTCGTTGATAAAGTTAAAATATCTCTGATAAAAAATGCGATAATCAACCCGACCAAGCCAACAATAAAAGTCAAAATTCTGGCCGTTTTTAACATCTGTTTATCGGTTGCTTTTGGATTTATCAGACCTTTGTAAAAATCTTTTGTTAGTGTCGCCGTTACCACCATCATCATCGTATTAACCGAAGAAATAAATACCGCCAAAAAAGCAGCAATGCCCAATCCTAAAAGTCCAGCTGGCAATTGGTTCTGCATTAAAACAAAAATGGCAGAGTCTCTGCTTGCCAGATTAGGATATAAAATTTTTGTTGCCATTCCAAGAAAGGTTGATAAAAGATAAAAAGCAATGATTAAAAATGCCGAAATAATCAAAGCTTTTTTTGCTGTTTTTTGACTATCGGCTGCGTAAATCCTTTGCCAAATTTCCATCGCAATAAACCCAGCCCCCATTCCAAAAATTATTCCACCAATAAAAAATGGAATGCCTCCATATGCGAAGGGTGAAAAATAAGAAACAGCCAAAGACGACAACCCCCCAAATCCTCCGATTGATTTAAATACAATAGGTAGCAACACCCCAAATAATACCAGAACCATAACCCAAAAATGAATAACATCAGTATAAAAATCACTCTTAATTCCAGCAAAAGCAGTATAAATAATTGTTGTCAGCGCTGCTAAAAGAATAACTATCTCAAAACTCAAATTTGTCCAAAGATTTAGAAGAACTGCTAGTCCCGTAAACTGCGCAGCAGTAAATAAAAAATAAGAGAAAACAATTATACATCCGACCAAAACTTGGTTTGATTTTGAATAGCGAATTCGGAAAAAATCTCCAATCGTATGCGCCTTAAATTTATCTCCAAACTTTTTGATTACAGGCGCAAAAAATGCAATTGCCACAACCCCGATGAGAGCGCTTATGGCTGCTGTAAATCCAACCGAAATTCCAGTATCATAACCACCCGCCGCAACTCCAACAAAAGTGCCTACTCCTATCCAGGTAGAAACCATTGAAAAAAGAACCAGCAAGGTCTTTGCTTTTCGCGATAGAATCAGAAAATCTTCTGCGGTTTCTTTTAATCCAACAACAATTCCGACAATAAATAACAAAACAATATACGCAATTACGATTATTATATCAATGGGACTCATTTATTATGATAAATATTTCTAACTAATAAATTTACTTGACTTCATTTTAACGAACAATAAATAATTATGCAAAAAATACCCGTGTTAACGAGTATTAAGAAACGATCTTTATTTAAAATTGCAAAATAATTTTTTATTTTTTTAATTTCTTTATCATATCAACCAAGGCGATTGCGATACCTACTCCCATTAAACCATATCCTACTAATCTATTTTCTCCAAAAATAATCCCTGCAAGAATGAAAGCAAAAGATAAACCAGCCAATGGAAAAAGCTTGCTCTCCGATTTTTTTCCTTTCATAAAAAATATCAAGCTTGCGATGACTGCTAATACTGCTATAACAATTATAATATAAACTTGTCGCATTTTGATAATAAATTTTGTGGACTGGGAGGGACTCGAACCCTCTACCTCTGCAATGCGAATGCAGTGTTCTACCAGATGAACTACCAGCCCATTAAAAGCTTAAAACGCAAAGCGAAAAGCTCAAAATCACAACTTAAAATTCAAAACTAAACATTTTTAAATTGTCATTCCGCATTTAGTGCGGAATCTATGTTTTATTTCTGGATTCCCGCTTTCGCGGGAATGACAAGTAGAATTATTGTTTTACGCTTTAATTCTATTTGCAATTCTTCTTAGAGTTTCATCATCCGCTTTCTCGCCCGATCTGGTATCGATAAATCCCGGGTAATTTTCGTAATAAACTGTTTCATCAGAAACAGTCATTTTAGATTCATTGTCATTGTGCATCGGATAAAGTTTTATATGAGCATGATCAACTCCAGTACCCTCGATTACCAAAGCAACTCTTTCTACTTCCAATTTTTTCTTTAAAATATGACTAAGCGCTTTTCCCGAAGTTAGAAAATTGCGAAATGTTTCCTCGGGCATTTTTGTAAAATCCGAAGGATAGTGAATTTTTGAAATCACAACTACTTGTCCTTCAGTATTGGGAAACAAGTCCAAAATTCCGATACTGTTTTTATCTTCGTAAATTTTATGCGCTTCAACCTCACCTGAAACAATTTTACAAAATAGACACCTAGGCATATTTGAATTTAAAATAATTTAAGCCTTGCTAACTCTTTCTGTGTAATCTCCTGTTTCAGTATTTACCATAATCCTATCGCCTGCGTTTATAAAAACAGGAGCTTTTATTTCCGTGCCATTTTCAAGAGTAATCATTTTTGTTCCCCTCTGGGCAGCATCAGATTTATCTCCCGGAGGCGCTTCTTTTACCAGAAATTCCATTTTAACAGGGATTTCTAAAGAGACAATTTTTTCATCAAATTCCATCGCTCTAACAACACTGTTCGGTTTTAAAAATTTTACCTGACCACCAATGATATTTTCTTCAATCATGAACCTCTTTGATGGATTATCTATTTCTGTAAACCAAAATTCGCCACGATGATGGTAAAGATACTTGATTTCTCTTTTTGAAATATCGGCTTCTTCAAAAGTATCAGCCGCCCTGAAGCTTAAGGTCAGTACATTTCCTGAGATCAGATTTTTAATCTTTGCTTGGAGCGAAGAAGCACCACGGGCAACAAAAACATGCTTAGATTCTAAAACTCTGAAGGGTTGCTTTTGCCAGAGAAAAACAGTATTCACTTTTAAATCATTGATAGACAACATAAAAAAACGAAGTAAGAATTACGAATTATGAATTATGAATAATTTTAGTCAAATTCTTGCTCCAATATAACATAATTTATGAAAAAGGAAAGAGCCAGCCCTAGACTGGCTCTGAATTGTTAACTACCGATAGTTTTAACGCTTTCTTTAACTTGCATCTATGGCCCTGAATTGCACCAACAGACCGACCCAAGTGTTTTGCAAGCGAAACATCACAAACACCTGTTTGAATAATTTCGCCTGATTTATTTAAAATCACTCGATCCAAAATCATTTGATCGTCAAAGTCATCATAAGATTGCCCACTATTTCGTGTATTGTGACGATGTTTCTCATAATACCTTGCCCTGTCCGTATTTCGCTTATCGGGATATTGCTTTCGCCAATTCTTTGTGCATTGATAATTACTACCAGGATGTTCTAATCGCCATTGACGACGGTAACATTTATCACACATGCCTCTTGTGCGAATAGGGCGATTACATCCCTCCGTCTTGCACTTTTTCTCGGACATTTTCCTCCTCTGTTAGATTTTCCTTTCGAACCATAGGTGAGAAATAGAAAATCCATGCCCTGAGTTTATCGTAGGGTTACATCCTCCGTAGCCCTGAGTTTATCGAAGAGCGAAGGAGGACAGAATACCTTCCTTTCAATAACTTCTCTTATAATATAATATATTTACTTTTTGTCAAGGATTTTCTTGATTATTTTAAAATCTTCTATGAGGGTTTCTTTTTGATTAGCATCATAAACGGCAACAGCAGGATGATAGAGGGGAATAATTTTCCGTTGTTTTGCCTCAAAAACTTGCCCCCTGATTTTACTAATTCCCTGAACCTTGTCAGTAAAGCCAAATTTTTCTAAAATATATCTAGTCGCAAAATTGCCTAAAGTACAAATTATTTTAGGATTAATAAGTTCAATTTGTTTATCTAAATAAGAAACACAATTGGAAATTTCTTTGGGTAGCGGATTTCTATTGTCAGGCGGACGGCATTTTAAGATATTGCAAATATAGACATCTTCTCTTTTGAGTCCGATTGCCCCTAAAAGCTCCGACAAGACCTCGCCTGATCTGCCACAAAATGGCCGACCCTGAAGATCTTCATTTTTTCCCGGAGCTTCACCAACGAACATAATCCCTGTGCTATGGCTTCCTTGACCAATTACTGGCAGAGTTCGTGTTTTGTAAAGCGGGCAGTTTTTACAAGCAATAACTTGATTTTTTATACCAAGTAATCCTTTATCGGCTTTTGTTGGTTTATTTTTATCCATGGTATTAAAGTATTTTTACTTATCTAATTCTATCATTTTTTAAATTAATCAAAAAGTGTTACAATTGAATTGTTACATAATTTGTAAATAAAAAAATGTCTAAATTAATAATTATTTTACTTTGTGTGTTGGGGGTCGTTATCGTAGGGGGAGTTTTGGTTTGGCAGTTTTGGTCTAAAGAAAATATTGCAAATTGGCATACATATACAAACAAAGAGCTTGGATTTGAAATAAAATGTCCGTGGGAATGGGAAGAGAATTCTCGGTTTGGGGGTATGGAATGCTATAGCGAAGAATATAAAAAATTTCCAGGTAGTTTTACCATTAGTTCTGGGGAACCATCCGGACCATGCTATTATGGAGACGGCACCCCATGTGCTGAATGTACAGATCCAAACTCAGGGATAGCGTATCCTAAAAAAACCATAAATAATATTGAATATTGTGTTAGTAAAACCGTATTCGAGGGAGAATATCTTATTGACTACGCGACGGATTATCCAGAAGGATGGTATTCGGTAGACTTTAGGATGATGTATGCAGATGATTACAAAATACTAGAATCCGCGGAATTACAAACCCAACTTCAATTATTAGAAAAGATTATTTCTACCTTTAAATTCATTAAATAATTAAATTAAAAAAATGAAAGAAACTTTAAAAAATCTAACTAAGGCCTTTATTGGCGAATCTCAAGCGAGAAATCGCTATACTTTTTATTCCCGAGTTGCCCAAAAAGAAGGTTACGAACAAATCGGCGAAATTTTCCTTTTGACAGCTGATAATGAAAAAGCTCACGCTAAAAGAATATTTGAGCACATTCAAGTGTTAAAAAAAGAAGAAGGTGAGCTTGGTGAAGTTATCGTTGAAGCTGGCGCGCCAACAGTTTACGGAACAACTATAGAAAATTTGAAATCGGCCATTGAAGGCGAAAACTTTGAAAACACAAAAATGTATCCAGAATTTGCTGATACGGCTGAAAAAGAAGGATATTTGGAAATTGCGAAAAGATTTAGAGCAATTGCTATGGCAGAACTTCATCACAAAGAAAGGTATGAAAAACTTTTAGCCCAACTTGAAGCCGGCACAGTTTTTAAAAAAGCAAAAGAAACTTGGTGGGTTTGTCGTGAATGTGGTTATATTCATTTTGGCACCACTCCTCCAGAAAATTGTCCGTCTTGTGATCATCCTACCGCTTTTTACCAAGTTCAGTGTGAAAATTATTAAAAATAATTATGACAAAATTAAATCAAATTTATCGCTGCAATATTTGCGGCAATATGATTGAAATGATTCATGAGGGTGCCGGTCAGCTTGTTTGCTGTGGCAAAGCCATGGAATCTCTTCAGGAAAAAACCGAAGATATCGGAGCAGAAAAACATGTGCCTGTCTCAGAAAAAATTGATGGCGGTGTTAGGATAAAAATTGGTTCCGTGGCTCATCCTATGGAAGATGAACATTATATTGAATGGATAGAAATCATCACTGAAGATGGAAAAATTGGCAGAAAGTTTTTGAAACCCGGCGACAAGCCAGAAGCTGATTTTTTTACACCAAGCAAGCCAAAAACCTTTAGAGCTTATTGTAACCTTCACGGACTTTGGAAAAAATAAAATAATTATTATTTAAAAAAAGTAGCTCGTTTGTGAGCTGTTTTTTTTGATAAATTATTTAATTAAATTTTTTATTAAAAACCCTTTGAGGGATTTTTTTTAAATGCCATTTTTCTTTCCATCCTAAATCTTCCGCGCCAGCATCAAAACATTTTGCTCCAAGAGAAATTGCCTTTTCAAAATTCTTTGCCGTTAAGTATGTTCCAAGACTGGGAAAGTCCTTTTTGTTTGCTCCTGAATTTATGTATGTATAGATATTTTTATATTTTAGCGCCAAAGACACCGCTTCTTTTCTGCCATTTATGGTAATTGTTAAAACCTGAAAATCTAAATCAAGCTTGAGTAAATCTCGAAAAATATCTTTTCTGTAAGGCGTACTAAAGACAGAATCATCGCCAAAACTTTTAATGTTTAATTCAAATAATTTGTCTATATCTTCAAAATTATTTTCAAGAATCTTTGGTTGATACAGTCTTTCAATGCGACAAAGAAGTTTTTTCATCTTTGCGCACGACTTTGGGCTGAATTCTCTGAAAAAATAATCGTTAGTGTTTTTGAGCCCTGAGAGATCAGTAATATATTTATATTCCAAAATATCAAGGTTTTTTGTAAATTCATCCTCTCCAATGATATCATCCAATCCTGCTTCTTGTTCGATCGCTTTGTAAAATTTGGGAATATATTTTTCGTATCTTGGTTTAATAAATATTCTATTGTCTTCCATATAGCCACCACCAATAAAATCTATATGGCCTTTTTCGGCGTTAAATTGCAACGGAAGCAAGCCGATATTTTCTTCACCGATTCGTCCCACATAAAAAAATAAAGGATGTTTGAAATACTTATAAAAACAGTATCTCACACCCCAAAGATCGTATATGATTTCATTGGGACTTAATTCCTGCCAAACTTTTTTTGCTTTTTCTATGTTATCAATTCGGCTAATTTTCAATTGTTGATCACTGCTGTCTTTAGGCGTCATATTTTTAGAGCACGCTCGGCTGAAGATGATGATAGGGTGGATGGTTTTTATATCTTTTTATCGCCATCCTAATAATTTCTTCTAGAAAATCTCCATAATCTAATCCAATCACTTTTGCTGAATTAGGCACAGAGTCGCCAATATTAATTGAAGGGTTAGGGTTTAATTCCAGAACATAAGGATTATTGTTTTTATCAACCCTAAGCTCAACTCGCCCATAATCATGACAATCCAAAATATTGTAAGTATCGAGAGCAATTTCGGTAATAAGTTTTGAAAGTTTTTGGCTAATATTTTTTGGCGGTCGTTGAATGGTAATTCCCTTATCATAGGCATCGTCCTCTTCCCACTTTGCTTCAAAAGGATAAATATGCCAATACCCAGGAGGCATTTTATCAAAAACAGACCTTGTTAATGGCAAGACCCTCAAGTCGTCTTCTTCGCTTCCTAAGATCGAAACATCGTATTCATCTCCGTCAATATATTCTTCTATAATCGCTGGTCGGCCAATTTCTATAATAATTTTTTCAAGTTGTTTCTCTAGCCTTTTTTTATTAGTCACCACGGAATCATTAGTAATGCCAATGGAATTATCCGTGTTGGCTGGTTTTACTATCAATGGGTACCTCAGATCTTCTCTGATGTCATCCTCTAGGTCATAAATATAATCCCATTTTGGAGTCGGCATATTATGAAAGGCGAGCAGCTTTTTAACCCGAATCTTGTCAATACACAATCCAAGAGTAAACGAACTTGATCCCGTATAAGGAATTTGAAGTGCGTCTAAAATTGCCGCGGCATGAGGCTCAAGCAGACTAGATTCGTTGATTCTTTCGCAAACATTAAAAATGAGATCGACATCGCTCTTTTTTAGATCATCGAATACGCGCGAAAGATTGTTAAAATCAAAGAAAGTTACTCGATATCCTCGCTCTATCAGGGTTTTTTCTATGTTCTTTCCAACCGACATTAAATCCTTTTCAACTGCCCCTGCGTTATCGTCATAAAAATTACAAGCAATGCCAATATGAAGATTCCTCTGATTTTTTATTGACATTCTTCTAATCTTTTCAATCTTTCCGCTCCTGATAAGAATGTCTTGATTAACGGCTGAGGGTGAAAAATGATTTTTGCGCAATGTTTTTCCGATTGACGAAGCTGATTGAAAACGAGCCACCTCGTAATTAATACATTCTAGGGCTTCTTTCAAATTATCTTGAGTGTCTAGGGGATTGTCGCCTGAAACCACGATCCATCCTAAATATTCATATCCTTCAGGTGGCACCAAAACTGGATCGCCAATTTTTTTGAAAAATTCAACTTCTTCTACGAATGGTTTCTTTTTTATTTTTTCATCTATATCAAATTGAACGATAATACCAGAATAATTGCTTAAAAAATCATGCGACGCTAAATACATATAAGGATTTTCCGGCTTATTAATTTTCGGAAAATATATTCCTAAGGCAATTTTAGCGGCTCCTTCGATGAAATCAATGCGCCAAGCTTTCTTGATGCTATCATAAATTTCATCTCCCCCCATTCTCAAATTAACCTCAATTGGCACAGGTCCTTTTTTTGTTGACTTGGCTTCAAGATGAATACAACCATCTTGGATTCCTAGTTTTTCTAGAATTTCATCAGTCATAACCATGAGAGCTTCTTTGTTTTTTTCTGGAAGACTCGAAGGCGTGAAGCGTCCTGTCTCGATAAAAAACGGCTCGTTAGTTTTATTGTTGTCAGAAATAGAATGAAACTTGACTCTGCCATTTTGAATTAAAATGTCGATATCAACTTCGTCTCCATCAATGTATTCCTCCACCATTATATCTGTTCCGTCATTGAGCGCAGACTCCACCTCAGTATTAATACTTTTCTTGATATATTGATAAGTCGATGCTAATTCTTCTTCATCGTCAACTCTCACCACGAAGGCGCTACTAGCGCCAAATGTCGGCTTGATTACCAATGGGAAATTTAACTCTTTTGGAATTTTCTTTAGATCCTCTGCCGACTTAATCATAATATGCTTCGGTGTCGGCAGATTGTTTTCTTGACAAAATTCACGAAATAGATATTTATTTCTAACCTTTTTTGAGATATTAAGAGGGATGCCGATAAAATTAAATTTATCTGTTATCTTTGAGGTCAAAAGAACATCATCTTCCCAAAAAGTAATTGCTCCGTCAATTTTTATATTGGGATTATTTGCCATAAAATCCTTGATCGCCTGGATTGATTCTGTGTGATTAGTATTATCCGCCAAGATCCAGTGATCAACATAAGGTTGCGCCCAGTTTTTTTCTTTATTAATTACAACTATCTGAAGTCCCATTTTTTTAAGTTTCTGGATCACGAAGCGTTTTTTGATAGAGCCGGTATTTACTAAAAGAATTGTTTTCCCCAAGAGAGAATTCACACCATTGTTCGGATTTAAAATTTTGTCATTATAATTACTGTCTTTCATGATAAATTAAATTGCTATTTTAAATAAAAAGAGCCCGCCTTCTTTTTTTGTCTTAAAGAATGATTGCGAGTTTAATTGAACCAGGACCTTGCCGGGAGGCTCGTCTCCTTCGCCAACACTAGTTGATAATGAGTCGGAAATAGTTTTCTTAAATAAGTTTTTCATTCGTTATTTTTTTGTTTCTATAAAGATAATATCTCCTTCGTCGATTTTATTCCTATCAGAATAATAATCCCTTTATCTTCATTGTCAATATGTGAATAATTTTTCTTTTTATTGGTTAAAAACGGTTGATTTGCATAGCCACCAAGCAGTTTCAAAATCTTCTTGCTAAGCTATGTTTATGTGATAACCTGAAATTAGAAACAGTACTTTAAAAGGAGGAAAATATGTATAGCGAAGCTCTGGCTGGTGCGCTTGTTTTTGATATCGAAACAATGGGGCTGCAATTGCCTGGTGGATCTGTTGAGCTTAGCGAGGCTTTTATCGGGAAACATCTTGGGAGAATTGTGGGAGAAATTCCCAGAATCGCTTGTCCTATCTGTCAAAAAGGATTAATAGTAGAAATCGACAGAGATGTAGTTCTTTCCGAACCAATTCATTTCGGAGGAGGTATCGTTAATAAGCAGAGAGAAAGAATTCCTGTGGGTAGGAAAATTCGCCTTGAATGTTCTGATTGTCACAAAACTTTTTTGGGACAACATATTTTCATTCAAGTAGCCTAGATAGTAAAACCCCTCTAGTGTACTGGAGGGGTTTTTCTTGACAATAACAAAAACAATGATAGAATGAAAATGACTTTAAGGGAGGTCGCATCGTGAATAAGAGAATGAAGAGCTTTGGAGTTCTCGTCGTTGCAGTGTTGGCTTTCGTTTCTTTGCTTTCCGGATTGGTGTTGGGAGCAGATCAGGGTATCGTTCTTTTGTACAACACCCCCAGAACCGTGATAATTCCTTATCGAGTTGAAGGTGTCAATCTTCAATATTCACTCGATGACAATATTGGAGTAAAACTGCAAGTGTATTTTCAGATTCCTGTTGGATCAAGAATCTATCTGGCAAAAAAGTATGTTCCGGACTATTTTCTGGGAATGAATTATCAAGTAGAACTATCTCAACTTCCCAGCAATAGAAAATTCATAGGAGCATATTGTTCCAAGCTGATCTTTGGTCTTCAAACTTACACATGGTGTGATCCGTCAGGTCCCTGGTTTGAACTATTCTCGTTCCCTCCTATGATTCATGAGCCATCAAGAGACATCCCTCACGCACCCATTAACATTAATGGCAGTACCAATAAACTCGTCTTCATTGAAGTTCCCGATGGTCGTTGGTTAATGATTACCTTACCCACAGGAGAAAGCCGTGAGGGATATTGCAGAGCTAACTTGTACGAACCAGTTCTTCCTATAAATCCTTAGAGAAATGATGACCTCGGTAAAGCCGGGGTCTTTTTTCTTGACACTATGAAAAGAAAGATATAAGATGCTTATAGTTCCACAATTAAGGAGGGGAAATGACAGAAATAAAAGATGGCCTGATCGTCGTTTCTGTTGAGCAAATAGGAACCTGCGTTATGGATGGGCAATTAGTGCTCCTTAGCGATTCTTTCGCAAGTACACTAATATCTCGATATTGGTTACAACGCCTTCCTTCTCTAGGAGTAGCTACAGAATACAAGTGCCCTATTTGCCATAATGGCCGCATTAGAGTAAAAAAACTTACACCAAATTATTCTGGTGGCTGCCGACCCGTGCCAAGCACCATGCATCATGTTGGAGATAAAATTGAATGCGACTGCACTAATCCCGAGTGCAAAACAGAATTCTCTGGAAGTCATACTTTTAGGTGGATAGATTAGAAGCAAGAACCCCGGCAAGTGTCGGGGTCTTTTTTTTATATAAAAACAAAAATCGCCCCCATTAGCCTGAGGCGAAGAAGACCGAAAGACAGAGCTTCCGGCGAAACATCCCCCGAGGAGTAATCCAGCCTTACCTAGGAGTAGATA
>Ga0247841_10011078_pt1 | contig 12089 bp, 13 predicted proteins | sample LaCruzMarch2015__2_FD_192410 | JGI IMG/M metagenome (GOLD analysis project Ga0247841, IMG submission 192410) | Freshwater microbial communities from meromictic Lake La Cruz, Castile-La Mancha, Spain - LaCruzMarch2015_18m | ecosystem: Environmental > Aquatic > Freshwater > Lake | place: Spain... | reverse complement strand
GCATGTGTTAGGCACGCCGCCAGCGTTCGTCCTGAGCCAGGATCAAACTCTCCGTTGTAGAGTTTAATCTGTTTGATCCGGCTAAAAAATACTTTGAGTCGTTAGACCCAAAGAAATTGACTTTGGCGTTTCACTTGACAACAAATTCAAAGAACTTGACCTTACTCGATCAAGGGAAACCAATGTACATCTTTTCTGGTCACTTGCAAAATCTTTTTTTCCTTTTCTTTTCAACTCTTTAGCCTCTTACAGCCAAAAAATTGAAACCTGAGCATTTCGCTTTTCCCTCAACTTCATACTGTCAAATAACGTGCCATCTTTCAGGCTCTTCCCCACTTTCGCTTTCCCTTTCGGTCATTCTTCAGTGGGCTCCTAATGTATCACCCAATTCCTTAACTTCCAAACACTTTCTCCGACTTTCTTCTGAAAAGCAGGAAATAAAACGGTTTATTGTGTCGGTTCAGTTAAAACTGGCACCAATGAAGGCATCTCAACGACCAGATCCATCTGATGAACGCCATGGGCGTACTCCTTCGCTGCAGCAACAAAACCATGAAACACGGGATGAACCTTCTGAACCCTCGATTTCAGCTCAGGATGGAACTGTACCGCCACAAACCAGCGATGATTCTTAAGCTCGATAATCTCAACCAGCTCTCCGTTCGGCGAGGTGCCGGAAAAAACCATCCCGCTCTCTTCAAAGTTTTTACGATAGGCATTATTGAACTCATAGCGGTGCCGATGCCGCTCATTGATAAGAAACTTATGATAGACCGCGTAGGCCTTCGAGCCCTCCGAGATAATACAGGGATAGCTACCCAGACGCATGGTTCCGCCCTTCTCCTTCACCTTTTTCTGATGCGCCATGAGGTCAATAATCGGAAAGCGGGTTCGCTTGTTAAATTCCGTAGAGTTGGCATCCTGCAGACCACAGACATTCCGCGCAAACTCAATGGAAGCACACTGCATACCCAAACAGATTCCAAGAAAAGGAACATTATGCTCCCGTGCATACTGGATATACTTGATCTTCCCCTCAATCCCCCGATCACCAAAGCCTGGGGCAACAAGAATACCATTAATCCCCTCAAGCTCCCTGGCAAAATCAAAGGCATTCAGCTCGGCATCCTCTGCCCGGAGCAACTTGACGTTAACCTTGACGTTATTACTCGCCCCCGCATGAATAAAGGATTCGATAATGGACTTGTAGGCGTCAGGATACTCCGTATACTTGCCGCATATCCCGATGGTAACCTCACCATCCTGCGGAAACTTGACCTTATTGCAGAAGTCCCGCCAGTAATCAAGTGTCGGCTCCTTATACTTCTTCAATCCAAGCTTTTTAAGGACGCGCAGATCAAGCTTTTCCTTGAGGAGCATCAACGGCACCTCATAAATCGTATCACAATCGTTCAGACCGATAACATCGAGTTCATTGACATTACAGAAATGGCCTACTTTGTTCTTGATTTCGCGCGAGAGTGGTTTTTCACTGCGACAAACGAGAATATCAGGCTGAATACCCACCCCAAGCAACATTTTCACACTGTGCTGGGTTGGTTTCGTTTTCAGTTCACTGGCGGCCTTGATGTAGGGCACAAAGGTGAGATGAATATTCAGCAGGTTGCTGTCACCCATCTCAAGCTTCATCTGCCGCATCGCTTCAAGAAAAGGGAGCGACTCGATATCGCCAATCGTCCCGCCGATCTCGGTAATAAGCACATCAAGATCCCCGTTTTTAGCCTGCTCGGCCATCCGATCCTTGATTTCATCAATCACATGTGGCACAACCTGAACCGTTGCCCCAAGATATTCGCCTCGACGCTCCTTGTCGATAACCGATTTATAGACCCGCCCCATCGTCAGATTTGAAGACTGCGTCGTCGACTCATCGAGAAAACGTTCGTAATGGCCAAGATCAAGGTCCGTCTCAGCTCCATCATCAGTCACATAGACCTCCCCGTGCTGGTAGGGCGACATCGTACCAGGGTCAACATTGATATAGGGATCATATTTCTGTATAGCCACCTTCAGGCCACGCGACTTCAGCAGCATCCCGAGAGAGGCCGACAGAATCCCTTTGCCGAGCGAGGAGATCACCCCGCCGGTCACAAAAATATGTTTCACATTTTTCGGTCGAGCCATGAAACCGTCCGTCCTTGATTAATGATAAATAAAAGCTATCGTTATTGTTCTGCCTCATGGGAACCGTCACAGAACGGATCCATGTTTGGCAGTGACTTAAAACAGGTCAATCTGACCATCAGGATCTTCCAGAAGCACATCAGAATCAACCTCTTCATCGCTCTTCGGCACTCGCGCCAGAGCAGAAATGATATCCCCGGCCATCAGCCTGACAAGCCTGACTCCGGAAGTGTTCCTGCCAGTCAACCGTATATCGGAGACATGCTGGCGATTCACGATACCCTGAGCTGTAATGATGATCAGATCGTCGTCATCATTGACATCCAACAGACCAATCAGTGCACCAACCTTTTCATGAGCCTTAAGGGTAATAACCCCGCGAGCGCCGCGCCGCGTCAGTCGATAATCCTCCACACGGCTTCTCTTGCCAAAACCGTTATCGGTAACAGCAAGCAGCGCCGTATCGAAGCGCTTGGTGGTCACCATTGAAATACACTTCTCACCCTCGTCAAGCGTGATACCCTTGACGCCCATGGCAGTACGTCCCATCGAGCGGATCTCAGCCTCGGGAAAGCGTACGACAAAACCGGAATTCTTGGCCAGAATAATCTGATGATCACCATCAGTCAGACGGGCATCAAGCAGCTCATCATGCTCTTCAATAGTAATGGCAGCAATACCATTCTTTCTTGGATGAGAAAAATCTTCAAGCGGTGTTTTTTTCACGATACCATTGGTCGTCGCCATGACAATGAAACCCGGCTCATCAAAATTGCGGATATTGATGTAGGCTCTGATTTTCTCGCCCTGCTGCAACTCCATGATATTGGCCAGCGCACGACCCCTCGCAGCACGTCCAGCTTCAGGAATTTCGTACACTTTCAGCCAGTGACAACGGCCCCTGTTGGTGAAGAAGAGTATATAATTATGGGTCGAGGCAATAAACATATGCTCGACAAAATCGTCATGCTTGGCCTGAGCCCCTGTGACCCCTTTGCCACCCCGAGCCTGACGGCGATAACCCGAAACCGGGAATCGCTTGATAAAACCCTCATGGGTAATGGTGATCACCACATCTTCCTGGGCAATCATATCTTCGATAGAGAAATCACCCTCCTGCGGCACAATTTCAGTCCGGCGTTCATCACCATAGACCTCCCTGACCTTCAGCAACTCTTCGCGGATAATCTGCATCTGTTTCTCAGGACTGCCGAGAATAAAGCGCAGCTCCTCAATAAAGGCAAGTACCTCCGTGTATTCCATGTCGATCTTCTTGCGCTCCATCCCTGTCAGACGCTGCAGACGCATCTCAAGAATAGCCTTCGACTGCAACTCCGACAGTCCGAAACGCTCAATGAGCCTCTCCTGAGCTGTTGAGGCATCCGGTGATTCACGAATCGTTGAAATCACCTCGTCAAGATTATCAAGACAGATCTTCAGTCCTTCAAGAATATGGGCCCGCTTTTCGGCTGTCGCAAGGTCAAATTGTGTACGGCGCAGAACAATCTCATTGCGGTGCTTGATATAATAGACCATCATCTCCTTGAGATTGAGGATTCTCGGCACCCCATCAACCAGCGCAAGCATGATCACCCCGAACGTATCCTGCATCGGGGTATGCTTGTACAGGTTATTCAGAACAACCATAGCCACAGCATCCCGCTTCAGCTCAATCACCAGCCTCATGCCGTCACGGTCAGACTCATCGCGGATATCGGCAATACCTTCAATTTTTTTATCGTGCACCAGCTCAACGATTTTCTCGATCAGCCGCACCTTGTTCACCTGATAAGGAAGCTCTGTAACAACAATCGATTCCCGACTGTTTTTCGGAGTAATCTCCACAATAGCCCGCGCCCGGATCACAACCTTGCCCCTGCCGGTCATATAAGCCGAACGAACACCCTCATAACCATAGATAATACCACCGGTTGGAAAATCAGGTGCGATCACATATTTCATGAGATCAGCCACTTCCAGATCCGGATTGGCAATCAGGGCGATCATGCCATCAACAACCTCCCGGAGATTCTGGGGTGGAATATTGGTTGCCATACCGACCGCAATACCTGAAGAACCATTCGCAAGGAGGTTAGGTATCGACGACGGAAGAACCGTAGGCTCCTCAAGCGAGTCATCAAAATTAAGGGAAAAGTCAACGGTAGCCTTGTCGAGATCCTTCAGCATTTCACCGGCAATGGCCTTCATGCGCACCTCCGTGTATCGCATGGCAGCAGGAGAGTCACCATCAACCGAACCAAAGTTTCCCTGACCGTCAATCAGAGGATAACGCATGGAAAACTCCTGCACCAGACGCACAAGACTGTCGTAGACAGCGGTATCGCCATGGGGATGGAACTTGCCAAGCACTTCACCAACAACACGGGCAGACTTTTTATGTGGTTTACCAGCCTGCAGACCAAGTTCGTGCATACCGAAAAGAACCCTTCGGTGAACCGGCTTCAGTCCATCCCGCACATCGGGCAGCGCACGACTGACAATGACCGACATCGAATAATCGAGATAAGAACCCCGCATTTCTTCTTCAATACTGATCGGGACTATTCTTTCGCGCTGCATAGGTAAATCCTGGGTGATAATTGATATAAATAACTCAACGGCGTAATGTATAAAAATCCGTCTGAATTCTGAACAATGCAGTACGCCCGAAAAGAGCTAACTGCAAAAAATTGTGGATAATATCAGCTCAGTGTAATTACAGGTGCATCCGACCAGAGGGATTCAAGGTCATAAAAATGGCGCTCATCCGGCATAAAAATATGCACAACAACATCGATATAGTCCAGGAGAATCCAGTGCATGGAATCCATTCCCTCAACATGCATAGGACGCTCGCCATCAACCTTGAGCTCATCAATAATATGCTCCGCTGCCGCCTTTGCCTTACGATCAGAATCGGCAGTCACAATCACAAAATAATCGGTAACCGATGTCAAACCCCGGAGATCAAGAATCTTGACCTCTTCACACTTTTTTTCCAGCGCCAGCTCAGCAGCCCTTCTTGCAAGCAGCTCACCGACAGCTACCTCTTTTACCTGTGTGGCACTCACCATCTCTTCCTCTTTCAAGCTACTCATAAACCTCTATCCTTCATAAATGAACTATATTTTACAACAACTTACCGCCAACAGGCAACAAAACAACCCCACTATGGCAATAATGGTAACTCCTCAACATACGAAAAAGCCAGCTCACTGACCGCAAAAAAAGCCGGGGAGTAATTCCGGCATGGGATGGCAGTCCAACAAGACGCCCCATTAAAATATGGGGTGCTATTTTTCTCCTTTTTTAAGTGCCACGAAAAGGATTCCATTGAATCTCCTTCGCAGCCGTATAGAAAATTCGAAGAAAATCCTCACCGAGCCCGTGTGATTTTATTTCATACCAAATATATCCGGCTATCACGTCGTCCTCAACTTCAGGAAGAAACTCCAGAATGTAACTCATTTCCTTGATTCTATTCTTTCACGAAGCTCATCAAGAGATAACAACTTACCGGGATAAAAGTTGAGACTCGCCAGCCGATTGTCAAGCTCAGACTTATGGCTCTGCGAAACAGGAACGTCAACTCCTGTTGAGTCTATAGTGTCCCACAGTTCCCCAACAAGAAGAATCTTTTCGGGTATACTCAGTTTGTCGATGTGTGGAATATCTTTTACCCGCATTGCCTTGCTCCTTTCTTATTTTCTGATATTAAGTGCTAACAGTTACTTCTTTGCCGGAAGTTTCAGGATTTACAACGAATCGGGGGAGGTGAAATAGCGACCGCCGCCTGCTCTGCCAAAACATCCAGAACCGATGTTCCCTGAACTGGTTCAGCAAAAAAGTGTTTGTCATCAAATTCCAGACGAATCTCATCAGTTTGGATCGTGCTCAAAAAACGCATCAGAGCTTCCTGCATCTTGAAAAAGGAGTGCGCCTTAAGGGCAAGGGCTATCAACGGATGGAAACTGCTTCCATCCATCTCGACCTTTTTTGCCTGCACTAAAATCGTATTCACAATTAAATATATTGGGATATAAGAATAATTTACTTTTCGTCTCTTTAAATGGTATTCTTTCCCTGTGACAACAATATTGTTTTTTTTCATTTTTATTGGCCGTCCTTATTCTTTTGATTCTATGTCTTCCGTCGTCAATACTTATGATTCCATGTCTTCCATCGTCAATATCTACACAATAAATAATAACGGAAATATTTTTTTTATCAGAAACGCCAATAGTAAAAAAAGTTTTTTCATTTTTAGATGCGATTGTTAACGAGAAAGGATCATTGATAATAGCAGCTCCTTTTTCATTTCTTTTGTCTTTGAAAAAACGTTCATATATTGATCCAATAAAAAATATTGGTCCGAAAACAAAATAAATAACAACTAAATAATGAGAAATCTGAATCGTTTGAATAACTTCATTTTTGTCTGCAGCGTATATAGCAAGAAGAACAGAGATTATATAATAGCAAAAAGATATAACATAAAAACTTATTGTTGAATAAGTTGTCGCACTACCCCGCTGCGTTCTTATTAGCCAGCTTTCCCAGCCAATAGTATTCGTGCTGTTATACGCAGATTCAATTTCTCTTTTTATATAGTCAGCACATCTTGAGATAGATCTATCTTCTGCTAAATGCAACACGCAGCCTCCCAAAGTAAGAAATGGCAAAAATATTGCTATGACTTCAGCGACAGGCTTTGCTATAGAGATTTGGCTTAATCCCAATAAAATTGGAACAACTACCCCTCCAATACCATATATCTTAAAGGCTCGTTCTTTTGCATTTTCTATTTCAGTTCTTAATGCTTGATATTGTAATTCTAAAAATATTTCGTTGAATGGCATGTCTATCGATTTAAGCATGATTATCGTAGTTAATACTGAACGCAGTGTGAATAACTCTGCCACGCAGCCATCGGATCATCACCACGAGCAATCCTCGCATTATATTCATCTTGGCACTTCTGATTGTGCGCAGCCTTAGAAGAGCGATCCCGATTTTCGCGAATTTCGCGCTCCCTTGACATTTGCTCGGCATGATGTCCTTCTCTTCCCAGACAAGCTTCAAGGCAGTCAAGAAAAGCACCTGTGTCTGCCATATCCGGGTACTGTTGTTGGCACCGTTCCGGACAGTTATCTGACCCCGTCTGGGGCCGTGATACAATATTATTGGGTTGATTCGTTCTCTCAAGAGCGGCTAATACTTGTGATGCCCAATTTATGGTTAATATATCGTTAATTTGCCTCCCAAGTGACAATGCTCGTTGCGCATAGTCAACTGCTTTTGTAAAATTTCCAAGATTTCGATACGCAACAGCCGTTAGTGCGAGTGCTCTTGCCTGCCGACCTTGTAATCCCCTAGCCTGTTCACTATTGGCAGGAACGACCTGCGAATACATTGAACGCGCCAATTGTAAAGACGTTAATGACGCTTGAAAATCTTTCATCTTTAGTTGTTGCCAGCCTTGCTGAAGAAGCACATCACCTTGCTGGGCAGGATTGAAATTATTTGCCGCAAATGTCGAAGATGTGAACAAGTGGAGGAGCAAGATGGCCAAAACCGCTGCAAAAACAACATGAATATGAAGTCGAACAGGCATCTTCAAATACCTCCTTTGGGCTATTGCCGTTTGAAATTAAAAATCAGTCCACTTCGGAAATTACACAATAAAAGGCCCAAATTTACGTCGTTTCACAATAATTTCCTACGAGTTTTTGAAGTGGTAAGCGCTCATCAAAAAGTCATTACGTAATCAGTACCAAAACCAGCTAAGATTTTTCGAACATCTTCTTCAAGGGTTTTTTCATTTCGCGTCTTGAATTCCATCAATTCATACTTCACCTTGTGCCAATACTTTTCAATTCGATTGAGTTCTGGACTGTAAGGTGGCAAGAAATAAAGAGTCAGTCCCTTTTGAGCCAGCACCTTTAACATCAGTTGAACCGATTTCGCTTTATGGAATGACGCATTGTCCAGAATGACCGTTAAAGGTTTCCCCACGTAGTTCATCAGCAGACCAAGAAAGCCGGTAAATATAAGTGAATTTGTTGTTTGCCACAGCGCAACTGAGAACAAATCACCCGTTGAGAGCATGGCTCCGATGACATTCAGGCGTTTTCCCCGGTTGGCGTCAATCTTGTGACATTTGCCTATCGGAGTCCAAGCGCTGCGGTTTGGCTGGGCCAGTGCGAAACCAGTCTCATCCACATAAGCTAAGATCCTCTCATCGCGTTCGACTTCATCTTTCATCAATTCTATTTCTAACTGTGCTTGTCTAAACCAGACTTCATCTCGTTTTTTTTAACCACAGGCGTGTACGTTTCCAGACAAAACCCAGTGCTTTCAACGCATTAGTTACGGTACCAACGCTCACGTTTACATTACACTCTTCCTTTAACCGAGCCACTATCGCTGGAGCTGTCAGTGCTTCCTTTTCCGCCCAAATCGTGATCTGTTCAAGGTGAATGGCGTTTAGTTTCGGAGGTGCGCCGCTTCGATGCCTATCATATAAAGCGGCAAACCCCTTTGATAACCAGTTCTTACGTCGGTCATAAACCGTATCGATATTCAGGTCTTGCAATGCCACGATGGCCTTTGCACTCAACCCGTCGTTGAAATATAACAGTGTTTGAGCCCGATGACGTGCTTGCCAATCTCTTCCTTTTGCCACAATTTGTTGTAGCTTTGCACGATCGATGGCAGATAATTCAAAGTAACTTAACTTCATGATTTACAAGGGCAGGTGTTTGTGTTTACCTTCTTGCCCTTATATTACGGAATAATTTGTTGTTGAGCGCTTAGATGCATTCTTCTAAAGTTGACTCCTCCTTCCACCGGTTGGTGTTGATCGAAGATGGTTGTCTGGTGTTCAACCCGATAGCTTTTACCAGTAAGTTTATATTGGTTCGCACCTTCAAACTACGAACTATGGGTGCTGGGTAATTCTTATTTTCCGTTTTTGGCTTATTCTTGTTTTCCTTGCCAATCACAACTATAGTGGACCCCGAATTTTAGACAGTGGTTTAAGTTGTTAACTTGCCCCAAAAAGGAGCAGGTAATGACAAAAAGGACACGAAAAAATTTCAGCAGTGACTTTAAGGCCAAGGTGGCACTTGAGGCTATTCAAGGGGTCAAGACGCTGAATGAAATCGGTCAGGAATTTGGAGTACACCCCGTTCAGGTCGGTAAGTGGAAGAAAGAGTTGCAGGAACAGGCATCAAGCTTGTTTGAAGCCAAACGGGGTCCAAAACCAGTTGAACCGGCTGCAGATCCTGAAAAGCTTTATACGGAAATCGGGCGGTTAAAGGTCGAGCTGGATTGGCTTAAAAACAAATATAGAAGTGACCGTCCTCTCTGTTATATAGAAACTCCTGACAACGTACTACTTAAAACCAGCTGAAGGGAGCGGCCGGCGACTTTATTGGCGGATTACCCCGTTAAAAAACATGGTCCAGGGTTTTTTGCGGACTCGGCACTGGTGACATCAACTTGATGATCCCGTTTAGGAAAATGATTGTACTGCAAACCCGCCCTTCAGCCTCTTTTATTGGGAGGAGTTATGAGACAAGCAAAAAGTTCATCAATGCCAGTAGTTCATCTGAATGCAGCTGGAGTTGACATTGGTTCACAGTTTCATGTGGTAGCTGTATCGCCCGATCGAACCGATGAACCGGTAAAGACATTCAAGAGTTTTACTGGTGACCTGCATGCAATGGCCCATTGGCTGAAATTCTGCAGAATTGAGACTATTGCAATGGAATCAACGGGTGTGTACTGGATTCCTGCATTTGAAATTCTTGAGAGCTATGGATTTGAAGTATTTCTGGTCAATGCGCGAGAGGCAAAAAATGTTCCAGGTCGCAAAACTGACATCAATGATGCCCAATGGTTACAGAGATTACATCAGTTTGGGCTATTACGAGCAAGTTTTCATCCATCCTGTAATATCGCGGAACTGAGGGCTTATCTGCGACAGCGTGAAAGGTTACTCGATTACAAGGCTTCGCATATTCAGCACATGCAGAAGGCCATGATGCAGATGAATGTCCAGTTGCATCATGTAGTGTCAGACATTACAGGACGAACAGGAATGGACATTATTCGCGCAATTGTTGGGGGGCAACATGAACCGAAAGAATTGGTCAAGTTCAGGAATATTCGTTGCCAAAATCCAGACGAGGTAATGATTGATGCATTGACCGGTAATTATAAGCCTGAACATCTTTTTACTCTGAAACAGTCACTTGAACTGGTCGATTTCTATGCCGAACAACTAAAGGCTTGTGACCAGGTCATCGAATCGAAGCTCAAGCAATTACAGGAAATGACTGAGCTCCCACAAAAGCCGTTATCGAAACGAAAAAAAACAGGATATTGTTCAAATGCCCCTGAGTTTGATGTTCGAGCTGCATTGTTCAACTTTATTGGTATTGATCTCACAGAAATTCATGGCATTGGCCCTTCTCTTGCCTTGAAACTGGTTGCGGAATGTGGAACCGATATGTCTCGATGGCCAACATCTAAACACTTTACTTCGTGGCTTTGCTTGGCTCCAGGCAATAAAATCTCAGGAGGAAAAATCCTTTCGAGCAGAACACGAAGATCATCAAGCCGGGCTGCTGCCCATTTACGCCTTGCTGCCACAACAATAGGTAAAAGTGACACAGCCTTGGGCGCTTTTTACCGCAGACTTGCTGCGAGAACAGGGAAAGCCAAAGCTGTTACCGCAACAGCCAGAAAAATCGCAACACTCTTTTATAATGCTCTTCGATATGGTATGGAATATATTGACAAAGGTGCCTGCTATTATGAGGAGTTATACCGGAACAGAGTTCTTGGTAATTTACAACGCAGGGCAGAATCATTGGGATTTATCCTACAGGAAAAGGCCCAAATTCTATCAGGCGAAGGAGTTTCTTAGGAAAAAGTCCGGACTGTCCCTATGAGTGTGCGCAGATGGTGGGTCAGCGACAAAGAGCCATTGCCGGTGGCAAAGCAATGCGTCCTTGTGTCCGTTAATCGTTCGACGATATATTTACCGTCTATCGTGTTGTTTCCTGATGCAGAAGAGTTGCAGTTACTTGAACTGATTGACAAGGAGTATACCCGGCATCCATTTTATGGTAGTCGTAAAATCATGCACTATCTTCGTAGCGAGGGTTACCAGATCAACCGGAAACGGGTTCAGCGGCTTATGCGAAGGTTGGGTCTGGCTGGCATGGCACCGGGCCCCAACACCAGCAAACCGCATCCGGAGCACAAGATCTACCCCTATCTCTTGCGGGGAGTTGATGTCACAAAACCCAACCAAGTCTGGTCGACTGACATCACCTATATTCGCCTTCCAAAGGGCTTTATGTATCTGGTGGCGGTCATTGACTGGTATTCCCGGAAAGTACTCTCCTGGAGGTTATCGAACTCGATGGAAAGCACCTTTTGCGTTGACTGTCTGCAAGAAGCGTTACGCAAGAACGGGACACCCGAAATCTTCAACACTGATCAGGGTGCCCAGTTTACAAGTGCCGCCTTTATCGGAGCGCTCACAGAGCACCCATCCATCAGTATTAGCATGGATGGACGTGGCCGAGCACTGGACAACATCTTTGTCGAACGACTCTGGAGGAGTGTCAAATATGAGGATATATATCTCAAAGGTTACTCCACCGCAGCAGAATTACAGTGCGGATTAAAGGAATATTTTGTATTGTTCAACGTTGAAAGGCAGCATCAGTCGTTGGGCTACAGTACGCCAGATAAGGTTTACCGGACAGCCGTTGGAGGTGGTGCAAGAATAGTTGACAAGTATAACAAGAACAAGCAGACAGAAGAGTTAAAGGTAAAAGAGGGGCAGCGCCTTTCCGCTGCATGAACAGGTCAGGTTACCAACTTAAACTCAGCCACTTTTTGTCCACCGGTTGGGGTCCACTTCA
>Ga0247841_10011077_pt1 | contig 12090 bp, 10 predicted proteins | sample LaCruzMarch2015__2_FD_192410 | JGI IMG/M metagenome (GOLD analysis project Ga0247841, IMG submission 192410) | Freshwater microbial communities from meromictic Lake La Cruz, Castile-La Mancha, Spain - LaCruzMarch2015_18m | ecosystem: Environmental > Aquatic > Freshwater > Lake | place: Spain... | reverse complement strand
CTACAAATGGAATCTTAGGTAACAAATTTTCCATTTCAGTTTGGATAAAAAATGAATTTGCCGATATAAATCGCCATGAAATTATAGATTTTGGTAATACTTTAACTAATCAAGGTTTCGTCGTATACATAAGTGATAATAAATTAACATGTGATGTATCTGATATATACGGTAAATTCACCTCAAATTCATGTACTCCAAATGTATGGCATCACTGTGTGCTCATTTCCGAAAATGGGCTGGTTCAAATATATTTGGATAACTCTTTCAAAAGTTCCTACAACTTTCCTAATATGAATATAACTGGTACTAATTTCAGTATTGGAAGTATATTTTATAATAATCCGACCTATGGATATTCTTGGTTTAATGGCGTAATTGATGATATTCATCTGTATAATCGTGTTATAACTGAAGATGAAATTAAAGCTCTATATGAAGGTGCCATTTCAAAGACAACAGATTTATACAATTTGGACGTAAATGTTTATCCAAATCCAACCAGTAAGATGCTGAACTTTTGCAATTTAAGCAGTATGGCATCAGTTTCGATCTATGATTTAAACGGCAAGTTACTATTAAATACTTCGATTCTTAATAATCAAATTGATATGAGCGAATTGCCGAAAGGAATTTATGCTGTCGTCATAAAAGATAAGAATAATATTAGTACAATTAAAGTTATTAAGGAATAAGGATTCGTTTAGTTTTTCCACCGGTTTCATCCGGACCCTAGAAAATACCTTAATGTTAACGACACCGTGGAACCTCTCCCAGGCAAAACCAGGCTCATCTTGTCACAATCTGGCCAGATTTGACGTAGAAGGTAACTAACCTAGATTAGTTAATGAAATCGTGACCGACAAATTATATTGCAAGTTTTCGCCAATTAACTTAGAATTTTTTTCCTAATAATAATTGCAAGCTTTTCACCTTATTGTTTAGTCATACATCCCGGCACAATGAAATTTATCTATGCATAAATACACGACCAGTTAAACATTATACAGCCTGAATCTATATGGCTATAAGGTTAAACTTTATCAACGATTCGAAAGGATCGCCATATTGAAGTTATTATTTAAAGACCAAAGTCCTTAACCAAAGGCATCCTTTCAGAAAGTAAATTCAATTAACATTATTCCGTAAATACAACCTTTCCTGTAATCTTCATGAACTTATTACTTGCCTCTATCCGGTTTTGTACTCCCAGCTTCATGAAGATATGCTGCATGTGTTTCTTTATTGTTCCCACTTCACACTGAAGCTCATAAGCAATCTCCTTATTATATTTACCAGACGAAACCAATAACATAATTTCTTTTTCCCGGTCCGAGAGAAGAGTTCTTTTAATTATAGTTTCCATTATAAAATATTTTAAAGGAAGTTCCTTTCCAGTTGACCACTATTTTACTTCAATTTTTCTCACGGAGGTAAAGCCGTTTGTAATAATAATATCATAGAGTTCGGATATTGTAACAGGTGCTGCTGCTCCGGGAGCCGCTTTAAGTACCGACAGATCTGTTATTGATGAAGCCGTCTTAGAAACTAACGTGGCCAGAGCTTCAACTGACTCAGGAATTTCAAGATCCGAATCCAAACCAAATGTATTTATTGAGCCCTCAGCAAGCTTTAAATCGAAGCTCTTGGAACCAAGCCCGTTTTTCATTGAAATATATTGCGGATTTTCAAGATCGGGAAGGTACAAGATCGTTACCTTGACAATACTGTTATTCGTTACATCCCTGTCGACCTGGAGATAGGGCTTAACAGAATAGTACTTTAAGCCTGATTTCTTTGTTAATTCAGGATTTGAATAGAATTGGACAGAAGAACAACCTGTAAAAAAGAGGATAAAAATCCCCGTGACTACTTTTAAGACTGCATTTTTCATAGCAAAACTTGTTTAAGTGAGACATATTTTTAAGTCAGCTAAAACGAGAATCAACACAAATGGGACTTTATAATTATTATCCCTGAAACGCAGCAAAAAATCAAAACCTTTGGGTTAAAGCAGCATTCTATGTTAAAGTCCGATTAACCCATAACAGGTTTAGCACAATCGAGACATAAATATATGAAACTGATTTGTTAAAGTCAATAGTTTGACTGCAAATTTATATACCACTAAAGTGGTATTGACACGTGTTTCCGGGATTAATAAATTTGGAATAATATTTTATGTTTCGTTTTATAATCAGTGCTATTTAAATACCGGGAAAAAATTAATGTTAAAGCGAAGCGATTTCGGAATGCAGAATGACGATTTCGGATTTGAGGGAAATGATTTTGGATTAAACAATAACAATTTGCGATGAGAGGGAACGAATTTCGGATGACACAATGACTATTTTGGGTGAGAGGGAAGAGATTTTGGATTAAACAATGACAATTTTGGGTGAGAGGGAAGAGATTTTGGATTACACAATGACAATTTCAGATGAGAGGGAAGAGATTTTAGGTTACACAATGACAATTTTGGATTAGAGAGAAGTGATTTTGGATAACACAATGACAATTTAGGATGAGAGGGATGAGATTTCGGATTAGAGGATTTCGGATTTCGGAATGACGATTTCGGATTGTTTTCAAAAGTAGTATTTTCTTTAAATCCAATATACGCAATTCGCATTCTCAAATCCGCAATCCGCAATCAAAAAAATGGCTTTTATTAATAATCAATAAAGTTTTTAAACCTTAAAAATCAAAGCGATGAACACAGGACAAAGAATCAGGCTGAACATGCTTCTGACTGTGCGCAATTGTGTTACGCAAAATGAAGCTGTTGCAAAAACAATCCCGAAATTCATGGAGAATTATCTGATTGTGCAAAACACTACTAATGAAATACAGGAAATTGGCAAACTACAGGGGATTGACAAAACCGGGGTTGCCAGTGATAAAAACAAACTAAAAAGCAAACTTACCGCCCTGGCTGCCAAAAACTCAAGGAAAATTGCGGCTCTTGCGAAATTCATTAACAGCGACAAGTTACTAAACGAAGTCAGTTATAATGAGGCTCAACTTGAACGGTTTCCTGAAACCAAGCTTCTTGAAAAGGCCATGACAATTTACTCGAGTGGAGAAGAAAACATCGGCGCGCTTGCTGAATATGGTATTACGCCCGAAACACAAAAAGCTTTCCTTGAAATAATTAATGGATTAAACATCGCACTTAAAAGCCCAAGGTCGACAATAGCCGAACGGAAAAAATTAACCGAGAGATTAATTGTCCTGTTCCAGACAGTTGACAATGCTGTTGAAATGATGGATTATGCAGTTGGCATTGTAGAGGACGAACAGGTTGATTTTGCAAATGCATATAAGGCAGCCCGTAAACTTGTGGATACAAATGCAGGGATTGTTTCGCTTAAAGCCAAAGCTACAGATCTTAGCAATGGTACGCCTCTGCCTGGTGTAACATTTACATTCAGTATTGATGACAAGGTTAAGGCAACTTCCGGAGGAAACAACAAACTTGTAAAGAAGACGGCCGGAAAGGGAAGTTTTCAGATAAGAAATATGAAGCCCGGAACCTATAATGTTTCGGTTAAAAAGCCAGGCTATAAGGAGAGAGAGCTTTCTGTAAGCGTTTCAGACGGAGAAAGAAGCGATCTTAAAATTGCGCTTGAAAAGGCTTGAAAAAGGTCTTGCGGTAGTGCAAGTCATGATCAGTCGACAGGTTCTATATTGACTGCAAGACATTCAGACCGCAAAACCGCAAGACAATATTTCGTATATAAAGCATAGGCGGTACACCAACATACTCCAGCCCGGAGATCCTTAGCACGAGGAAATGCAGCGAGACAGGTGTGCCGCCTTCTTTTATTTAATAATTCGCTGCTTCTGCCACTGTATACCTCCTCTTATCCCGTCCATTCATCCCAAAAAACATTCGTTTAACAAATGGTTGAAATATCTTATCAGCATATCTAAAATAATTAAAATATATTTATTACATTTAAAGTAGAATTCATGTAGAACATGCCAATTTTTATGTTATCCAGGACTGTTTTGATTTGAATATTATATCAGGCAACCAAAATGTATTAGAAAAGAAGATAGAGGATTTATTCAATCAAAAGAGTTTGCCATTTGATAGATTTTGTTAAGATATAATGCGTTATTGGTTATTGTAGTACCTCCAAAAAGGAAATAAAATGGATTATATAAGAAAACAGATTGACCAACGAATTGACTTTTTGCAAACAATGGGTGACAATAACGCTCTAAAGCAACACTTTCAAGCAAGACTTGAATATGTGTTAGTTTATCTTTTAGGTTACCTTTGGAATAAAAACTTAGATAAACTTGATTATGATGACAAAGAGTTTGTTTTTCAATCAATTATTAAGCCTACTATTGGAAGTATTGTAGGAATTTGCCGTAAACTTGATGTCGATAAAGAAATATTCAAAAAGAGTAAGCTAAGTCAAGCATTAGACACATATCCATCTATTAGAAACGAATTGCTTGGGCACGGCTTTGTCTATGAAGATGCTAATGAAAAACTACTTTCAACTTTACAAGAACTTTACGATTTTGTCTTAGCTGCAGACCTCCATATTCTAAAAGAAAGTGTTGATTTAGTGTATATAACCACCCTTGAATCATCAATTTTTAAGGGTATTTTGTACAAAAGCGACGGAGCTTGCTATACCCCTTGGAGTTGCCCTAAAACTATTGAGACTTTTGAATTGGGAAGTTTATACGCAACGATAGGCTTGAATCATTATTTCCGCCTATCACCTTTTGTTGAAATCACTTCTTTTGGAAAAGAAATTTATTTTTTCAATAGTATCGATGAAAAACTTCTTGGAAAGGTAAAGTATAACCGCTTGCTAGAAACTGGAATATTATTAAAAGAATGGGAAGAATTATGCGAATTAGACGTTGCAAATGATGGGGTTAAAGTAAAAAGCCATAATGGGACAATTCGTAATATTTATGAGAATAATTATAGAAAATATATTGATATTGGAATTAAGAGAAAATTGAATAACTTTCTTTTAAAAAACAACGCTTCTGTTTGTGCAACAGTATGGGGACACGGGGGAGTTGGTAAGACTGCAACAATTCAAAGTCTCTGTGAAGATTTGGCGAACGATGAAAGAAAGGTTTTTGATTATATAGTATTTCTATCCGCAAAAGACAGACGTTATGATTATTATACTGGCAAAATAGAAGAAATTAATGACCGCATTGCAACCTTAATAGATTTGATAAGAGGAGTAAACAAAGTGCTTTTTAATATTGATAGTGATGACTCTAAGCAAATTGTTGAGATAAAAGGGAAAAAGGTATTTTTGGTAGTTGATGACTTCGAAACTTTTCCAAAGGAAGAGAAAGATAAAATCGAGGAATTTATCTCTGATCTTAATACAAACCACCATAAGGTTATCATCACAACTAGAGCTGCTAACATCAATATTGGACAAGAGTTCCAAACCAATGAACTTACGGAGCAAGAAACCATAAAATTTTTGTTGGAAGTAATAAAAAATGAAGAACTTGGAAGTTATGAAGTTATTAAACGTCAATTAGAAAACCCAGACAAAAGTCAAAAGTTATTTGAGATTACAAGTGGACGACCATTATTTATCTTTCAGTTTGCTTTTGTACTTGGTCAGCGTGGTTTAGAAGATGCTTTAAATTTTAAAATTAAGGAAGGCGAGACCGCAATAAGTTTCCTTTTTGGTCGAATTTATGACTATTTATCACCTAAAGCAAAAGATTTATTTGTTGTACTTAGCCTTTTAGTGACCCAAGGCGAATTAAGCAATGTTATTGAAAAAGCACAATACATACTAAATATTGAACATGAAATTGACATTTTCAATTCAGCAGTAAATGAATTAGTGAAATTAAAAATTCTGAAAATTGATGAGGAACGAAAGTTTTTTGAAATATACTCTAAAGAAATATTTCAAATTATGTCAGACTATTATGAAAAACGTCCATATATTCCACAAAGAAAAATTTGGGAGCAGAGAAGAAATCAAGTAAATAGAGATAGGTCTTTAGATGTAGAACATTCCCTTTTGCTTGCTGCTAATGCAAATCGTTTAGCAAAGAACGAAATTGAAGCAATAGACAGCTATAAGCAAATTATCAACAGAGCAAGCAGTCCTATAGAAGTAAAACTACCTGCAATTTTAAATTTGGCTGCATATCTAGTTGATCGGGGCAAAAAAGAACTAGCACTAAAATACTTGGACGATTATAGCTACCACTTTAACAAAAATGCTGAAATAGGTTCAAAGGGAAAGCTGTACTATGCATCTTTTACAAAAATGTGGGCAACCTATTATTGGGCTAATGGAACGAGAGAACAAAAAGAAAAGGCTATAACAAGTTTACTAGCATACGCGTCATCGGGCTTCAACTTTAACGAAGACATAGACTTGGAAATATTAGGAATGCTTTTGCAGTATCGTTCAATTCTTGTGATTTCAGATTGGCAAGACCTAAAAGAAAAAAGGAACTATAATGAAATTACGGGTGGTGAATTTAATTTAACACGAGGAAAACAAAAACAAGAATGTAAAGATATTCACGACAGACTTGGAATTATCCTTTATAACGCTATAATACCTAAGAAGCTTGAGGATATTTCTTCAGGTGCACGACAGAGCGTAATAACGGGTTTGTATAGTTTTTTGGAGGTTCTTGTTAGAATTCAAAAGGGAGATTTAGCAATAAAGATTTGCGATTACGTACTCTACTGTGCACCAAAAAATTTCCATTCTCAATTCAAAAAGAAGCAAGAGTGGTTTATAAGCATATTTTATGGGAACAAACTTAGCAGTCAGGCCGCAAAAAAAACAACAAATGAACTTGGAGAACTTGGTGTTAAACTCAAAGAAGCTATGATCAAGAAAAATGAATAGCAATCCTGCAATGAATATGTTCGCACTCTGATGAATGAGGAGAATAAAACCGTCTTAAGAAATATCTCTATCATAAAAGACAATGACGAGCCCGCAAAATTGCTACATTACATGGCCATGGAACACTACTGCACGCGGAGAAAATTAAAAATAATCCAAAGAAAGTTTTTGGATCTTTGCTATGAAACAATTGAGTAAATACAGACACTTCAAAAATAGGAACCTCATAAAATCTTCTTACCCCACCACCCCATTAATAAACGTCTCAACAAAATCCTTAATCCTGGCGAGTATTTTGTCACCCGTTTTCTTGCGGAGCAGAAGGGTCGGCTTTTCGCCTTCGAGCAGTTCGAGGATCTCATCGCGCATTGGCTGCTCTTCTGAATATAAAAACCGTTCAATCAGGGCCTGGGTCCTGGTTTTGGAGAGTTTTTCCTCGTCGACAAGCTGAACGAAGGCCTTATCCTGCTCTATTGTCCAGAATTTCTCAAACTCCTGGGCTATATCATCAGTGTCGGTAATAACAGGCATATTCTCCCTGATGAACTTCTCTATTAGTTCTTTCTTGCTGCGTAATTGGGTCTCGGTGTTGAGAAGATTATAGATTTCACTCTCGACCTGCATATTCTTGCTAAAACCGGACACCAATTCCTGAGCAAAGCGGACACCGATTCCTGCTGAATGCGGACAGCAATTCCTGTCGAAAGCGGACACGGATTCCTGCTGAAAACGGACAGCCGGGACATTGTCAAAACGGACAGTGATTCCTGCTGAAAACGGACACTTATCCTTTATCATTCATTTTCCACGATATTTTTTTACTACTGTTGATGACGACGATAACCAAACAAATCAACAGGAGGAAATTATATGCCAAGAAAACGAACAGACGTGGAAACAATAAGAGAAATACTTCGATTAAGTTGTGAGTTAAAGCTGAGTATAAGAAAGATAGCTGATGCTCTTGAAATAAGTAAAACAAGCGTTGGGGATTACCTGTCCGAATTTAAACGGAGCGGACTGTCGTATGAGGAAATAATCCAAATGGGAGATACAGAAGTTCTTGAAGTTTTTGAGAGTAGGAACAAAGTGAGTAATCCCATGTATGAAACCCTTTCCGGAGAGTTCCCTGTCTATGAAAAGGAACTTGCCAGGGTCGGCGTTACCCTCTACCTTCTTTGGGAAGAATATAAGGAACGCTATCCTGATGGTTTTAGTTACTCCCGGTTCTGCCATCATTATGGTATGTGGCAGAGCAAACTCAAAGCAGGGATGCACATAGAGCATAAGGCAGGGGACTTGACATATGCTGATTTTACAGGCAAAAAGATGCACTATGCCGATCCTGCCACCGGTGAAGTTCATGACGCAGAGATCTTCTTAACAGTACTTGGCGCCAGCCAGTTGATTTATGTGGAGGCAGTAAAAAGCCAGCAACTGCAAGACTGGATACGGGCCAATGAGAATGCCTGGCGATATTACGGAGGTGCAACAAAGGGCATATGTCCCGACAATCTTAAATCGGCCGTTATTAAGGCATGCAATTATGAACCCTTACTAAATACGACCTATGATGATCTTGCCAGGCATTATCGAACAGTGATCTTGCCAACGCGACCAGTCAAGCCAAAAGACAAGCCATATGTAAAGTTTATTATTATGTAGATATTTCTTCTTAAGACCTTATTAATCAGCTTTGGTTTCCATTTTTTCTTTACATAACATTGCATTGAATACATTTAGGCATCAATCTATTAAACATGAAAACGATGCCGAAAAAAATCAAAAAAGTTATCGATGAGTTTCAACTCGAGCTTATCGATATGGGTTACAGTCAGGGAATTCGCTGGACTTATGGTAAAGTCTGTCGTTTGTTTTGCGAATGGGCTTACTATCAATCCATTGATTGTGTGTCCGAAGAGGCAATACATGCCTACGCCTTAGAAAAAACCGGATGTTGGGAAGCAGCCATAAATCTTCCAAGCAAGGAAAGAATCACTTTAAGGGTCCTACGGTTGCTCAGCAACTTCATCAAAGGAGAACCCTTTGAAGGAAGGACGCCCCTTAAGGAACATCAATTCTACACCATCCTGAAAGACCATGTGTATCCCTACATGCGTTGGTGTGAGGAAGAAAAGGGATATCGAACTACAACCATCCAGAATAAATTTTGGATTCTATGTCGGTATGACAACTTTCTAAATGAAAAAATGTTGGATATCAAGAATGTGACCATCGAGTTAAACGAAGAGTTTTTCACCTCGGATGCCTGTGGTCATAGAACCAGTTATAAGTCTACTGTCAGGGAGATGCTTCAATACTTGTTCGATTTCAGCATCCTGGGCAAAGACTTGTCGCCCTATGTGTTGAAAGAGCCAAGACGCTCCAAACGTCTTGAGATCCCTACAACCTATACCACAGAGGAGATAAAATCTTTGATCAGTGCTATCGATCGCAGCACTCCCAAGGGAAAGCGAGATTACCTTGTTGTTCTCCTTGCTGCGGAATACGGGATGCGGGCCTCAGACATAGTCAGGCTTAGCCTTAAGCATATCGACTGGGAACGAAACACCGTATCGTTTAGTCAATACAAGACCGATGTACCCGTGCAATACCCGCTGCTCTCGTCTGTCGGGAACGCCATTATTGATTATTTACGCTATGGCCGGCCAACCGAAGTTGACAATGTCATCATCGTCAGCCACGACCACGTCACGCGGGGCAAGCTCCTAACAACTCCAACCATTCATTCAATTGTTACCGCCGCATTCCGCCGGTCAAAGATACACGGATGGCAGAAAAAGAAACACGGACCCCACTCGCTCCGTTTCAGCCTGGCCTCCAATATGCTCAAACAGGGGATCGGCTTCCAGGTGATTAGCACTGTCCTGGGACATTCTACGACCGAGTCAACCAAGGCTTATGTCAAAATAGATATCGACCGTCTGCGTGAGTGTTCACTTCCGGTGCCGAACCTTAACAGCTATTGGTATACAGAATGGAAGGAGGTTGCAAAATGAACCGACCGTCATTCATCTCAGCTTTTGCTGGGGAAATCGATATCTTTCTCGATTATCGCCAGGCCACCGGCATTTGTATCGACCAGGACATCTTGTATCTCAAGAAGCTTGATGTTTTTCTGGAAGACAACAAAATATCTTTCATTGGTTTTGATGCTGAAGTGTCAGCATTATGGCGTTCCTGTCGTGATGGCGAGTCCGATCACGGCCATTACATGCGAATCAACTTCACGAAGCGATTTTTTGAATTCCTTTTTGTAAAGGGGTACAAAGTATCACTTCTGCGAGATGTGCGACCGCCTAAAAGCAATTTTGTCCCCCATATCTATACAGATGACGAAATTTACCGGTACTTCCAGGCAGTGGATGCGTACGACTTCCCTGGCAATCCAAAAAACAAGATACAACTGCCCGTATTGTTCAGGCTCATATACAGCTGCGGACTTCGCGTCACTGAGACGCTAATGATCAGAATGAAAGACGTTGACCTTGAAGAGGGCATAATCAGACTACGGGTCACAAAGGGTTCGAAGGAACGTTACGCTGTCCTGTCAGAATCGATGCATGCATTGCTTAAGGAATATGGCCATAAATCCTTCTATCTTTTAGGAGAAGATGACTTCATTTTTTCAAACCGCAAGGGTAGTGCTTTGCGGTGCGACTGGCTTGAGGAAGTACATGGCCGACTGCTTTGCATGGCCGGCATCCCTTCAGCATCCGCTGCAGGGAGCACCAAACGCCTTCACGACTGGCGCCATACACATGCCGTGGGTGCTTTCAAGCAGATGATTGAGCGTGGACATGACATGTACGTTTCGCTGCCTATATTGTCGGCTTATATGGGCCATTCCAGCATCATGGCCACGGAGCGTTACCTGCGACTTGCAGTAAATCTTTATCCCTACTTGCAGAAGAAGTTCGATGCAAGTCTCGAAGATGTTTTTGGAAAGGAGGTGCATTATGAAGAGTGACTTTGCATCATTGCTACACAAATACTTTTGCAATTATCTCGTTAATGATCTGGGTGCATCAGGATGCACCATCTCTACCTACAGAGTCACTTTCTTGCAGTTTATTGACTACATGGAAACTGTGCTGCATGTGGCTGCTGAGAATATCAACTTGCACCATATTACGAGGCAAAACATCTTGTTATTCCTCGAGTGGCTGGAACAAAACCGATCTGTGGCAATAGCCACTCGAAACCAACGACTTGCAGCTTTAAAAAGCTTTGCCCTCTTTGTTCGTTACGAACGGCCCGAATATCTGGCACAAACTGATGATGTGAGAAAAATCAAAATCAAAAAAGGTCAACAAAAGGAAATTTCCTACCTCAAGCCCGAGGGCATTAACCTGCTATTGGGCCAGATAAACAGGGCAACAGGACAACGCGATTATGCCATGTTTTTCCTGATGTATACCACAGGCATACGCGTCAGCGAGCTCATCCAAATCAAAGGACGCGATGTGTCAATGAACCATCCTCGACATCTGGTCATCCATGGCAAAGGAGGCAAAAAACGACATGTTCCGATGATAAAACAGCTTGGGAAGGTCTTGGCAGAGTACACCTCCAAAACGGGTGTCTTTCTTCCGCATAACCTTGAACGTCCCCTATTCACCAACCACTCAGGGAATCAGTTCACACGACAGGGCATCAATCATTTGCTCAGAAAATACGCTAATATGGCACGATCCCTGAATCCTTCTCTCATCCCGGCGGACACCAGCCCCCACAAGCTCCGACATTCCACTGCTATGGCCTTAGTAGATGGAGGCACCGAACTCATAGTTGTACGCGACCTGCTAGGTCATGCCAGCGTGCAGACCACTGAAATCTATGCAAAGCTCTCCAACCACCGTAAACGAGAAGCCATCGAAGGCGCTAGTCAGAAGATCGTGGATCCGGAAGAACCTCTTTGGGAGGTTAACGCTTCTCTGAAAGAATGGTTAATGAACATTGGAAAGAATAAAATTATGTAAACGGATTTTATAAGACGGCCTTGCAAATCAGTCGTCTACAAGGTCGTCTTTACATAACAATAAACTTTACATATGCCTTGTGAGTTGGTTTATAAGGCCCGGCAGGCAAGGCTGCCATCGTATAATGGCTGACAAAATCAGCGAAGGCCTGGTTCAGGGTGGGTTCGTACTTACTGCTTTTGATAACCGCTGACTTA
>Ga0247841_10011076_pt1 | contig 12090 bp, 13 predicted proteins | sample LaCruzMarch2015__2_FD_192410 | JGI IMG/M metagenome (GOLD analysis project Ga0247841, IMG submission 192410) | Freshwater microbial communities from meromictic Lake La Cruz, Castile-La Mancha, Spain - LaCruzMarch2015_18m | ecosystem: Environmental > Aquatic > Freshwater > Lake | place: Spain... | reverse complement strand
CATCACTTTGAAGCTATAGGATGGCCAACATATAAAATTACAATGAGAGCGTGGATTATTGGAATTATTCTAGCTTTTATTGGTGTGGCGCTAAGATTATTAAGATAGTCGTCTTGAAAAAGAGGTTAAAATAAGTATAATCAAAACAGTATTGGGGCCCATAGTAAATCGGTATTACGTCTCCATGGCATGGAGGAGGGCCGGGTTCGATTCCCGGTGGGTCCACAAATATATGAAAATTAATAATATAGAAAAATTAAGAAAAAAAGTTGATATAGTTGATGGTAAATTAGTTTATTTATTGGCTGAAAGATTTAAAATAACAAGAGAAATATTATCCTTAAAAAAAGAAAAAGGATTAGGTTTGAAAGACAAGGTTAGGGAAGAGGATATTTTGAAAAGTGTGGCTAAATTGTCTAAAAAAAATGAGGTAGACCCAGGCGCCGTAGTAGATATATTCAAGAGTATTCTAAAGGAATCTAAAAAATAGTAACAAAAATATAGTTCACAAATAAAAAGCTCCGCAGTCGCGGAGTATTTTTTTACAAAAAAAGAGCGACGCCCGTAGGAGTCGCGATGTAAAAGGAAAATATTATGTGTGGCGTATTATGCTAGCGTCGACTGTGGTTTCGGGGCGGTTTCGGTTTCAGGTTCAGTTTTTGTAGTATCGTAAAGTGAAATCTCGATAATCTCAATGTCAACTTCTCTCGCAGCAAGAACTCTTGCTAAACACGCACCTTCAGATGCATCCATCAGCGCTTCTGCCAGAGGGGTGCTGTAGGCAACTATTCCTTTATCGGGGTCAGACTCTCCATGGCCTGCAATTTTCCACACAACCTCTGGGCCGTCGTCCACTCGAATTTTGACTTGCGTTCCAATGGCAACGCGTTCTGCGTTAGCGGGCGCTTCAACTAAAACGGCTAGATTGAGTTGACTGCATAGTTCGCCAATTTGCCAAGCCACACCCTGAGCTTCCAGCTCAAGATGTTCATGAGAGGCATTTTCGTGTTGCTGTCCATCACCATGCTTTGCATCTTTTTTAAGAGCGTTGAGCCTTTCGGATAACTTTTCAATGCGCCCGTGCATGCTGTCGATCCCAGCTTGGGTAAAAATTAATCTTTTCATAATATTTCCAAATTTTTGATTTTGTAAACGTGCAGAATAGAAACCCGTCGCGGATTTCTGCCTTGAATAATAACACAAGTTTGTACATGTTGCAATGGTAAATAAATAAAAAATTGACAACAATAAATAAACATTATAAATTAGATTATCTTTGACAATTTAATTAGTAAAAATATTATGAGCACATACAACCTAGACGGAAGAGACTTGCGCGAATTGGTTAAGCAGGTCAAAAACGGAGATGTGATTGTTTTATATGAAGGACCCTACGATCAATTTGAGCCGGATCTTTTCGGCGTGATTATCCGTATTGGTAACATGTTTTTGCGTAACGGAGATAGACTGATTTGCCAGTGTGAGTGTAATGGTTGGTTTCCCGATTTAATGGGAAGCGTAATTATGAAGATTGATAATCCTTCAGTGAATTGTCCCGATGTGGAATCAGAGCCAACCACTAGCAAATTAATGCGAAATGGTTTGACGCTCATTTATGAGGGAGTAATAACGAGCTGTGCACCTAACCTTGCAGGCATTGTTATTAAGCAAGAGGATGATTTTTCAATTTTAAGTTGGGCCGGGAATATGGTTCATGTTTGTAACAGTCGGTCGCATGATTGGCGAGCCGACGAAACTGGAGTAATTGTTCGAATAGATGATAAATTCTATCATAACGGTGAATTCTCTGAGAAAGATAGCAATGGTAATGTGCACGAAAATACAGATGGAATTCTTTATAATGGCCCATGGTCAAATTGGGACTCTGGATTTTCCAAACTGGTTGTACGCAATGGATATAAGTTTTTGCGTAATGGAGCGCGGTTAATTTGTGAAAGCGATTTCGATGCTGATAGAGCTCACCCTTATGGAGTATTGTTGGTTTTGGACAATAAATTTTCACTCGTTGTTTTTAAGGACGATGAATCAAATATTGTTTCAAATACAATATGCGCTCTTGTTACAGAAGTAATGGGTGAAGATTCTGATGACCCAGCAACTGAGCGTGAAAACCCACGTCAATATTTTCCAGGCAGAAGGCCTAGTTGGTAATATTTTTCTTTGTCAGGCCCCGTTCATTACTGCGGGGTTTTTTTATTGATGAGTTATCCACATGTTTTATGTTGACACGCTATTTCATTTTTATAATATAGTAGTATAATAATTTAATAATAGTAAAATATTAAATTATAAGATTATGAACAATAAAAAAGTATTAGGTGTTTTAACTTTAATGTTGGCCTCAATTTTATTTGTTGAAGTGGCTGCGGCTGCAACAACACAAAAAACAGCTTCAGCACCTGTTCAATATACAGCTGCACAAAAAGCATGTTTAGAGACTGCAAAAAATAAACGAATGGCCTCAATAAAGCCGGCAGCGGATATATTTAATGCAGCAACAAAAATAGCATCAGAAGAAAGACAATCTGCTATTGAGAGTGCACAGAAAATTACAAATGCAAAGGAAAAATCAGCAGCAATCAAAGCAGCTAATGATGCTTATAATAGCAATGCAGGAGTTCAATCAGCAAAAGCACCATATACAGCAGCAATTAAAGCAGCTAATGAAAAGCTTCAAAATGACGTTAAGTCATGCTTGAGCGACAAGAGCATTGGAGGATTCTTTAAAAATATTTTAAAGAATATTAATGCAAGTATCTCTGGTACATTGTCTGCCCAGGACTCAGTTGGTAAAAAGCCGGTTAAGAATACAACAGTTGCTTCTAGTACAGCGCCAAATGGTCAAAAAGCCCCAGTTTTAACTGAAGCACAAAAAACATGTATAAAAGCTGCCCAAGATAAAAGAATGGCTGCAATGAAACCAGCAACAGACGAATTAAAAGTAAAAACAGAAACTGCTCTTAAAACAAGACAGGAGGCTATCGCTGCTGCTCAAAAAATTAAAGATGAAAAGAAAAAAGGAGATGCAATTAAAGCTGCTAACGATGCTTACAACAATGATGCTTCCGTAGTAGAATCAAAAACACCATACATGAGCGTTGTTAAAGCAGCCAATGATCAATTCCAAATAGACCAAAAAGCTTGTTTATCAGGTTCAGGTAAACCCGTAAATGGTTTTTTCAAAAACATAGGAGACAGTATGTCAAATTTTGGTAAAGGATTCGTAAACTTTTTTACTGGAAAAAAAAGTAAATAAGATTTTAAGAAAAATACCGGCTTCGGCCGGTTTTTTTTGTGGAAAAAATGTTATTGATTTACGTAAAGATTTCTAGTATTATATTTATATGAACATAAAAAAAATAATCTACGGAATATTATTAATTTTCGCTTTTGCAGGTGTTTTTGTTTTAGGTGCATGGGTTGGTGTGCAAAAAATAGCATATCATGTACCGCAACCAGGAACTATCGATTTTTCATTATTTTGGGATGCTTATGGTAAATTACAACAGGAATTTATAACACCTAATAAGATTGACGATCAAAAGGTTGTTTATGGTGCCATAAAGGGAATGACTGACTCGTTAGGTGATCCATATACGGATTTTTTTGACCCAAGTCAGGCAAAAATATTTCAACAACAATTAGCAGGCTCTTTTAGTGGTATTGGCGTAGAAATTGGCGTTAAAAAAGATGTATTAACGGTAATTTCTCCAATAAAAGGTACGCCAGGTGAAAAAGCAGGCCTAAAAGCCGGTGATTTAATTGCAAAAATAAATGCTCAGGATTCTAGTAGTATGACAGCAGACGAAGCAGTTAATCTAATTCGCGGGCCAAAAGGTACTACTGTAACACTAACAATCTTTAGAGAAGGTTGGACAAGTGTAAAAGATATAAAAATAACAAGAGATACAATAAAAGTTCCTTCAATTGAATGGTCATTAAAGAATGGAGATGTAGCTTATATACAAATTTATCAATTTAATGAAACGCTTCCAGCTGATTTTGAGAAAGTTGCATTGGCAGTTTTAAAGAGTTCGGCCAAAAAAATAGTTTTAGATTTACGCAATAATCCAGGTGGTTATTTAGAGGTTGCTCAAAATCTTTCTGGATGGTTTTTTGAAAAAGGAAAAGTAGTTACTATTGAAGACTATGGTAAATCAAAAGAACCGCAAATATTTAAAGCAGAAGGAAATGCGGGCCTTGCTGATTATCCGACTGTTGTTTTAATTAATCAGGGGTCAGCTTCGGCCTCGGAAATTTTAGCTGGCGCACTAAGAGATAACAGAAATGTAAAATTAATTGGAATGAAATCTTTTGGAAAGGGGTGTGTTCAAGAAGTCTTAAAATTAAGAGATGGTTCATTTTTAAAAATTACAATTGCCAACTGGTTAACTCCTAAGGGTGATTCAATTTCAGATGTAGGATTGACCCCAGATGTAAAAGTTGATATAACAGAGAAGGAGGTGCTAGACAATAAAGATCCTCAATTAGACAAAGCCCTTGAAATAGTAGGGAAATTAAAGTAGAATATAAACATATAAAAAACTAAACATAAAACGACATGAAAGTTATCCTATTACAAGAAGTAGAAGACCTTGGCAAAAAGTATGAAATCAAGGAAGTAAAAAATGGCTATGCTAGAAATTTTTTATTGCCTAAAAAATTGGCCAGAGCTGCAACAAAAGAAGCTTTAAAATGGTTGTCTGATCAAAAAGAAGTTATTGAGAAAGAAGTAGAAGAAGATTTGAAAAAGGCACAAGCTTTAGCTTCTGGATTGGATGGCTTAGAAATAAGCATTGCAGTGAAAGTTGGAGATGAAGGACAGCTTTTTGAATCAATAAATGCTCAAAAGATTGTTGATAAATTAAAGGAAGAGGGCTTTGAAGTTAAGAAATCAAAAGTTAAATTGGATCATCCAATTAAAGATCTCGGAGAATTTCCAATTAGCATTATATTAGACCATAATTTAGAAGCAGAAATTAAGGTTGTAGTATCGGACATTGAAGGAGTTTCTAAAGAAGACATTGCAGAATAATTAAACAACCCTTCGGCATAGCTCAGGGTAAATCAATAAAAAACAACAATAAAAACATATGTCCACAAAATATATTTTTGTTACAGGTGGAGTAATGTCGGGCGTAGGAAAGGGGGTCGCAGCGGCCTCTATCGCCAAAATAATTCAATCAAGTGGTTTTAAGGTCACTGCTATAAAAATCGATCCATATGTAAATGTTGATGCAGGAACAATGAGCCCCACTGAACACGGTGAGGTTTTTGTTTTGGACGATGGCATGGAATGCGACCAGGACATGGGGAACTATGAGAGGTTTTTAAATACAAGTCTTTCTGGAGCTAACTATATGACAACAGGAAGCGTCTATCTGTCTGTAATCAATAAAGAGCGCAGAATGGAATATGGCGGAAAGTGTGTGGACGTGGTTCCGCAAATTCCAATGGAAGTTATTTCACGCATTGACGAGGCAGCAAAAAAGGGGAAGTCTGACGTTGTAATTGTCGAAGTAGGAGGCACAGTTGGAGAATATCAGAACGTGCTTTTTTTGGAAGCAATTCGTATGCTTAAAATTAAGAAGCCAAAAGATGTTGTTGTTGTTTTAGTTAGTTTTATACCATCTTTGGGCGCTGGTGGAACAGAGCTTAAAACAAAACCAACTCAGTATGCTGTTAAAAGTCTAAACTCAGTAGGAATTCAACCAGACATAATTTTGGGCCGAGCACCAGTACCGCTGGACCAGAAAAGAAAAGAAAAAATTGAATATATGTGTGGGCTAGAAACTGGAGATGTTATTTCTGCTCCAAATGTAGAAAGTATTTATGAAGTTGCAATAAACTTTGAAAAAGATAATATTGGTAAAAGAATTTTTAAAAAATTAGGTTTAAAACCAAAAAAAGTAGATTTATCAGAATGGCAGAAATTTGTTGATGTCATAAAAAATCCTAAAGGTGAAGTTAAAATTGGTATTGTAGGAAAATATTTTAGTAGTGGAGATTATATTTTAACAGATTCATACATTTCTGTTTTAGAGTCTGTTAAGCATGCAGCATATTCTTGGAATAAAAAACCAGTTATTGAATGGTTGGATTCTGATATTTATGATAAAAATCCTGCAAAATTAAAAGAATTAAGCGAATACGATGGGATAGTAATTCCTGGAGGATTCGGAAATAGGGGAGTAGAGGGAAAAATTAAGGCTATTACATATTGCAGAGAAAATAAAATCCCATTTTTTGGATTGTGCCTTGGCCTTCAACTTTCTGTTATAGAATTTGCAAGAAACATTGCTGGAATTAAAGATGCAACATCACGTGAGTTTGATAAAAATGCAAAAAATCCTGTAATAGATGTAATGCCCGAACAAAAGGTTTTATTGGCAGAAAAGCACTATGGTGGAACAATGAGATTGGGCGCTTACGACTGTCGGGTGCAAGAAGGTACAATTAGCCATAAAGCATATAAAGATTGGGTTGAAGGGGCAAATAATGGCCCGTACATGATTTCTGAGCGCCACAGGCACCGCTACGAGGTGAATAACGACTATAGAGATCAGTTAATAGAGAAAGGCCTAGTTGTAGCAGGGTTAAATGAAAAAAAGGACTTGGTAGAAATAGTTGAAATTAAAAACCACCCATTCTTTGTGGGAGTTCAATTTCATCCAGAATTTAAATCGAGGCCATTAAAACCGCACCCACTATTTAGAGCATTTATTGGAGCAGCAATTAAGAACAAAAAGTAATATACAATAAAAAACCACCCCAATAAAGGGTGGTTTTTTAATAGTCCTATTTAGCTTTTGCTTTTGTTTTATGAGTTGCTTTTACCTTTGCTTCTGGTTTTGCAGTCGCCTCTACTGAAACAACTTTAGCTTTTCTTCTTGATCCGTTGAAAAGTTTTTTTACCTTATCTGAATATTTAACAAAACCATTTGCCATTGCATAAATGGTGTCATCAGAACCTTTTTTAACATTTTTACCTAAAAGGTATTTTGTTCCTCTTTGTCTGATGATAATCATTCCTGTTTTTACTGCTTGCCCAGCTGAAATTTTAACTCCAAGCCTTTGCGCAGCGGAATCTCTTCCAAGCCTAGACGAACCCCCTTGTTTAGTTTTTGACATATTTGTAAATATTTATATATTTTGTATAATATGATTATGTTAGCAGAAATAAAGGAATTTGTCAAAGCTCACTTCACCGACATTATGCTATTTATAATTATAGTGCTTTTAGTCATGTTGGCTTTTGCGGCAGGTTTTTTGATCGCTAAACAAGAATATAAAGAGCCATTAAAAATTTCTACACAATTATGGAACACATTCCACAACACATAGTCTTGTTTCCAGATGGAAATAGGCGCTGGGCCAGAGAAAAAGGCCTACACACACTTGAGGGGCATAAAAAAGGATATGACAATCTTTTAAATTTAACGAAATGGTGTAAAAGTCGGGGAGTTAAAACTCTTACTGCTTTTGGTTTTTCAACTGAAAATTGGAACCGAACAGAAGAAGAGGTTACATATTTAATGAAACTTCTAGAGGGTTGTTTAATTGATAACTTATCAAAGTATGACAAGGAGGGCACGAAGGTCAGAGTAATAGGGCAAAAAACCAGACTTCCAAAATCATTACAGGAAGCAATTATAAAAGCGGAGGAAGCTACAAAAAATAATCAAAACCTAAATTTAAATTTAGCAATAAGTTATGGTGGCAAGTGGGACATTTTAAATGCTGTTAAAAATATTGTTAAAGAGGGGATTCCTGCAGAAGAAATTGATGAAAAATTATTTGAAAGCCACTTATCAACCGTTGGTCTGCCAAATCCGGATTTTATAATTAGAGCAGGTGGAGAAATGCGTTTGTCTAATTTTGTTTTGTGGCAAGCAGCATATTCTGAATTATATTTTTCTCCAAAATATTGGCCCGATTTTAATGAAAGTGATTTTGACATAGCGCTTGAAGAGTTCGACAAACGCTCTAGACGTTTTGGTAAATAAAAATTGACGGCTGAATTTTGAAATAGTAAAATAAAGTTACAATTATTAAATATAAAAATATGAATCCAGAAAAAATTGGTGAGCCAGAAGTTGCTCCACCAGAGAGCGTAGATTTATCAATGGTGCCACCGGCAAAGGGTGATATTGCTGGAAGGTTAGAGAAATTTGATTCAGCTGTGAAAGCGGAAACAGTCCCAGGCAGCCCCACAGATACGCCAGTAATGGAGTTGCTCAATGCCGAGCTAAGAAAGACAATTGAAAATGAAGCAGTTACTCCTGCTAACGCTATTTATCATGAAAAAGATCCCTATAGTAAACCAGAGGCCGGAGAAGCGCAAGGCATGGATTCATTAATTTCAGATATTAAAAAAGAAGAGGTCCCACCCGCAGCAGCTGAGGCAGTTGAATCAGCAAAAGAGAAACCAGAAGACTTAATGGCAGAAATGGAAAAAATTAAACCTGAAGTTAAAGAGCTTGCAGCACTGTTGACTGACAAACGAATGCAGGAAAGAGGTAAAATGGATTATGCTACTTTGACAAATAATACGGATGCATATGTTGCTGCTCGAAGCGAAGACTCTGAGGCTTATGATAGTGCCCGAAAAATATTACAAGAACCTGGTTTAATCGATAGCATTCGTAAAAGCTGGAACGGCGGAGATTCTTTATTAAAAGACACAGTTAATAATGTTGATTTAAAAAAGGTAATTGATTTTATGTGGCAGTCTAATGTTCCAATGACTGGCATGAATTCAAATCCTTGGGATAGGGAAAGATCAAGGCCAGATTTCTGGAAGGAGGGTGATCCAAAATCACAAGCAGCGGCAGTAGAAGAAATTAGAGACAGAAAGAGAAGGATGAACGAAACTACTGATAATATGCTAGATAAAGGGATGAAGCAGATTATTACTTCGCCAGACGATTACGTTGAAGCAATGTGGAGAGGTTTTAGAAGGTCAGTTGACCTTAGCCAACAAGAAATGTCTAAGGATGGTGCTAGTAATTGGGAAAAAAATAAGGCAGAAGAAGGAATTCAATATACATATGATAGAAGACCCGATATGCTGGCCGTAGGATTTGGTGAAGCCGCACTTTTGGCAGGTGACGTAGAGGTTGCAGCTAAATCTTTAGCGTTTGCGGACATTGTAAATCCGTTAAGCCCAGAAGTTGTGCAGTCATTAAAATCTGGATTAGAAAAACTTGAACCAACAGCTAAAAAGAAATTTGCAGAAGCATATGAAAAAGAAAGAAAGCAGGAACGTAATTATGAGTGGGTTGGTGGACCAGGTGGTGGTTATGAAGTAAAAACGGAATCAGAAGCATAATAAGAAATAATAAAAATCCCGTAAATACGGGATTTTTTCTTTGACAAAAAAATATAAACATTGTAGATTAAGTTACTGCATTTTGATAATTAGATAACCAGAAAAAAGGATAAAACAAATGAAAAAGATGAAAGTTGGAATTATTGGATCAACCGGAATGGTAGGACAATTCTTTATTACATTGCTTGATAATCATCCTTGGTTTGAGGTGGCATTGGTTGCAGCTAGCGCACAGTCTGCTGGTAAATTATACAGCGAAGCCGTTGAAGGTAGGTGGCTGATGGAAAACGATATACCTCCTGCGGTTGCAAAAATGAAAGTTTATGATGCCTTTAATATAAAAGAAATTTCAGGACAAGTTGATTTCATATTTTCTGCAATATCGTTAGACGATAAGCAAGCAGTTGCTGATTTGGAAACTCGCTATGCAAAATGTGAAGTTCCTGTTGTGTCAAATAATTCAGCGCACCGTTGGACGGCTGATGTGCCCATGGTAATTCCAGAGGTAAATTCTGCACACCTTAAGGTTATTGAAAGTCAGCGCCATCGTTTGGGGACTAAAAGGGGTTTTATTACTACAAAGCCAAACTGCTCGCTTCAAAGTTATGTGCCAGCAATCTATGCATTGCGCGACTTAACACCCTTTAAGGTTGCTGTTACTACTTACCAAGCAGTTTCGGGAGCTGGAAAAACATTAAAGTCTTGGCCAGAAATGCAAGACAATGTTATTCCATATATTGGTGGAGAGGAAGAAAAAAGTGAACAGGAACCCTTGAAGATATTGGGAACAGCCTCACACGGTTCTATTTCCAAGGCTTCGAGCATAATTATTTCGGCGCAATGTCTTCGCGTGCCAGTTTCTAACGGGCATATGGCTGCAGTATTTATGTCTACAATTAAAAAAATGGAACCTGAAGAAATTATTGCTAGGTGGCGCGCATTTAATACAGTGCCTCAGCAATTACATTTGCCTTCGGCGCCAAATCCATTTATTACTTATTTTGACGAGCAAGACCGTCCGCAAACCAAACTCGACAGAGATCTGCAAAAGGGAATGGGTGTAGCAATCGGCCGGCTCCGGGAAGATCCTTTTTTCACTTGTAAATTTGTCGCGCTTTCGCACAACACCATTCGTGGCGCTGCGGGAGGGGCTATTCTTTTAGCCGAGCTATTAAAGGCTCAGGGGTATATTTAGAAAATATATTCAGCAAAACAAAACCGTCCTCATAGACGGTCTTTTTTTGCATAAGCATCCGCAAAAATAACATTTTTGGGGAATGATCATTAATTTTTTGAAAACATTTTTGCCATATCAAACCATTTTGGAGTTCTTGGATTATTTTTGTACTTGGCAGAAGATTTATGAATTTGTATAAGTGAATTAACTTCACTTTTTTTCCAGTCAGATAAATTTTTTCCTTTATTTTTATAAATTATTTCAACTGCTTTTAACCATAGTTCGAAATCCTTTTTCTTATTGTCTGCTAACAAATTTTTTTTAAAATAGGGCACTATAATTTCTGCAATATCTGATATTTTTTGGACTGAAAATCTTGCTTGGTCTTTTGTGGTTGAAACTTCTCCGCAATTTAATTCTTTTTTTATTTTTTCAAGTATTTTTATATTGTCTTTAGAGCCTGTAACAATAAATTGCGCTTTCCAGCGGTAATAGGTAGGTGAATTGGTGCGCTCATGCCTAGTATCCTTTCTAAATTGCAAATCAAAACATCCATCGTTATTTACTATTGTAGGAATATTAAATTTTTCTTTCGCCATTTTTTTGTCGTTAATTTTTTATATTTAGATTATACCAAAAAGTAAATTGTGCGACAAGGGGCATATAGCAATGGTTTTATTATGCGACAATGCGAAATAAAAAAAGGACCCTTCTCTGGGTCCCTGATGAGGAGAAAAATATTAGACTGCTGAAGGAGCCACTTCTAGAAATTCCCAGAATTTTGGCCACTTTTTGGTGACACATTCGGGATTGCTGAAGTGTGCTTTTATGTTTTCCACGTTAAGTCTTGGCTCTTGAGCTTGAAGCAACATTGCTGCGGCCTGAACCACTCTATGATCGTTCGAACAAATTTCCTGTTCGGTGAAAAGTGATTGCAAAGCAGAGTCCATTTCTAAAATTCTATTGCTTTCATGTTTTTGAAGCTGAGGCCAGATTTTTTTTCCATGTTGTGCGGTAATATGTCCAAAAGCGCGAAGAAAACAGTATAAGTCACAGTCGCCAAGTTTCATTGGCTTAATTGAGACATCTCCAGTTTCTAAAATACTGAAATATTGCTGACACTGAGCAGTTATCGTTGGGTCTGTGCGACCCTCCCAAACTTTCCTCTCGCGCCTCATGCTAGACCAGTATTCAATTGCATCATAGGTTTTTTGCAAATAGAAGGGAATCCCGGGCAAATTTCCATGTTTATTAAGAAGGATTGCCGCAGAAGCCCATTGGCTAGTGCCATTTTCCAGTCTTAACAAACTTCTAAGCGACCAATGAATAATGCGTTTGGTTGCCTCCATGCTTTCAACTCTGTGAGTGAGTGTTCCATGGGTAATAATTTCGCGGTCAATGCCCATTTTCCAAAAGTAAAATTGAACCAATCTAAAAATAGTTCCAGACTCTCCAACATTAATTGGTTCTTTTCCAGACCAGTTGGCAAAAACATTTCTTGCAGCTTTTTCATCGCCACTTAAATCTGTTTGTTGGTCAAAATATTTTACTGCATCGTAAG
>Ga0247841_10011075_pt1 | contig 12092 bp, 10 predicted proteins | sample LaCruzMarch2015__2_FD_192410 | JGI IMG/M metagenome (GOLD analysis project Ga0247841, IMG submission 192410) | Freshwater microbial communities from meromictic Lake La Cruz, Castile-La Mancha, Spain - LaCruzMarch2015_18m | ecosystem: Environmental > Aquatic > Freshwater > Lake | place: Spain... | reverse complement strand
ATCCTACGCACTGAAATTTAACAAAAAGCCACATAGAAACTCTCCTCTTGAACACCAAAGAATCTGCCTCGCCGAGGACCTTTACAAAATTCTTAAGAACGTAAAACTAGAAATCACCAACACGCCAAAAGACATGATTCAACTCTCAAGAAACAGCAGCGAATCTGAGGAACTCTTAGGAATACTAAAAAGCCCCCTGACTTTTGAAGTGCTCCAGTTATGCAACGGGGAGAACCGAGTAATGGACATAGCCCAAAAACTAAACAAACACCAACCCAACATCAGCAAAATAATTTCCAAACTAAAAAAATTCGAGCTAATTCAACTCACCGCCGAAAATAAACTGGTAAAGACAGTAAATAAAATAGAGTTCCTTGTTTAAGCCAACCTAATTTTACTTAATCTCAGGGCGCGGGATTTTAGTTCTGCTTTTAAGTATTGCCACTAATGCCTTTTCTCTTTCTGCAGGCAAGACTCCTTCAACAAACATCCTTAAAGTGCGTGCCCCAATAACAAGAGGAATAATATATTCCTGGTACCGCGCCAAATCAAAACCCTCCCTTCCAACATATTTATTTTCAAGCTCTGTTAATCTCTTTCGATAAGCTTCAAGTTTTATTTGAGCTGAATTTTTTCCTAAAGTTTTTGGGACAAGCACTAGTACCCCATTCACTCTTCTTTTCCCAGAAATATACCTCGACCCCGCCACCCCCATTTTTATTTTTTGAATCGAGGAGCCCGAAATTACTTTGGTAGTAATTTTTGTTCCATTCGCTCTTGCCGCAAGAATCTTTTTGAGCAAAGTTGTTGGACTAGGCCCGCTCCCCAAACGAAATACAAAGGACCTTTTATTCCTCCAACCAGGGAGAAGCGCATCAAGTCTTTTCGCGGAGTAAGCGTCCTCTACCTCTCTTAACGCGTTTTTTATTCCCTTAACGAGCTTGAAGGGTTTTATCTTTAATAATTTTTCAATAACACTAACAGGAATCCTCTCCACCCCATACCTCTTTGATTCGAGCGGGTAATTTTCTAAATACTCAATCCTTTTCTTCATCCCTTCAAGAGAAAACTGCTTACCTTTCTTCGCCTGCGCGAATTGCTTCGCAACACTCTCGCTAATCCCGTGATTGAGCAAATAATCAAAAACCCTTTCCCCTCCACTAGTCATCCCTGTTTTGTATCTTGCAAGATAATTTTGAAACTTCTTCTCATCAGCAATAAGCACGTGCTTTAGCACAGGTGCATTAACTCCTTTTAACAAAGCAAAACGAGCCCTTAACTTATCCAAGGTAGCAACTTTTTGCTCCATTATTTGCTCGATCTCTGTTCTGGGAATTTTCGTTCCCCTAAGCAAATTAACAGCCTCTCTTTTTCTTCTAGCCATCTCTTGAGCAGAAACTATCGGCGTACCCATACACTAATTACCACTCGAAAATATTTAAAGCGCACACCTGCTTCCCGCTAAAATTAAATAAACTCTTTAACTAACTCTTCAGTGTTTATTACCTTCACCAACTTTTGTTGCTTTAGTTTCTTATCGTTGCTCCACAAAGGGATGCCTTTTGATAAGCATAATGCAAAAAATGCCACATCATCCGGATCAGGGCATATTTCGTCTGCTCGTTCAATAAATGGAAACAGCTCACTATTCGGCACAAACTTTAGTTTGGAAAAAATAGCTATTTTAAACAGTTCAAATTCTTCAAGCACCATTCCTGATTTTTGAATAAGTTCTTGCTTGTGTTCATCAAGCTCCTCAATTAGCATCTTTGGAGCAAATACTTCAACTTCTTTTTTAAATAACAATTCCGCAGTTTTTCCTTTCTTTGAAATTATCACGGAAAAAACAATATTAGAGTCAATGGCGAGTCTCATTTACTCACCTCAAACTCTTTTCTAAGCCGTTCGCTCATGGAATGATTAATTTTCCTCCCAAGCTCTAAAGCGTCTTTTTCTGTTAACTTTGATTTCTTTGCAATTAACTCAACTATTTTGAATTCAAGAACCTTGTCTTTAATCGCAACCCTAGCCACCTCAGACCAATTAACAAACTTCATTGTATCCATTTGCTTCTTGAGCTCATCAGGAATTGCCAGTGTCATATTAGCCATCTTCTTCACCCCCTTTACACATATTACACATAATGCACTATTTATATGTGCCTGAGGGCATTTTGCACTAGAATCAGGTTAATTTTTGTTTAAAAATAATTGCGAAGTGCCATGCCGGCGGATTACTTTTTTTGGAGCAGAATATTACCCTCAATATTGGATGTCACAGATTGTGACTTCCAATTGGATATCGCAAATTGCGACTTCCATTTTGAGGTCGCAAATTGCGACTTCAAGTTTGAGGTCACAGATTGTGACCTAAAGTTTGAGATCACAAATTGTGATCTCAAAAGCTCAAATTCTTCCTTGGTTAACTGGAACATAAATTCCTCGGGAAACCTCTCATTATTCCTTTTAACTGCCTGATTTAATGCCCTGGTTTCAACCCTATAAAGAACAGCTAGGCCCTGGTCCAGCATCACTTGCTGACCGCGGATAGTGAAAATCCTAGTTTTAATATCAAAATCTTTTAACCCAACAATTTCATTAGCCATAGAATAAGAGCTAAATTCAGCTATTTTTAAACATTTACAAAAATTCGTTAATTGACTTATTTTCTTCGCATATTATCTTGTACTCGCAGTAAGCGCATCTTTCTGAAGGTTTTTTTGGAAACTCTTTGGTTTGTTCTATTTCTTCAATTAAGCGTATTACTCCTTCCTCTATTCTCTTTAGTTCTTCCTCTCCTTGTTCTACCCTTACTTCCTCGTTCCTTGCTAACATGTGCCAAAGGAGAACAACTCTTTTCGCGCTCCTAAACCTGCTCCTTACCCAAAAAGCGTACATTCCTAACTGCCTATCCGAACTAGCTTCTTCCACGCTAAAGCTACTACTACTCGTCTTGTAATCACAGACAAAATAAACCCCGTCCTTAAACGCTAACTTGTCAATCCTAACATCATACAAAGAACCGTTCCTTAGCTTTAACTTGTCCTTCGTTTCAACACCCAAAACCCCTAACTCGTCAAAAGGCGCGTACCTCTTGTAAAAATCCTCTAAATACTTCCACGCTAAAAGCTTAAGCTCAGACTCTGATTTATCTTGGAAAAGAACAGGCCTCTTGAAAGCTATTCCCCACTCCTTTTCGAACAATTGGTTTAATTCTTCTTTTGAAACAATCCTTTCCTTCGCCACCTCCTTGTAAAGAAGCTCTAACGCTTTATGAACTACGCTTCCTACTACGAAAAACGCTGGGGTCTTTGAATCTACTTTTTTGAATTCGATGTATTTTAGTTTATACTTATGCTTACACTCCTCAAAAGTAGACAACTTGGAATGGGAATAGTTTGAAGGCATGAGAAGTTTTAGTAAAGTTAAGAAGATAAGCTTTAGGGGAGTGGGATGCCGGCAAAGTAGTTTGAAAGGATTTAAATATACTTTTCCCCGAGTCTTTACTATGTGGGCATTTCTTGATGAAAGTGGAGACCTAGGAAAAAAAGGTTCACGATTCCTTGTGTTAACTATGTTGGTAACGGAAGATATTGAATTACTAGATAACTTAATAAAAAGTATAAAAAAATCTCTAGAGAAACATAAGTCCGGAAGAATGTACCTCCACAATAAAAATGGTGAAATTAAATACGCAGGTTTTCCAGACAAAGAGTTATTGAGACGCTCACTTGAAACAATTACTGCTTCAAACACAAAAATATTTTCCGCATACGTTGACAAGAGCAAAATAAACAGAAATATAAAAATGGAAGAAAAAGAATTAATCTTCAAATATCTTTTGAGATACGTTTGCGAAAAAAATTATCCATCAAAAGAAGACGGCTCAGACAAAGAAAAGACAAGCAAGGGAATTGATTCATCTTTTTGTTTCATCAAAGAAAATAGACTTACAAAGATAACAGCAGACATGTCTTTTTTGAAAAAAGCCCCAAAAAAAGAGAAAATTTATTGCTTAAACAAAGTATTTGAAAAAGAAGCTGGCGAAGTATTTGACGTTGCTTTTGAAGAAATTACTGACGAGAACAAACATAAATGCGATTTAGTGGTAAAGGTTGAGCTAAAAAACTCAGGGACAAACACTAAACTCCAAGTAATAGATCTAGTTTGTGGAGCAATATATGATTTCTGGGAAAATGGACAAGTCGAAAATTACCGCATTCTAAAAGACAAAATCAGAATGCTTGAAGATATTACAAAAGAAATACAATAAGCGTTACCCATCAACTTACTAGTCAAACTCTGCCGCATTAGCAACAAAGATAATCCTTTTAGGAGACAAGTAACAATAATAACATGCTAAAACTAGTATAATAATATTACCATTTTGTTATGTCGAAATTAGTGCTTTTTAAATGACTATTCACTCCTCCTTCTTCTTGTTACTCAAGCTTACCCTGTAATCATTCTCTTTTTCGGGTAGTTTGGTAATGTCTTTTGGCATGTTCCCTTCCAACCACATTTTGACAATGTCAGCAATAGTGTCTTTGTTAATGTTATTTATTTTGCAATATTCACTTTCAAACCAAGCTTGTAACTTTTTAGGCCCTCTTGACGCATTGCATGACCCGCAGCACATTGCAATGTTACTTTCTGCGGGATGAGAAACGCTATAATCATCAAAATGCTCAATAGTTGCCTTGTCGGTAGGAGTCCCTTTAGCCTTAGGAAGATCTTTCATTTCTTTTCTACAATAGATACAGAGCTTGTATTTTGCCCTTATCTTAGCTTCAAGCTCATCAGGAATACCATATTTATTAGTCATAAAAAGCACTTCTTCTATTTAACATATTATTTTATCAACGATTTTGCCCCCATATCTCCCAAGGTTTTCCCACATTTTTTAAATAAAACTATTCAAATTTAATTAATTTTTTAAATTTTCTTAACTCAACCAAATTTTTCTCCAGCTTATGAAAAGTGTTGTGATGAGTTTTACATAAGAAACAAACACTTTTTGATTTTTTGTGATTTTCTAAAAACATTTTCATTGTAGTGTAAACATCAAATTTAAACCACCCGTCTGACAATAACTCTTTATTCTTATAAGCAGCATCTTTAAACAATTCTGGACGATCTTTAAGATAATGAGCAGTTTCAAGCTCGCCCCCATAAGTACAATCCTGAAATTGGCATTTGCCTTTTATCTTTTTTTGAGGTGTAAAAAAATCACGGATAATGTTTCTTGTCTCTCCCTTCAAAATGTTATAAAACGCAGTTTCATTTTTTGCAATAACAAAAGTATCCCTATAAATTTCAAGTTTTTCAGGGAGGCTAGTACTAATGACTGAATCAAGGCTTAAATGTTCATTAATAACTTTTTTTATTATCTTTTTTGCGTTGGTTGAGGGGTAAAGAAAAAGCTTTCCTTTATCAGAATCCTTAAAGCCATATTTCTTTAACACATCCCAGGCAATCCAACCTTTTTTATCGGGGTGCCCAATTATTCGTTCAATACGCCTAGTTGAATGACCAAATTTAAGAAAATTAACAACAATTTCAAGTTCTTTTTCATTCATTGAGAATTCCCCGCCTTATTTCTTTATATTGCTTAATATTATCCACTGTTAATTTTCTTCTTACAGCAATTAAATTATGTCTTTAGTTTTTATTATTTCTTTTTCAAGTTGTTTATCTATTACAGATTTCCAGTCTGTTTTCCCGTTTTTTATAACATTTGTGAAATAGTCATCATAATCTTTTTTTGATACAAAATTCAAACAAACTTTTTGTTTTGATTTTTTTGTCAGTTCAGCAATATACTTGATTGCCCCTCTCTTTTTTGCAATATTCATTGGTGAAAGATCTCCGGCAGATTTTACTTCAGCTATGCTAATTATTTTATTTGTTTTAATTATGAAATCCGGATTAAAATTTAGTGTTTTTGAGTGGGTCCCATCACGAAAATTGTAAGGGATTGCATAAAAATTTGAATACGCATTGTTCTTGACCCAAGAAATAAGATTGTCATTTTTTTCTATTAATCTTTCTACAAACCGAATCTCATTTTCACTGTCACATATAATTACATTTAAGGGTGTTTTTAGTTCTTGATCTTTCGCAAGTTTGTTTATCGCGCCTGCCCTAAGTCTTAACTTTTCCTCAATTAATTGTTCAATGCACTCTATTGTTTCCTTATCAGACAATTTGTAATTCTCATCAAAAAATACCCCCCGTATTACTGCAGCTTCCTTTATTTGAGGGATACTTATCTTAGATTCAACAAGATTCAATGTATTGAGCTTTTTTGGCGCATCATAAACCAGTTTTATGTTAGTTGTCCCGACATTTTTTCTTTTTATTACTTCAAATGCGCTCAAAATTCTTTGCTTGTTTTGATAATCTACCTTTTTAGGATCAATATGTGCTTCGGCACATTTTTTTATTATTTGATCATTAATCTTCTTTTTGTTAATCAGTTTTAGATAACTTGTTCCTTGCAAATGATCACTTAGGAAAAATTCATTATAAACCTTTTGAGCGATTCTCTCGCTCGAATCTCTAGATTCTGACTCCAACTGTATTGAAATCGTCCTTGAATCCCCTGTTTTTAATGACCTTAATCTTTCTGAAACAACAGTCTCAGGCGTTAAATTTGGAACTGACGGAATACTTATCATTTTTTCCTGCTTGGCAAGCTTTTTTTCTGTGACCTCTTTTTTTGTATAGTCTAAATAGTCAATTTCGAAATTAGATTTGTTCTTTTTTTCAAGTATTTTACTTGTAATACGATTAATTTCTGAGACTGCATATACATATTCTTCAATCTCTTTACTCCAACTATCATGGTTTGCAATTATTACTTGGGGAAGTTCTTCATCACCATAATATTCCAATGGAACTCTTAACCCTCTGCCAAGCACCTGGGATATGAGAAGTTTAGAGTCAAACGCTCTTTTTTCGTGAGGAATTATCTGGAATACTTTCTTTACGTCCCAACCTTCAGTAAGCATGCTTACTGAGATAATCCATTCAACAGGATTCTCATCCGCATCAACAGACTCAAGTATGTCAACATTTTTTTTATGCTTTTGTGCTGAAGTAACAGTAATTATCTTTTTGTCCGCATCTTCTTGACTGATGTAATTTTGTTTTATCACAAATTTCTTGAATTTATCTTCAAGATTATCTGCCTCACTTACAGAGGAAGTAACAAAAAGAGAAATAACTTTATTTAACTTTGAATACTTCTTCTTATTACCAATATGATGCTTGTATATTAAATCAAATTTTTCAAATTCGCTTAATTTCTTTGAAGTTTCTGTTTTGTATAAAATATCTTTAATGAACTTTTTATCAATCGCTTCTTTGATGGAGAACCTTGAAATAACATTCTTGAAATAAACATTTCCTTTGTAAGGCGTACCCGTTAGATTTAGAATGTACTTGAAATTATATTCTGGTTTTTCTAGAAACTGGCCCCAAAGTTTCATATCCGCATCATTACTGTTCAAATAGTGGTGTGCCTCATCATTAATTATAAGAGTTCTTTGCCCTTTCCCTTCTCTTGCAAGACTATCTCTTATTGAAGACCCTGTTTTTTCGTAAATTCCGTGAATATTGTGCACACAAAGGTCGCCTTTTTTCATAGTTGTTTGGGCATCATGAACATCAGGATTCTTTATTTTTGATCCAATTGGCAAAGACATTTTTAAGTTTTCATCTTCAGTAAATGACTTGAAACGATCCATTAGTTGCTTTTTTATTGTAACTGACGGGCACAAAACTAGTGCTTGATCAATTACTCCTTCTGCAAGCAAAATCTGAGCCACCCCATACATCACCCAGGTTTTTCCCGTTCCTGTTGCCAAATCAATTGTAACCGATTTTTTATCTTTTAACTGAACATCCAGTAGATATTTATCTAAGGAATCAAAGAACTTCTTTAATTCATCTCTTTCAGAATAATTTTTTTCCATTAATTCTTTAGTTGACTTAATCTTTTGATCTAAAAAAAATTTGACGGTAGTTATTATTGCTTCTTTTTGATATTCTCTTCCAGCACACAATACATCGATAAAATCGTAATACTTTGAAATATCTGTTTTGCCTTCAAACTTAAGCACGAGGTCATTAGGACTTATTTTATCTTCAAAAGTCATTTGAAATCCCTTTTATTAAGAACTTCTATTTTCTCATTCCCAAGCACATCTAAATAAATAACACACATATGCTCACCACACTTCTCTACTTCAATTTTAATCTTAAATGCGTCACCCTTTTCTCTTGCCTCATCAGCAAAAAATGCTTTCCCAAGATTGAAAACTTTCCCATCATAATTATAATCTATAAAAACTGCTGCTAAAGGCTCTAAGTTGTCAGGAAACTCAACAGGGCTATTTGTTATCTGAATTGGTGAAACTGACTTTATGTGAATAACATACTCTTTTTGTCCAGCAAATAACCCTCCTCGATCTTGAACTGATAAATCTCTCTCAACGTTAGGAGGATAAATAAAATCGAATCCAATTGTGTCAACAATCTGATTAATATTCTTTTGAGAATTTGGTTGAATTACTCTCTTAAACTCTTTAGAATGCAACTCGTCAATAATTGAATAAGGTACTTTAAGAATATAATACCTTTTTCCATTAAATTCAATTGAAGTTCTCAAAAAAACAACATTTGTCGCTGGAGCAATAATAAAAATAGAATCCGTTATTGAAGAACCAACTGTGTCATGCATATCCTTAACATATTCTTCAGTCAAAAAACCCTTTCGATCAAATACCTTAACAGGACTTCCAAAAAGTTTTCCATCAAAATCAAGACCATTAATTTTTACTTCCTGCTTATCTACTTGAAATAAATCAAGAACAAAATTAGTGTATTCTTCATCACCAAGCTTCTCAATTAAACCATAATCATAAAGGCCTACATTACAAATCACAAACGGCTTATGCTTCAAATTTTTACCTTTATCACCAATTTCGTGCTTCATATTCAATAATCTTTTTTGTATTGTGTATATTGAAAGTTTGCCCACATCACACATAATCCATTTTCTATTAAGTTTCTCAGCAACAGCCCCAGTAGTTCCAGAACCAGCAAAACAATCAAGAACAATATCCCCTTCATTTGAAGAAGTGGTTATTACACGTTCAAGTAAAGCTTCGGAATTTTCTGTAGGATAATCCCAAATTTGTGAATACCCCGAAATATCTGTCCAATTTGAGTCAATTGCTTTGTCCGTATCAAACATATACGATGGAGTTATAGCTGTTGGAGTCCATTTGCCGTCAATCTTTTCCATAAACCCGCTATCTATGCCTTTTCTACTTTGTTTCAACATTATTAAACCCTTTTTTTGCATCTCATCTAATTTTGGTTGAATAAATTTAAAGTGAGTATTTTTTGGAGGCAATAATAAATGCGATTTACCACTCTCATCAATATAGATCCTTTCCCGTGGATTTCGTTCTCCTTTTAGCACCATATTTGTTTGCGATGCTTCATGTTCATATCTTTCTCTTCTAAATTTACTAAAAAAGTAATTTTGACCAACAGTATACAAGAATAAACTATCTGTTGCAACAGTATACTTACTTGATTCACCAAATTGTATTTTTCCTCTTTTTACAATTAATTCGTTTTTAAAATTTTCTTTTCCAAAAACTTCATCCAGTATAATTTTTGCATAATGCCCAAAATGATAATCAAGTCGAACATAAATTGAACCATCTTTTGATAATAACTCTCTCAAAAATATTAATCTCTGTCTCAAGAACTCAATAAACTCTGCCCCTTGTAACTTTGCAGAATATGCTGGTTTATCTCCGCTAGCATCATATTGATCTCCAGTCCCAAATGGCGGATCTATGTAAACAAGTTTTATTCCATCCGTCCCATCAGGGTTTCTAAGTAGGCCCTCTTTTTTTAGTTTTAGTAAGTATTTTAGTGCTTGGAGGTTGTCTCCGAAGATGAGTTTGTTTACCCATTCGTTTTCTTTTGGGTTTCCAAATCTTTTTATTTCTTGGAATGGGAGTGACATTGTGTCGGATAGTATGTCTGCTTCTCTGGCTTTACCTTGCCATAATAGTTGTGGTTCTTTTGTTATTTCCTTAGTATCACTTATCGTTTCTTGTGCATGCATAAAAGGCGATAATCACACAGTTTACATGTTGTTGATGGGCACGCATTAAACTCTTTCTTATTTAATATTAAGTCTAAGTCAGTTTTTATCTCTTTCTCTGTCTTGTCAAGCATTTTTTGTGAAATATCAACCATTTCTTTTCTTCCGCCTTTTTTATCCAAATAGTGGACACAAGCTTTTTTTGGGTTTAGCCCGAGTGATTTCATGCAAGCCATTGTATAAAGTCTTAATTGTTTATCATGATCCAGTTTGTATGCGCTGTTATCTTTTTCTGTCTTAAAATCAATTATTTCCACCCCGACTACATTTCCACTATCATCAACATTTTTTATCAGGTCTATCTGGCCTGAGATTAATGCAGGATCTATTACAAATTCAAACTTTTTTTCTGTTTCAAGTATTTTATTAAAATCTTTTTTATGCAGATTAACATAGTTTTTTACTACTTGCTTACCGCTTTTTTTCATTCCTTCAGATATTATTTTGGTTGCATATCGTAGCTTAAAATTTCTTTCAAAGAGAGCATCAATCTTTTTTTCAGTAGGCAATTCTTTCTGCGAAACATAGTCCTTGTGAATCATGTTCAAAATATTGTGAATGTTTGTTCCATAACCAAATGTTACTGGCACACCTGCATTGTACCCTATTATGTGTCTTAACTTGTAATCAAATGGACAACGATCGAATGACATTATTTCAGAGAACGATGTTCCAAACACCCCAATACGAACAGGCCTTTTATTGTGCCCAGAATTTTTTCTTTTTAGTTCCTTTTTTCCAGAAATATATGTTTTATCAAGTTCATCTATAAAATTATGGGGTTGATAATCTTTTTTTCGCCCTTCTCTCTTTTTTGATCCAGTAATAAACAAATATTTTTCTGAGCGGGTTATTGCAGTATAAAATGTTCTGCGTTCGTCTTCTTCATCACCCCTATATCTTTCAGCTGGGTAAAGCTTTTCATCAACAAATGAAGGATAGGGGTTAGGTTTTCTTTTTTCAACAACACACGGGAGAAAAACTACCGGAAATTCCAGTCCTTTTGCTTTGTGTATTGTAATTACCTTTACCGCTTCTATCAAGGTCGGGTCGCTATGTCGTGTTCCTGCATAATGTGATTCAGCAAATGCTCGAACAAATGCAAAAAATCCTCTAATTTCTTCAGCTCTAAGTCTTATCCAAACTGACTCATAATCTGATATTGCATCGCTCAATACCGCAAAATTGTAATTATAGACATCACCAAATTCAAATCTTTCTGCCCCAAATGCGCTTAATAATCGGTGATATATTGCTTGAAGTCCTTTATCACCAAGATAATCTTTTTTACCTTTCTTTTTTAGATGCAAAATATCTTTTCGCATCTGCTCTAACATAAGAATAAACTTTTTTACATCAGCTTTTGGAAATTTCTCTGAATCAAAAATGTCAGTGTATATATCAACCAAATATTTTAGATCAGGCGGTAAATCACTCCCTATTTTATACGAATTAATGTCAAAAATATAGGATATGCATTCCATCGCAAATATTACTTCCGACTGTTCAAATACGCTTTCTCCACTGTACGCAATACAATCAATATCATTTTTTTCAAAGTGAGATATTGCTTTTTTTGCGTCTTCGTTTGTTCGTACTAGTACTGCAAAATCAGCCAATGAAATAGAAAATAACTTATTTTTTTTATCTATAAAGTCTGTTCCTTGAAGTTCTCTTATTTTTTCTACAATAAAATCAAATTCTTGTGTTTCATTGTCAAAATGCACATGCTGTATATCACCTTCTTCATATTTTCTTTCAAGTTTTGGGCTTGATTTCATTGATTTTGTTCTGAGTCGTTGAAGGTTATTTTTTATAAATTCTCTTGCGGTATGAATTACAGCTTCAGTACTTCTAAAATTAGTGTCAAGGTTTACATCAGTAACTACATATTTTTTTGC
>Ga0247841_10011073_pt1 | contig 12094 bp, 16 predicted proteins | sample LaCruzMarch2015__2_FD_192410 | JGI IMG/M metagenome (GOLD analysis project Ga0247841, IMG submission 192410) | Freshwater microbial communities from meromictic Lake La Cruz, Castile-La Mancha, Spain - LaCruzMarch2015_18m | ecosystem: Environmental > Aquatic > Freshwater > Lake | place: Spain... | reverse complement strand
TGAGCGCGCCGCCGGCTGCGACGTCCATCCTGCGCAGGGCAAAACCGATGCCCACCACGCAAAGCGGGGGAAGCACGGCAACCGCGATGGCAACGCCGGGCAGCGCAGCGCCTATGTTTTTCCTGGAAAGCGCGTATGCCGCCGCCGCTCCGGAAGCGAGAGCCACCAAAAGGTCAAGCGGAGTCGGGTGCGTCCGGAGGAGTATTTCGCTAGTTATTGCGGCGCTCGGGATGAGAAGCGCCAGCACTATCACAAGGGCGAGCACGAGCGCCACGCCCTTTGCCTCCGCCTCTATTGCGCGCCTGAAAAGCCCGAAGTCGCCCATCACCGCGCCAAGCGAAATGCCAATGACTGGCGTGAGCAGTGGGGAGACAAGCATGGCGCCTATTATCACCGCCACGCTGTTTGTGAGAAGCCCTACGGTTGCGATGATGGAGGCAATTATCAGCATTATGAAGAAATCGCGGGAGGGAGTGGAACCCTCGCGTATGCTCTTGTGCACGTCTGCCTTTTCCTCTTCGCTTATGCTGCCGATATATTTCCGCAGCTCGTTTTCAATACCAGCCATATCCGAATTGCACCCGCCATATTTATTATTGCCAAGGCTAGCCCGCAGGCGCGCCCATGTCGCTGAACTGCAAGTAGAATATCACTATTAAGTAAAGCGCGTACAGCCCGAGCATGACAAGCCCGTGCTTCCGTATGAATTTTTTGTCCACTATCGCGTAGTAGAGGAAAACAAAATTCGCAACCACTGCGAAAAGGAGCGCGGCTGAAAACACGTTGAGCTGCACCACGATTGGGGAGATGGCGGCTGCCGCGCCAAGCACCAGCGTGATATTCGCCATGTTGCTGCCTATCGCATCCCCAAGTGCAAGCCCGTACTGCTTTCTCCTTATTGCCTGAAGGTCAATCGACAACTCGGGAAGCGAGGTGCCGATTGCGATGAGCGTGGCGCCTATGAAGCTTTTTGTCAATCCCGCCATGTCCGCAAGTTTCACCGCGCTGTCCACGACAAAGTGCGAGCTGATGATGACGCCCACTATTCCGAGGCCGAAGAAGAGGAATGCGCGCAAGCCCTCCTGCCGGCCCATTTTCTTTGCAGGCGCCATCTCCTTCATGTTCTTTTTTGAAAGCAGCCTGTTTGCGTACCACAGGAAAATCAGGAGCAATAGCGCGCCCTCGTAAAAACCGAGCGCATAACCCATTATCTGCGAGTGGAACAGTATGTAGACTGAGATAAGTGTGGTGAGCATGAGAACGAGCGCGAGGTCGGAGAGGCTTTCTTTTCCTACTTTAAACCCATAGAGAAATGCGCCAAGCCCCAGAACAAGAAGTATGTTTGCGATGTTGGAGCCGAACACGTTTCCCGCAGCGATTGCGCCCTGCCCCGCAGTTGCGGAGGCGACGGAAACGGACAGCTCGGGAAGAGAGGTGGAAACTGCGACAAGAAGCATACCTATTGCAAGCGTGCTTATTCCGAAAAAGACTGCGAGCTTCTCGGCGTTTTCCACCACGAGCCCGGATGACTTGGAGAGGATGGCTATGAAAATGACAAGGGTGATGAGCTCGACCAGCATGTGGAAAGAACAGCGGCTGGGAATTTAATCCTTCGTTCAACACGCCTTATCTCGATTGCAAAAGTTCCAGCAGCTCTTTTGTATTGTAAACCTTCACTTTTTTCTGATTTTTCAGCCGCTTTTCATTGCTCCAGATTGCGCAATTCCTCTGCAACGCGACAGCGAAGAACGCTCGGTCTTTCCAGTCAGGGGAAACGACTTCTGCCTCATCTCTGAATGCGTCATAATCGAATCCCGGAACAATGGTGATGTTGGAAAGCACAATCCGCACGATGTTATGATATTCTTCATCAGTTACCGTTGACTTCGCAATGAGTTCCTCCTTATTGTTTTCCAGCTCTTCAACAAGCTGCTGAGGTGAAAAAAGCTTGAAACCAGGGTATAAAATAAGGCTTCGAGACATGCCTGGCCGCAGAATTGCCGAAATTGCGATGTTCGTATCTGCGACCAGCTCCATAGCCTACCCCTTTTTTTTCTTCCACCGTTCTTCATGCCACTTTGCCATGCCAAGCTTCACTTTTTCCGCAATCTCCATGACATCCTTGTCAGTCGCCTTGCTGTTTACGGTGAGCCGGTTGAGAAGCTCCAGCTGCTCCGCCTTCTGCCGCCAAGCCTGCCTGGCAACTTCAGACCAGTTCAGCTCCGGGTACTTGTCCAGCAGTTTCTTCAGTTCCGCATCCATCGAAATTGTCATGTTAACCATCTATACCACCTCTAGTGCATACACATAGTTGCACATATTTATATGTGTATGCCCAAGGTGCGTTTTCACTCGTTAAACTGGCGGTTTTTGCCTTTAAAAACAGACTTTCAGCAAGGTGCCAGTGGGTTTTCCACTTAGTGACACGTCAGAAAAAAGAAGCCGGCCCGTTCCGCGGAAAAGGAGGAGGCGGAAACGCGGAAGCGCCGCGTCCGGGCGAACGGAGAAAATGGGGAACGGCAAGCTTTAAGTCGGGAATCACGCGGAGATGAGAAGGCGCGGACGAAAGAAGAATCAGGCCTTCTGCTCCAACATGTGGTGCTGGATCAGATCAAGCCTCATGCTGACATTCTCACCACTATGGTCTTTCTGATTTCTTATGAACTGGAGGTCCGCATAAAATTTGATCGTTCTCTCATTTGGATTTGCATCAACCGTCACAAACCTGCAGCCCACATTATCCGACAGCTCAATGGCTTTGCCGATTATATACCTGACAAGGAATTTTCCCACGCCTTTATCCTGGTAAGATTTGGCGGTTCCCAGCCTAGCAATCTTCAGGGCAGGGAAATCCGGGTGTGTTTTATTCTGCCCGAATTCATCAACTTTTTCCTCATCGGACAAGCGTATGCAATCCATGCAGATGCTGATGAACGCTATCGGTTCGTTATTGTAAAGCGCGACATACGTCTGGGCGAGGTGTTTTTTGCCGTACTCGAATGCATCTTTCCGGATGAATTCATTCAGGTCCGCATCTCCGCAGTCAAATTTGTCGACAGATATGCCGGATTTTAGCAGAACGATTGTCAATTTTTCTAATGGAAAAGCAGAATCTGACCTGCATACACGCAGCCATTACTTTTTGAATCTCTGGTATGTGCTGAGGCATTCCTGCAGGAACCGGGCCTTATTCACATTAACCGTTTCCTCCTCCTGCTTTGTCAGTTTGAGGAATTCCTTTGCATCCTCTCCAGTAAGAACCGGTGTCGGTTCGATTGGTTTGGCCATTTTGATTACCTGTTTTCCTTATGGGAGCCTATTGTTATATTACTTTGTCCACGACGGTGATTGGGCTTTTGCCTTTAAAAAGCGGCTTTCAGTAGGATGCCAGTGGAGCTGATGCCCCCACTACCTGCCAAATTTCTGTGCTCTTTTTCCTTCTGGAAAAAGGCACCCCTTTTTGCTGCGCAAAAAGTTGGCGGAAATTTGCCATGCCAGTGAGTTTTCCACTTAGTGACACTTCAGAGAAAAGAAGCCGGCCCGTTCCGCGGAAAAGGAGGAGGCAGAAACGCGGAAGCGCCGCGTCCGGGCGAACGGAGAAAATGGGGAACGGCAAGCTTTAAGTCGGGAATCACGCGGAGATGAGAAGGCGGGATAGGGAGGAAGGAGACGACGACTTTTAACTTAGAGCTTCAGCATGTCTTTCAGGATTGCATCTATCGCTTCGATATCTTTATCGCTCAATTTGCCTTTCTTCTGCACGAAACGCTGCGGGTCAAGAGCCCTGATTTGGAAAGCGAGGGCGAAGCTCTCTTCCGAAAGCCCATTCTCTGCCGTTGGCTGGATGCAATGTATGTGGCTGAACCGTTCAGCCGCAGGCTCGCTGGTAAGAGGGATTACGATTGCGACGGAATTTTGCTTCAGGTGGACGACAATTGCGGCGGGCCTCTTCCCTTTCTGCTCGTGCCCCACCCCATCAGGCAAGTCAACCTGCCAAATATCCCCTTTTGAAGCAGAATGCAGCATCAGACCATCTTTCTCCATGTCTCGTCCGATGCGGCTTCCCACGGCGCCATTTCCGCCTTCAGGCGCTTCAGTTCTTCTTCAGTGGGCTTATACACCAGCGCCTTGGCGCGGTTTATTCCTTGCACAAACTGCAATTCAGAAAAGAAGGGCTTTGCTTCCTTAGTTTTTACGATGGCTTGCTTCACATCGCTGTATTGCTTGAAGAAATAAGCGTAGGCAGCTGCAATTTCAAGCACTGCCGGGTCGGGGCGCCCACCCATCTCCTCCAAGAATTCCTCAATCGCCTTGCTCTCCTTCTGTGATAGGGCTTCACTTTCTGAAAGGCGCCCGAATGCATCCTTGTTTTCATACAAGTCCTTTGTCAGGTCGGGCGAATAATTCCCCCGGACATACCAGCCATACTGGTAGCCCATCTTTACCCCCATGGCCTGCAGCAAATAGACTGTTTTTTGCATTATCAATTTGCTCTGGAAACTGTGCAGGTCCGGCTTGATGCCGAGTTTTCCAAAACAGGCAATTGCCTTACCTAGGTTTCCCCTCATCCAATCGCCCCGCAATCATTTTCTTCAGCCATTCGTCCAGCATCTTCAGCTCTTCCCGACCTTCCCTAGTTATCGAATATGCAGTCATTTTCCTGCCTGCATTGACTTCGGTTTCCCTAATGTACTTCATTTCCTTCAGCACAGCTAGATTTGTAAAAAGCACGCCTTCATTCAGCTTCAGCCCTGCCTTAAGCTCGCGGAATGTCGCGCTCTCCCCCTCGGGCAGCTCGCCCAGCACAGACAGGATAAGCAGCCTCGTTTTAGAGAATATTTTGGGGTTCAGTGCAGCGGATTCCCCAACAAGTCCAAGTGCGCCGCCTGCCATCCTATGGTTATCTGGCGGAACCAATATAAAGCCAGTTGATTATTCTATTGGATAGTTAATTGACAAATTAACTGGAGGTGAAACGATGCTGAAGATGCTAGGAATGACCGCAATAGGCATGGGCGCCATGCTTGTCGGCGGCCTGCTCCTATCCAAAACCATGAACCTTGGGCTGGACGGACTGTTTAGCGTCCTGCTCACTGTTTTCGTGGTCGGCGGAGCGATAGCCTTAGTGGCAAAGGCAGTGATGAGATAGCGCGGGAAGCGGGAGGTGAGCGCATTTGCGTGGGAGAAGAGACGTGCATGGTCGCCTTGCATATTTGACTTCTCCTCTTTTTTCTCTAGCGGCACGGAACAAGTGGAAGCTTAATAAAATGTAAATTAGCTTTTAGTGGCATGGATAAGGAAGCGGCAAAAACTGAGATTAAACGTCTTGTTGACAAGTACAATAACGTAGTCGCAGGTGGCAAGCTCAAGGACTACAAAGAGGAAAACACCAAGAAGGACTTCATCACACCGCTTTTCAGGGCGCTTGACTGGGACATGGAGAATGACAAGTCGCTCGATGAAGTATCAAATGAAGACCAGATTTCCAAGGGCAGGGTGGACTACGCATTCCGGCTTAATAGCATAGTGAAGTTTTACCTAGAAGCAAAGGCGCTGAACAAGGGCTTGGACGAGGCAAAGGATGCAGCCCAAGCAATAAGCTACGCATGGAATAAAGGAACGACATGGGCGGTGCTGACTGACTTCAAGACATTGGCTATCTACAACGCAGATGTAAGGAGCAGCCTTCTTGAATCGCAATTCCTGAGGCTGGACTGCAACCAGTATGTTGAGCATTTTGAGGACCTCTTGCTGCTTTCAAAGCCCTCATTCCAAGAAAACGAGATAGACAAAAAGGCTGAAACATGGAGCAAAAAGAGGAAAAAAACCAAGGTTGGTGACCAGCTACTGACGGAACTAATGGCCTACCGCCAGCTCCTCTCCAAGAACATTGTCAAGAACAACGCCGCCAAAAACCTGAACGAAGCAGACCTTGACGAGGCAGTGCAGAAGATAATTGACAGGCTGATTTTCATACGGACTACCGAGGACAGGGAGATAGACCCCAGAAACCTGCTAACTATGGCACGCGAGTTTGAAGGGGGGAAACACGGCAAGCTGCGCGACAATCTCAACACGCTCTACAAGATTTACGACAGGAACTACAATAGCAAGCTTTTCACCTATGACCCGAATGACTTGGAGAAAAGGCACTTGTGCGAAACGCTTGAGGTTGACAATGAAGTGCTTATCACTGTGATAAACGGGCTTTACAAAAGCAAGGACGGCCTGACAGAATACGACTTTTCGGCAATAGATGCGGACGTGCTTGGCAACATATACGAGCAGTATCTTTCTCACATATTGCGCAAGACGGCGAAAAGAGCATCAGTGGAAAGCAAGGAAGCGCACAGAAAAGAGCAGGGCATCTACTACACCCCCACCTATATTGTAGATTATATCGTGCGCAACACCTTGTCAGAAGTGCTGAAAGGCAAAAAGCCGGAAGAGGCGGAGAAAATCCGAGTCTTAGACATGGCTTGCGGCTCAGGCTCCTTCCTGCTGAAGTCATTCGACATTTTCAACGAATACTACAAGGCAAACGACAAAAATTACGCGCAAACCAGCCTTGATGCCAAAAGCGATGCGGAGAAAATAACCCGCAAGACCAAAATATTGAAGAACAATATTTTCGGCGTGGACTTGGACCCAAAGGCAGTTGAGATTGCACAACTCAACCTCTTGCTCAAGGCAGCAGAAACAAAACACAGGCTGCCTGACCTGCGCGAGAACATCAAGTGTGGAAACTCGCTAATAGACCAATCGCTTTCAGATGAGACACGCGCATTTGACTGGCACAAGGAATTCCACAAGATCATCGATGAAGAGAAAGGGTTTGATGTGATTGTTGGGAATCCACCATATATTAGTGCTATTCAACTAACTAAAGATGTTGGAGAAGGCACCAAGAAATACTGGAAGGACAAATACAAATCTGCATCTGGCGCGTATGATATCTATGTCCTCTTCTTTGAACAAGCTATGAAAGTAGTTAAGCCTGATGGGTATGTGGGGTTCATTACGCCCAATAAATATTTGTCTTCACCATATGGCATTGCTCTTAGAGAATATCTTGCTTCAAACTATAAACTAGTTGCGATTGTTGACCTTTCATCCGTAAAAGTTTTTGACGACCCGTCTGTTTATCCAGTAATTACAATTATTCAAAAGAAAAAGGAAGAGCGAGATTACAAAATCTTAATAAAGAGACCAAAAAACGAAGACTTATACTCTGCACAGAAATTATATGTCTCATCTAAATGGCTTACAAAACTACCTGAAAATATTTGGGGCTGGATACTATCTGAAAATATTTCACTTGTGGAAAAAATATTCACTGATTCAAAAACCCTTGAGAGTATTTCAAAGGTTCAAGCTACAACTACTGCCGCAGAAGCAGATCTTTATTCTCAGTTTATATCTGAAGAAAAAGGAACGCCGATCATTAATACTGGATTGATAGATAGATTTTCTACTACGTGGGGGCATACAAGTTTTTCAAACAAAGGCACAAAACTAAAAACGCCTAAATTGGATGTTTCACGAAAAGAAATTTCCAATGGCAGAAGGGAGCTGTATTCGAAATCGAAAATCATTTTTGCCAAGCTTGCACTAAGACCTGAAGGATTTTTCGACAAGAATGGTAAATATGCGAGTATTAACACGAACTGCATCCACTCACCGAAAGATGGAATTTCACTCGAATTCTTATCATGCTTGATGAATTCAAAACTAATGGCATTTGCGTACGCCTCACTGTTTTCGGGACTAAGAATGGGTGGAGGCTACTATCAATTCCAATCGCCACAATTAAGAATTCTCCCGGTTAAATTGCCAAATATAGAGCAAGAATCGATATTCAAGAATTATCTCAATAGAATGCTAGATTTGCAAGAAAAATTTATCAGAATGGAAGGAAAGCAAATTGATGAAAAAGTTAAACTCGAAAAGGAGATTGCTGAAATCGATGTAAAGATTGACCAGCTAGTCTATGATTTGTATGGATTGACTGACGAGGAGAGGAAGATCGTTGAGAAGGCAGTTGTTGGGTAGTCGTTATGTTAGACATATTGAATTTCTTACAGACGTACCACGACGCTATATTGATACTCGCGGGCCTATTTGGTTTTTTGACATATGTTTTTGGTAGATTAATCAGAGATGAAATGCCACCAATGAATGATGGCAGTAGAGAGAGTGATTTTGCCATTGGCATTATGTTTTTCATCAATATTATTTATCAGCCTCTAATTCTTATGCTACTAGTCTATGGTCTCTCGCATTTTATCCCAGCCGCTTTAAACGAGGCTACATCACAGAATAGAATAATGGAAATCTACACGTCGATGTGGTTTATAATAGATTTCGGAATTCTGATAATTCTCTCAATCTTACTATGGTTAATCTATAATGAAGAGAACACATTTATTCTACGTTTAGATTTTTATGAAAAGTTAGAAGAGCGTTGGAAAAACAGAACAATAGATATTACAAGTTATGGATGGACTCAAATTGGATTTGTTTTATACATATTGCTCCTAGTGTTGCATAGCCTTAAACTGACTTTTAGTCTAATTGATGAATTGTTAATAATTGCAAGTGGAATAGTTTTACTCTTAATGTTCTTTAATACAGCTTCTCTACAAGGACATCGTTTTCCAAAGCCAAAAATTCTTGTATATACCAAAACTAACAAGGGCAAACCGTTTGAAGCATTTTTCATTCGATGGGAGAAGGATTGCGCTCGAATCGTGCCAAAGAAATCTAGCGCCTATCTAATACCGCGCTCGGATATCTTCAAAATAGAATATCCTAGAAGAGAATTAGTGCAACCATTAAAACTAAATGAGATTTTTACTAGGGCTAGAATATTTGGCGAGTGTTTCCGCAAGTGTATGGAAAAGTCAGTGAAAAAAGAAATGCCGAAAACATGATCTTTTATTTCCCGCCCATTCTCTCCCACCTTCGTAGCCTTCCACAATCGCAGTCCGTCCCATCGCTCATTGTGGAACCGCATTTTATCGTCGTGAAAAATATTTCCCCGCTATATTCTTTATAAATCTAATCCGCGTAGTGTTGCTTGGCGATCGGTATGGACAGCTTAGTAAGATCAGTCCTAGGCGAGCAAGAGCCAGCTCCAACCGAGACTTTTGGCTCAGACCAGATTAAGATAGTGACGATAGGAGTAGGAGGAGGCGGAAACAACACCATAAACCGTCTTATCCGCTCGGGAGTCAAGGGATGCGAGCTTATCGCCGTCAACACGGACAGGCAGCACCTTAACATGATTCACGAGAAGGCTAAGAAAATCCTCATAGGCAAAACCATAACCAAGGGGCTCGGAGCGGGAGGCTATCCTGACACGGGCGCCAAGGCTGCGGAGATAGACAGGCCGCTCATCGAGAAAGAGCTCGAGGGTGCGCACCTGTGCTTTATCTGCGCGGGAATGGGAGGAGGCACGGGTACCGGCGCGGCGCCAGTCATTGCGGAAATCGCAAAGGCACAGGGAGCCATAGTCGTTGCCATGGTGACATACCCTTTCAACCTGGAGCGCGCAAGGCGCGTGAAGGCAGATGAGGGAATTGCCAAGCTTCGCAAGCACGTTGACTCGGTCATCGTTCTTGACAACAACAGGCTGGTAAAGCTAGTTCCCAACCTGCCCATGAACGAGGCGTTTGCAGTTGCAGACGAAATCCTCGCGAAAGCGGTAGGCGGACTGGTTTGGACAATCACCCAGCCCTCCTTGATAAACATCGACTTCGCTGATGTGCGGTCAATCGTGCAGGGCGGAGGCGTGGGCTTCATCGCGGTCGGAGAAGGAAAAGGAACCGACAAAGTTCGCGGTGCGGCGGAAGGAGTGCTCAAGAACAAACTGCTGGACGTAGACTACGAGGGCGCGAACGGCGCACTCATCCACATTTCAGGTGGAGCGGACCTTACTCTTGGTGATGCCATTAAGGCAGGAGAAATAATCACCGAGAAGATGGACCCGCAGGCAAACGTCAAGTGGGGTGCAAGACTGATTCCTGGATACGATGGCAAGCTGGAGATAGTTGCAATCGTAACGGGCGTCAAGGGCGCGAATATCTTCGGAGCCGGAGCAGAGGAACCATCAAAGAAAGAGGTTTCATACTCTGACATCGAGATAATCGGCTAAGCAAACTATTGTTTTCTATCAACCAATTCGGCGGGCGGGAAAACCCAACCCTCCCGATCCTCAAATGCGCAAGCATTTGGGGAGGCAGCGGAATCGCCATTCCGCTGGAACCGCCGATTGTGTATTTTTTTATTGCTCCTTAGCGGGAGCCTTAATCGTAAGCGAACTTTCTTTTCCGCACACGATAAAGTATGATCTCTTCACCCTTTATTTCGAAAACTATTCTGTAGCCCTTCACCCGTTCTGAAAAGCAGTTGGGCTCCTTACCCAGAGGCTTGGAAAGGACTGGCATCTCTTTTATTCGTTCAAGCTTTTTATCTACAATTTCTCTTACGGATTTGTCGAGTGCTGCAAGTTCCTTGAGAAAATTGTCAGTTGGCCGCAGCGCATAACTCATATTATCCCTTCAGAACTTTGCGAAGCTCGACCTCGCTTCGGAGCTTGAGTTTGCCGCTTGCAATTTTCTTGCGGGCAGAATTTATGTAAGAGATATCCTGCTGATCTTCAAGCGCATCGGAAGTCAGCCTGTATTTATTGTCAAGTTCAATCACACCCATGCGCACGGCTTCCATTTTTGTTTTTGCAAGACCCTGCTTCACCGCCTCATCGAGTATCCTATCCATCAACCCTTCGAATTTCATAACGGAGTGCATGTTTTCACCAAATTATATAAAACATAATAGAATATATAATACTATTCATTACTTTAGCCCTCTACATTCTTTTTCACAACATAGCTTTTCAGCCAGCGGTAGATTGCACTGAGCGGCATCTTGCCTTCTGCAGTATCCTTCATGAACGCAGCGATTTCCACTTGTTTTCCAGATGAGGCTAACGAATCGGGAAAGACGTATCCATTTGCATTTAGGAAATAAAGAGTGGAAGTCAGCGCGGTCCGCTTGTTTCCATCTGAGAAAACGTGCGCGGCATAAGCCAGCTGGTAGAGAAGATAAGCGGCCTTCTTGAGGATTTTTTCCTCTTCATCAGAGATATTTTCCCCATAGTGCTGCATCCGTTCCAGCACATATTCTAGGTTGGCTTCCTGTTGCATGGCATAAGATTGCCCATATAGAGAAACCAGCCCTTTGTTGGTTTGGACGACAATCTCTTTCGTTATATAGACGACCATGCAGCACGCCTACTGCTTGGAAAGAATATCGAGCGCCTTCTTGTTCTGACTAACCAGTTTCTTGAAAACAGAATCAAAATCTGCAACTGGGTTTTTCTGCTTGCCTGCCATTTCAATCACGTCTGCATAGATGTGAATTGCAGGCTTTATTAGGCTTTCTTCCTTTCCACGCATGAATGAAAATACATTTCGCTCGTTTATAAACAGGAGCAGAGTGGGATTCCAGTGCTCCCGCCGTTTTTTGTGGAAAATTTTCGCTTAATTGTTTAAACAAAGAAAAAATGCCGCCAGAAAATAAATTTTGATTTTTTAACGAGGTGAAAATAATTTCCTCCGAACGCGTGCGTTCGCTGATTTCGCAATGTATATAAATGTAATCCGAGTATGCAAGAGTGGCGACCAGAATGTGCGGCATTGCAACGTCAGTATGAGAGTAAATTGGCGAGCGGATGCTGCAACCGGTTAATGATAGATAGGATATGGGGGTTGGGCATATGTTTGAGGGTATTGTGGCGGAAAAAAGACCTGAAGAACTCATGAGCAATGAGAACATCAGGATAGCGGTTGTAGGTGTTGGCGGCGCGGGCTGCAACACCGTGGACAGGATGATGAAAAGCGGGATAAAATCCGCGCAGACGATTGCTGTTAACACCGATCAGCTCCACTTGAAGGTCGTTCAGGCCCACAAGAGGGTGCTTATCGGCTCCACTGTCACGAAGGGACTGGGGGCGGGCGGCTACCCGGAAGTTGCAACCAAGTGCGCGGAAATGTCAAGGGAAAAGCTCCGAGAGGTAATCGGGGAAAAGGAA
>Ga0247841_10011072_pt1 | contig 12095 bp, 12 predicted proteins | sample LaCruzMarch2015__2_FD_192410 | JGI IMG/M metagenome (GOLD analysis project Ga0247841, IMG submission 192410) | Freshwater microbial communities from meromictic Lake La Cruz, Castile-La Mancha, Spain - LaCruzMarch2015_18m | ecosystem: Environmental > Aquatic > Freshwater > Lake | place: Spain... | reverse complement strand
ATTTTCATTCCTCTTCTTCCTCATCCACCATCCCGGCCCCGACAGCCCTGAACACCGCATCCCGCCCGTAGCGCAGCCGCATCCGGTCAACGGCCTGGTAGAGGTTGATGAGTTCGGGGGTGTCGTCGAACAGGTCAATCTGCTGCGTGCCGGTTACTAAGTGGCTGAACCGTACCCCGATGAGCCGGATAAGCATCCGCCGTTGGTAAACTTTACGGAACAAATCCTTGGTTACGGGTATCAGCACATGGTCGAAGGAGGTGTAAGGGATGCGCAATTGCATGGTATGCGTGTCGAAATTGGAATAGCGGATTTTTACCGTTACACAGGAAGTGAGTTTTTGTTTTTTGCGGAGCGAGAAGGCGATTTTTTCCACCATACGCACCAGCAGCTCGTTAATCATTTGAATATCAGTGGTGTCCTGTTCAAAAGTAGTTTCGGTACTGATGGATTTTCGCTCGGAGTAGGGAATTACAGGGGTACTGTCAATGCCATTGGCTTTTTTCCAGATGGCCAGCCCGTTAATCCCCAGCACTTTTTCCATCATTTCGGGAGGCATTTGCCCGAGGGTGTTGATGGTGGCAATGCCCATGGAACGCAGCAGGCGGTAGGTTTTTTCGCCGATTCCCGGAATTTTGCTTATCGAAAGCGGCCCCAGGAAAGGAATTACCCGTTCGCCGGGAATTTCAAGTTCGCCGTTGGGCTTGGCTTCGCCGGTAGCTATTTTGCACACTGTTTTGTTTACCGAAAGCCCCAGCGAAATGGGCAGGCCGGTTTCGCGGATGATGGTTTGCCGGAGTTCGTGTGTCCATTTCATGCTACCGAAAAAGCGGTCCATGCCGGTAATATCGAGGTAATGCTCGTCGATGCTGGCTTTTTCGTACACGGGTGCGCTTTCGGCAATAATATCGGTAACCTGGTTTGAGTACCTTGTGTACTGTTCCATGTCGCCGCGCACCACGATGGCATCGGGGCAGAGGAGGCGCGCCATTTTCATCGGCATAGCCGAATGTACACCAAACTTACGTGCTTCGTAGCTGCAACTTGATACCACGCTGCGGTCGGAAAACCCGCCTACGATCACAGGCTTTCCGATGAGTTTGCTGTTCATAAGCCGCTCCACCGCTACAAAAAACGTGTCGAGGTCCATGTGTACGATGGTGCGCCCTGTTTTTCGGTTGCCCTCAGGAAACTCCTGCGGAGAAATTATTTTCAACTCATTGAACATAATTACAAAAAATGTATTACCTTTGATTAAAATTTAATCAAATTTGCGACTACAATATAATCATAATTTTTGAAATGTGGATGAAAGGTGAAAAAAAACTCACCCACCGGCCCCCTCTCTTCACGAAGAGAGGGGGAGACTCTCCGATGGGAATTTAACTTTAACCGACCATTGTATTGTTTATTACTGTTTTTAAATAACTAATTTCCACATCTTCAACCCCATTTTTGAAATGTGGATGATAGGTGAAAAAAACTCACCCCCCGACCCCCTCTCTTTGAAGAAAAGAGAGGGGGTGACTCTCCGATGGGAATTTAACTTTAGCCGACCATGAAACCTGATTCACGAAAGAAATTTGTTGTTGCAATTTGCAGGGAGAACCGTAAAAATATGACGGAGGCTGAAAGAATTGTATGGGAATTAGTCAGAAACAGAAGAGTTGACGGGAAGAAGTTTCTGAGGCAGCACAAAATAATTTATGAAAATTCATTTGATTCATTTCAATTCTTTATTGTCGATTTTTATTGCGCGGAAGAAAAGCTGGTACTTGAAATAGATGGAGAAATACATGAATTGCAAAAAGAATATGATTGCTGGCGAACTTCCGTTTTGAATGACTTAGGACTTCGTGTTCTGAGAATAAAAAATGAAGAGACAATTTTTGTAGAAAACGTCAAGGAAAAAATCCGGCAAATGTTTCTGGAACTCACCCCCCGGCCCCCTCTCTTCACGAAGAGAGGGGGTGACTCTGCGATCAGAATTTAACTTTAACCAACCATGAAACCTGATTCACGAAAGAAATTTGTTGTTGCAATTTGCCGGGAGAACCGTAAAAATATGACGGAGGCTGAAAGAATTGTATGGGAATTAGTCAGAAACAGAAGAGTTGACGGGAAGAAGTTTCTGCGGCAGCACAAAATAATTTACAAAAATTCATTTGATTCATTTCAATTCTTTATTGTCGATTTTTATTGTGCAGAAGAAAAGCTGGTACTTGAAATAGATGGAGAAATACATGAATTGCAAAAAGAATATGACCGCTGGAGAAGTTCCGTTTTGAATGACTTAGGACTTCGTGTTCTGAGAATAAAAAATGAAGAGACAATTTTTGTAGAAAACGTCAAGGAAAAAATCCGGCAAATGTTTCTGGAACTCACCCCCCCGGCCCCCTCTCTTCACGAAGAGAGGGGGTGACTCTCCGATCAGAATTTAACTTTAACCAACCATTACATTGTTTATTACTGTTTTTAAATAACTAATTTCCCGGTCTTCACCCCCTCTCTTTTCTTCAAAGAAAGGGTAGGGGTGAGTTTAAAAAAATAAGCTATGGAACCAATTTTTGGTCAAAACATCAAAATTTTACGCAAACGGCGCGGCCGTACCCAGGATGATATCGCCTTAGCCCTGAATATGAAACGTTCAACGCTGAGCGGATACGAAAACGGGATAGCCGAGCCGGGTATTGAAGCGTTGCTGGCGTTGGCAGGGTACTTTAAAATATCGGTTGATACGATGTTAAGAGTGAATCTCGGCAGCCTTCGCGAAAGCGAGTTGAGCCAGCTGGAACGCGGATACGATATTTTTGTGAACGGAGGCAGCCTGCGGGTGCTTACCACCACTGTTGACAGCAGCAACCGCGAAAATATCGAAGTGGTTAACCAGAAAGCCTCAGCCGGCTACCGTACAGGTTTTGCCGACCCCGAATACATCAGGGTGCTGCCTACCTTCCAGTTGCCGTTTCTATCTACCGAACGCAAATACCGTACTTTCCAGATTTCGGGTGACTCGATGCTTCCTATTCCTGACCAGTCGTGGGTTACCGGCGAATTTGTTCAAAACTGGGAATTGATCCGCGATCACCAGGCGTACATCATCCTCACCATGAATGACGGAATTATGTTCAAGGTGGTGGAAAACCGCCTGAAATCCGAAGGACGGCTGATGCTCCACTCGCTCAATCCCTTGTACGAATCTTATGCGGTAGAGGTGAAAGATTTACGGGAAGTATGGCGGTTTGTGCATTTCATCAGTTCGCAACTGCCCGAACCCAACCTGCCGGTGAACCAGATGGCCGGGGCTTTGGCTGCTTTGCAAACCGAAGTCGCTGCAATAAAAGCCGGAATGGTAACGCAAGGAAAGCTTTTCATGGATGAAAAGCAGTAATCCTCTAATGCCAGGTCTTCGCAAAGTGGTATAGATTTTGTTTTTTTAATATCTGTTAATGAATATTTCAAACCCGCCAAACTCCTCAAAGCCTCAAATCTTTCAAACCCTCAAACCTTTCAAACTCTCAAACATTCAAACCCTCAAATCTTTCAAACCTTCAAACCTTCAAACCCTTCACATCAATCCGCCATGAAAACCTTAATGATTCCTGCATTTCTGGTGATGATTATCTGGTCGTGCAACCCGCAAAAGCATGCTTTTTCATCTGCCTCTGAAAGAAAAATAATTACTGACAGTACTGAGTATCGAATAATCATTATTGATAACGATTTCGACACATGGTTTCTCACCCATGCAACCCCGGCACGTGATTATTCCAACGACTACTACCGCCAGTGGAACCAGATCGGAGTGAGTAACTGGAACGATTATTTTATGCATGACCGCTACCATCAGGTAATAAGCGATTATATAAACTACAATTCAACAGTGGATTACGGCATCGAAGTAAACAGGAAGCTATACTGGTATTTTAAATATGTTGAAGAAAAATACGGGGTTCCAGTGTTGAGATGAGGTTAGTTTGGTGGTCATTCATTGGTTGATTCGGTGGTCATTCGGTGGTTGGTTCAGTGGTCATTCAATTGTTGATTCGGTTTTCATTCAATTGTAAATTCAGTTGTCTTTCAGCGTAAAGTCCCTTGTCGCTTTTTGCCAGTGGCTGGTGGCTAACCTAAAACCCAACCCAAAAACCCTTTTTTCCCATTAAACTTCTTACTACTTTTGCGATCCTAACTAAAAAGAAGATGTCTCTAAAATGTGGTATTATCGGGCTTGCCAATACCGGCAAAACTACCCTGTTCAACTGTGTTGCTAATACGAAAGTTCATAACCAGCCGGGGATGCAGAAGGCTAATATCGGACAGATTGACGTGCCAGACAGTCGGCTTTATGCCATTAACAATATCATCCACGCTGCAAGGGTGATGCACGCTACGGTTGACCTGGTAGATATTCCCGGTTTGACAAAAGGTTCAGGACAGGCCGAAAGCACTTCAAGTAAATTTTTAGCCGAAATACAGCAGACCGATGCACTCATCCATGTAATCCGATGTTTCGACAGCGACATCGTTCCGCATATCGAAGGTTCAGTGAACCCGGTCCGCGATAAGGAAATCGTTGACCTTGAACTTTGTATCCGCGACCTTACCATGGTGGAACGTAAAATCCATCGGACTGATAAATTAGTGAATGTTGGCGATAAGGATGCCAAAAAGCTGAAGGAGATATTGCACGTTTATAAAGCTCATCTGGAAGATTTTAAACCTGCACGCACAGTTCCGCTTTCCTTCGACGAGCGACACCATGCTGCCGATATGTACCTTATTACCGACAAACCTGTGATATATGTTTGCAATGTGGACGATGCTTCGGCAGCTACAGGCAATAAGTATTCAGAGCAATTGAAACAGGCGGTGAAAGATGAAAACGCCGAAGTGCTTGTGATTGCCGCCGAACTGGAAGCCGAAATTGCCGAACTCGAAAGCAAGGATGACCGCGATATTTTTCTTGCCGATGCCGGTCTTACCGAGCCGGGAGTGAACAAGGTAGTTCAGTCAGCATATAAACTGCTGAACCTGCAATCGTTTTTTACCGCCGGTCCCAAGGAAGTGCGTGCCTGGACCATCCACCGTGGCATGACAGCCCCCCAGGCGGCAGGTGTTATCCACAGCGACCTCGAGCGCGGTTTTATCCGTGCCGAAGTAATGAAATACCATGATTTTATCACCCTGAAAAGCGAGCACGCCTGCAAGGAAGCGGGGAAATTAGCCGTGGAAGGCAAAAACTATGTGGTTGGCGATGGGGATATTATCCATATCAGGTTTAATGTGTAAGTGAAATGCTCTAGAAGGAGTTACCACATGCCTAAGAGCGAAAACCCTGACAGGGTTATGAACCTTGTCAGGGTTTAGCATCAATTGGTTATCTTGCCTTATCCTTGTGGAAGAAAGGTATTGAAAACCCGTTTTGCTGAGGTGATCTCAAATCACCCCGACAATAACGCTCAGGAGAAAAATAAATCAAATTAGTCTTTGATGCAAAGTGTTGTGAATCCGCTCGCTTTCAGGTATTTTATATGATTTCCCTTGGGTTAAAATTTCTCGAACTATGATGAACCGTAAGGATTTCGACATAATCCTTTGTTTTAAACCTATAAACAATCCGGTAATTCCCTTCAATTAGTTCCCGTATCTCGTTGTTTTCAAGTTCAGGAACAATCCGGCCAGCTTCAGGCATGGTTTTTAGGATCATGGTCTTAGCTTTAATCCTGTCAACCTGGTTCCTTGCATATCGTTGTGAGTCAATTGCTATATAATCGTAAATATCTTTTAACTCAAAAACAGAAAGGTCAGTCCAAACTATTTTTACCATTCTTCCATTTGTTTTTCAAGTTCAGTTTCAGATATTACCCTTCCGCTGTCAGCATCCTGAATGCCTTTTTCGATTTTTTCGAGTAATATCATTTTATCTACCAATTCATCTATCGAAAAATTGTCAGGAAGCCTGCTTATTGTGTTTATTACGCTGGTTTTCGTTAACATGATTTTTTTCTGTAAAAGTAAGAAGAATTTGGGAATCGTGTTTTGGGCGTATTTGGCTGTGTCGGGGCGGCTTTGAGTCGCCCCGACAATTCTACTCAAATGGCCACTAAAAATTCAAAGGACTTCAAAATGCCGTTTAACCTTTACATATTTTGGGGCAGGTCGTTTACTAAGGATTTTTTCGGTTTTTACATTGTCGTCGTCAAGAAAAGTAACAGAAGCACCTTCGGGTATTTTATCTAAAAGGTCAGGATTGTCTATAATCTGCTCTGCGAAATCGAAAGCGACAACTATATCGTGTTGTATTTGCTCCTTGTTTGTCATTGTTTTAGTTTTTTGATAAATTGTTCTTTGTACCATTCCCATTTATCCTCCAAGTCCTGCTTTGCAAAAGTAAAAGCGTATTTGAGGTCGGGCATATCAATTGCTTTTTTCTCTTTGTCGCCGTTTGGGTGCAACAAATCCCTGTGAAAAAACCCATGTGCGCAATCGTACCTAACTATTGCAAACCATTTATCATTGATCAATGCTTCATATTGAAGGACTAAAGTTGATATTTCGCCTTTATCCGTAAAGAAACGTAGCCTGATGCTATCGCTGAAATGGTTTCCCAAATAGATGTAAAACTTTCCTTTATTGTCGGGGTGATTGAAAAAGTCGCCCCGACAATTACCGGTATGTATCGGTGGCAGTTTCGGCATGTGTAGTGGCGACTTTTTCGTCACCACTACACTGTGCGCTGTTGTTGGTTTCTTTTTAGGGTTGCTCCTTTTTTGTTGGAATGTTTATTTCAGTCGCCACTACAATCGTTTGGCTTTGGCGTAATTTATAATCGTGTTGTTAAAGCCGACCTAACAGTGGGGTTTGTCAGGCTATTGAGCCAACTTTTGTTTTGGCAACCCAACTTTGCGCAAGGTTTCGTTTGCTTTGTCCACTTTATCCTGGAACAAAGCCATATTTTTAAATTTCTCCAAAGTGTTGTCGATTTTCACTATTGGGATTTTCCTGTCGTTAAGCTCTTTGATTGTTTTCATATTATTATTTTTTTAATCGACGCACTACAAAGGCATCAAATTCTTTTCCATTTACAAAATCGTACCATTCGTTTTCAAACAAACCATAAACCTCGAAATCTTTTGTAACATCTTCAAGGTATTTGCTTATACCCATCCGGTACAACCTTGTCCTGCCCGGAGTGCTACCAGAAGCATATACCCAAGCATCCCTGTATTTATCAGTAAATGCATAAACCGCAGAAACAACCGTAGCCAAAACCCGTTCGCTGTCGCCATTGTTTGAAACCGATAAGTCATCGATTTCTCCTGTATCCAACGATTTATCGCCAAATGCCAAATTGAAAAAGTCTTTTAGATGGGTTTCACTGAATTTTATCAGTTTCGGGATTCGGCCTTTTGTCCCTTCGCTAGTAAATTCAAAAACCATCAACGATTTTTCGGCAGTCAGTTCGTATTTTGGTAATTTCATGCAGCAGATATAATATGGCAAAGGTAGTGCAAATATTAAATTACCTGTCAGGTTTTGAGCATTTAACAATCTGAATGGGGCTTCGGTTTTGTTAACGGGGTGATTCCGGTAAGTATCCGAGCAGTTTCGGCATGTGTCGGGGCGACTTTTTCTGTCACCCCGACACTACACGCTGTTATTGTTTTCTTTTTGGGGTTTCTCCTTTATTTATTGTCGGGGTGACTGAAAAAGTCGCCCCGACAATAACCGCCTCAGCAAATAAATCAAATTAGTCTTTAATACAACGGACTGAAAAGCCGCGCGACTTGGCATCGTTATTTGTAAAGCAGACACCAGGATGAATAAATAGGTATAATCCGTCGAAAGTATTAAGCTGTGTATTGCTCCAGAAGTTGCCATAGAAGGCACGGTTGCTGAGCGAACCAGTGCCGTGGGTTAGCCAGCCAGCAGCATGTAATTTCAATCCTGAATCATAAGGCCAAGTCCATTCATTCCAGTCCCCGCCTATATCTACGTTTTGCCACTCGATGATTGTTGGCAAACGCCATCCACTGCCTAATTCAAGCTGACATGGGTCGTTCTCAGGTAGCCAATCTGAGTTTTCATCTATACTGGTAATCCATGTTGTGTTTGGAGTTCTTGTTGTTCCATCATGTTTATACCCCTGTTTTTTATTAAACTGCCAGTACCAGCCAGCGGCTTCTTCGGTGGCATCATCAACAGATGTTGCTTGATGGTCAGAACCGAGGTTTTGGGTTATCCAACACTTGGTAGGCTCACCGGGTATATTGGTTACTGTGCCGTAGGTTGTTGTTTTATCAAGCGGGGCAACTTCTCCGGCAACGTGGTTAATAGTTAAAGTAGAACTTCCGCAAATAAATGGAGGTGCGGAGGTAACAAAACTAACATCATTCCCGTAAGCCGTACCGGAACTATTGGTAGCATAAGCCCTTACATGGTAGGTGGTTGATGCGGTTAAGCCTGTAATGCTGCTGCTGAATGTTCCAGTACCACTTCCATCTGTGGTTTTTGTATCGGTTATGGTAGGATTGGCGGTAGTGCTCCAACATACGCCACGTGCAGTTACTGAGGAGCCTCCATCACTTTCCACATTACCACCGGATGTGGCTGTACTTGTGGTAATCCCTGTTACTGGTGTGGTTGTAACTGTGGCTGTTGACATTGTATTGCTTGAGCCTGTAAGGCAACGGACTGAATAGCCGTACGTCTTAGCGTCGAGGCCCATGTGGCTGTAGCCACTGTTGAAGACCTGAAACCATCCTTGGGTTACATTGCCCTGCGTACTGCTCCAGCATTGGCCGTAGGAGCCTCGGTTGTAGAGCGAACCATCGCTGGTGTACAGGCCGCCTGCAGCATGGAGTTTCAGGCTGGATGCGTAAGGTTCATTCCAGGAGGTCCAGTTGCCGCTTGCATCAATATTAGTCCATTCGGTGTTGGTAGGCAGTCGCCAGCCGCTACCAAGTTCAAGGGTGCAAGGGTCATTGGCAGGTAGCCAATCGGAGCTTTCGCTTATGCTACTGATCCATGTGGTTGCCGGGGTGCGGGTGGTACCATCGTGTTTATAACCTTGTTTTTTATTAAACTGCCAGTACCATCCAGCGGCTTCTTCGGTTGCATCGCTAACAGAAGTTGCCTGGTTGGTTGCACCAAGATTTTTGGTTATCCAGCATTTATCGGTTTCACCAGGTATGTTGGTTACGGTGGCATACGAAACGCTCTTATCAACTGGGGCAACTCCACCTGATGCAGAATGATTAACTGTAATTGCAGAGGTGCCGCATTGCCATGATGCTGTGGTAAAACTAAGTTCATCGCCATACGCCGTCCCTTTGCTATTGGTAGCATAAGCCCTTACTTGGTAAGTTGTAGCCATTGCTAATCCGGTAATATTGCTTGTAAAAGACCCAGAGCCTAATCCATCAGATGTTTTGTTTCCTTCAATAGTCGGTCCTGCTGTTGTGCCCCAGCAAACACCTCTTGCCGTAACAGGGGCACCCCCATCGCTTACATTCCCACCACTAATAGCAGTAGTACCTCCAATACCCGATATTGCCGTTGTTATAATAGATGCAAACTGCACACTTGAACCCCAGGTTGGGATTCCACTGGTGATTTTTAGTACCTGGCCTTCTGTGCCAATCGGCAACTTCAACCATTGTGAGCCGTTCCAATACAGCATATCGCCAGGGTTTGTACCTGTGGGTTTGTTAAGTATTTGTGCATCCCCGCTCGTGGCATTCCAATCGGCATTTACATTTACTTCGGCACCGGCGGCAATACCTGCCAATTTTGTGGCATCTTCGGTTGGGTAGCTGTTTTTGGCGGAATTGGCCAATACAGCAGGGGTGTTTGTTACGGCTGTTTCAAAGTCGCTAACCTGCGAGGATGCAATTACAATACCGCTGCTTTTATCCCAAGCCCCAAAAATAGGGTCGGTTTCGGTAAAGCTGGTTAGGTAATCGGGTGTCCAGTTTTCCCATTTGCCTGTACCAGAATTGTATTTCAACAATTGGTTGTTGGCAAGCGCACTAAATGCGAATGGGTTGGCGGTAATTTCGCCCCAGGCAGGTACATAACCAATCGGGCGGTACAATCCGGAATGGTTTCCCCAGGTAAAGGCGGTATTCCAATTGGAAATATTTCCGGAGGTAATGGCATTGGCAGCATGGGCGGTGGTCATGGCATCGGTAATGCCGTAACCGGCAACGGTGGTGGGTTTGTTGGTCAGGTTGTTAAAATGCAATACCGCTCCTCCGCTGGTCTGCTGGTTGGTTTTGGTATAATAATTCCCGCTCACGGCAGACCAGACAGGGTCAGTTTCGGTATAGGAAGTAAGAAAGTTGGGTGTCCAGTTTTCCCATTTCCCGGAAGTGGAATTGTATTTCAGCAACTGGTTGTTGGCAACTGAAGAAAAGGAAAACGGGTTGGAGGTTATTTCGCTCCAGGCGGGAACGTAGCTTACTGGGCGGTATAGCCCTGCATGGTTGCCCCAACCGAAAGCTGAATTCCAGTTGGCAATATTGGGTGCGGTAATTCCATGGGAAGGCGAAGCCCCGAAAACAGGGTCGGTTTCGGTGTAACTTGTTAAATATCCTGCATTTGCATGGTTGCCCCAACCGAAAGCAGTATTCCAGTTGGTAATGTTGGGTGCAGTAATTCCAAACGAAGGCGAAGCCCCGAAAACAGGGTCGCTTTCTGTGTAACTTGTTAAATATCCTGCATTTGCATGGTTGCCCCAACTATAGGCGGTATTCCAGTTGGCAATGTTGGGTGCAGTAATTCCAAACGAAGGCGAAGCCCAGAAAACAGGATCGGTTTCGGTGAAGCTTGTCAGATAACCAGCATTTGCATGGTTGCCCCAACTAAAGGCTGTATTCCAGTTGGCAATGTTGGGTGCGGTAATTCCAAACGAAGGCGAAGCCCCGAAAACAGGATCGGTTTCATCCGCTTTTTTTGCATGGAGTGCGTAGGGTGTTGTCGCGAATTGGCTCGTACCCGTTAACTGGTAACCTGCCCCAAGGTCAATTTCCACTTTCAGGAAATGGCTGGCAGCGCTCCAGTCAATAGCATCGAAAATGCCGCTTACCACAGTCCCCTGCCCGATTTTCAGGGCAAAAAGCCCGTAGCCATCAGTGGTAGTGGCATGAGTTTCAACAAAAACGGCTGGCCCGGTATCGCTTCCGCTGAGGATGCTCAGTCGCAGGTTTACGGGTTCGTTCACCTGGATATTGCCTGCATTGTCGCGGGCAACGCCCTGGTAGTTGATAAATTGACTGGTTTGTGCCATCAGGCTGGCACTCAGCAATAGCAGGCTGAGAAAGGTGTAAAGTTTTTTCATAAGGGTTTGGTTTTGTAGCGTTGTATTGTCGGGGTGATTTTGTGTCACTCAGACAATGGACAATGAAATTAGTTGTAAAAATAGAAAAAAAAGAATTGGAAAAAATATTTTTCGGCTTTTAACCCTGACAGGGTTATGAACCCAGTCAGGGTTAGTGTTAAAAATATATCCCAAGCAATTTTACCCCTTTTTTATTAAACTCCACCGCCGGCATCGGGATTTTGATAAAACCTATTGTGTTGAGGATAAGTTTCAGGGTTTTTGATTTTACCGGCAGGCGGCTTAAATCAATATCGGGAGAAATATAGAATTGTCTGTACCTTTCGCTGTAAGGGATTGGTTGTCCGTTGATTACATCCGGATTTCCGTTGGCTCCGGTCATACCTTCGGCTCCATAGCCGAAGGCGATGTTGAGCCACTTCGGGAAATTCGTTTGCCGGAAGACTAAGCTGTTAAGATTAGCCGAAAGCCAGTAGGTTTGCCCGTTGTAGTCTTTCAGCATGCGCTGAGGCAGGTTGCTGCCTAATTGCCCTGGATTATATTGCGCATAATCTGTGGCATGGAACGACCATTTCATCACCACTTTTTGCTCGTGCCATGCCAATTGCTGGCCAATAAAAAGAGCTGCGCCAAGCGTATTGGCTGCTACATCGCCCGCTGACGCACCCCATTCGGCAGAAAAACCATCGAACACTTCTACAGTAGTCAGATAGGCAAGCCCTGTCAGCCCCCCATACCAAACTGATTTTTTTTC
>Ga0247841_10011071_pt1 | contig 12095 bp, 5 predicted proteins | sample LaCruzMarch2015__2_FD_192410 | JGI IMG/M metagenome (GOLD analysis project Ga0247841, IMG submission 192410) | Freshwater microbial communities from meromictic Lake La Cruz, Castile-La Mancha, Spain - LaCruzMarch2015_18m | ecosystem: Environmental > Aquatic > Freshwater > Lake | place: Spain... | reverse complement strand
CAACACAGGGCGCCATACTTCCTAACGGGAAGGCTTGTTCACGCGCAAGCGGGGAACTTGACAGAAAGTGCCACAGAAAATAACCACCCCGGCTCTGTCGGGGAAAGGGTGAAAATGTGGGGTAAGAGCCCACGGCGCGTCATGGTGACATGACGTGCGGGTAAACCTTATGGGTTGCAAGGCCAAATATGTTCCGATCGGGGCAAACGCTTTCCAGAAAAGCATTTACCTTCATCATGCGGCTCGCATGAATCCTGAGGTGACCCGGGAGTCGGAACGGGTAGGCTGCTGGAGCCAGGCGGCGACGTCTGGCCAAGATAAATGGCAGAGAGGTTTTTGTGCAATTGTAATTGTAGAAACGCAAGATTTTGCGTTTCTACAATTACAATTGCACAAAAACATACAGAATCCTGCTTACAGGTCTGCCGGCCAGATATTTATTACCCCACCCCCTTCCCCTCCCCTGTAAGCAGGTGAGGGGTGAAGGGGGAGGTAAATTTTAAAAACTGACAATATCCACGTTTAATTTCCGTTCAAATTAAGAATCATTTGTTAATAAATTGAATTTAATTAATCATTCCCTATCGGTCGATTTTCTACTTTTGAAACCCTTGAAGATTGAATAAACCATGAGTTTAAAACCGATCAGGATTTTCATCCCTGTTTTATTGTTCGTCAGTATGCAGCACCCGGGTTTTGCCCAGGAAAACGCTGCTTTTCAGCAACCTGGACTGGACTACAGGCTGGCAGATGATATGTTCCGGAATAAAAATTTCGGCACTGCCCGCCAGCTTTATCATGAAATTTCTATTGATATCCCTGTGGCAGATCCGGAAATTTCTACCGGCGCTGAATTCCGCGAAGCTATCAGCGCTGCCGAACTGAATAACGGCGATGCTCCGGCTAAAATCGACCGGTTCATTAAAAGCTATCCTGAGAATGTTCTCGCCGGTGAAGCCAACCTCTACCTTGGTAAAATCTATTTCAGGGATAATAAGTATAAAGATGCCATCAAGGCATTTCAGGGTGTGGAGGCCTCCGGCATGAGTAAATCAGGCAAGGAAGAACTCTATTTCATGATCGGTTATTCCCAGCTGAAATCAGGAGACCCTGATGCGGCAAAAGCTTACTTCCAGCGTGTCAGCAACCAGAAGTCATCCTATTACGGGCAATCAAAATATTTCCTTGCACATATTGATTATATCGATGGAAAATATGACCAGGCATTAAAAGCATTTGAAGAGCTGGAAAGCGACCGTCGCTACCAGAAGATCATCCCGCTATATAAAATTCAAATCTTTCATTACCAGGGTGACGACGAAAAAATCATGGCCATTGGCCCTACTATGATTGAATCATCCGGAACAACTAATAAAGCTGAAGTTGCACGGATTACCGGTAACGCATTCTTCAACGCCGGAGATTTTGAAAATGCCGCAAAATATCTTGGTATTTATGAACAAACAAACCGAAAATCGCTAAGCCGGGAGGATAACTACCTGCTCGGTTTTGTGAATTATAAAGCAGGTGAATACAAAAACGCCATCGACAATTTCCAGGAAGCAATCCGCCAGAATGATGCCCTGTCGCAAAACGACAGCTATTACCTCGGCGTTTGCTATAACGAAACCGGTCAGAAAAAATACGCCGGCAATGCATTCTTAGCTGCTTATAAAAACGGGATTGACAAAGATCTGGCCGAAGAGGCACTGTTTAATTATATTAAGATCGGCCTGGAAACACCGTTCAATCCATATAATGAATCCATCAGCCTGCTCGAAACCTATATGAAGGAACATCCGGATTCACCCCGTTCTGATGAAGGATTCGGTTATCTTTCCCGCTTATACCTTTCTTCCAGGAATTATAAGCAGGCGCTTATATCTATGGAGTCGATCAATTACAAAAATGCCCAATTGTCGGCAGCTTACCAGAAAATTCTTTATTACCGTGCCGCTGAACTTTTCAACATGAACGACCTGGAAGGCTCGCTCGACCTTTATAAAAAAGCTTCCGAACTCACTTCTGATGAATCCATCAGGGCCGAATCACTTTACTGGATTGGAGAGATCTTTTACCGTCAGAATAATTATTGGGCTGCAATAAAATACTACAAAGACTTCCTGAATTCAAAACAGGCTAAAAGTTCGGTATTCTTCGGTAATGCCTACTATAATCTTGGCTATTCCTATTTCAACAGGAAAGAATATGCTGATGCCATCACGCAATTCAATAAGTTCCTTGAAGCCGGTCAGTCGCGTGATCCCAGGCTTGTTTCCGACGCGTACCTCCGCCTGGGTGATGCCTTTTTTATCTCTAAACAATATGATAAGGCTATTGGTAATTATGATAAAGTAATCGTTTCGAAAGAAGCGGCGATGGATTATGCACTTTATCATAAAGCCCTGTCAGAAGGAGCCAGAGGGGATTTTAACCGGAAGATAGATGTGCTGAAGGTACTGATCAATAATTACCCCAAATCATCCTATCACGACGATGCGTTGTACGAAACGGCTTTGGCCTATATCCTGCTTAACCAGGAAAACCAGGCACTGACTTATTTTGATAAACTGTTGCAGGGTTATCCGACAACAGGAAAAGCGATACAGGCATCGCTGAGAAAAGGATTCATCTATTTTAACCGTAATGACTACATCCAGGCAATCGGCTCTTTTAAAAATGTGATAGAGAAATTCCCCGGGACACAGGAAGCACAGGAAGCACTGGCCGCACTGAAAAACATCTACATTGAAACCGGAGAGGTCGACCAGTATTACGCTTATGCGAAAGGACTGTCATTCGCCGAAGTTAATGCGACTGAAGAAGATTCGCTGAACTATGAAGTGGCCGAAAACTTTTACAGGCAGGGAAAGTGCGACCAGGCAGTCATTTCCTTTAAAAAATACCTGGATAGCTTTCCTGACGGAGCTTTTGCGGCAAACGCATGGTATTACCAGTCTGAATGTTTTCTTAAATCCAACCAGTTGACACCGGCACTCGAAGGGTTTAAAAAAGTAGCTGAGAAACCGCGCTCCAAATTCACCGAAGCAGCCCTCGCAACAGCCTCTTCAATGGAATACTCCGCAGCTGACTATTCCGCTGCTTTACCTCTTTTTGAACAACTGGAAATGGTAGCGGAAGATCCGGATAATACGGTCGCATCTCTCGCCGGGCAGATGAGATGTCATTACATGGCAAAAAACTTCCCATCATCCGCAATGGCCGCTCAGAAACTGCTTTCTTCTGGGAAAGCTTCCGCAGACCTTACAAATGAAATTCATTTTATCCTCGGCCAAAGTTACCTTGCTCAGGATGACCTTACCCAGGCTGAATCAGAGTTCACTTTCTCCAGTAAACTTTCAGGCACTGAAATTGGAGCGGAAGCCAGCTATAACATGGCGGCAATAGCATTCCAAACCGGACGGCTGGTTGAAGCCGAAGAGCGTGTTTATAAACTGGCAGAGAATTTCGCGGCCTATGATTACTGGGTCGCCAAAGGCTTTATCCTTTTGTCTGATATCTTTTTAAAGAATGGCAATGAATTCCAGGCCCGCCAGACACTTGAGAGCGTGATTGAAAATTATAAAGGCCCCGAATTGGGCGATGTGGCCAGGGAAAAGCTGAATGCCTTAGGTAATTGATTGACCAAATTAACCGGATTTATTCATTTTGAAGACCATGATAGCTGAGATCAAAAAGAAACTTGTTCTGATTCATCTGATAACCATTGGTTTAATGGTATTTAGCAGCCTTTTTTCATTCGGGCAGGGAAAAAATGAAGAGGTTACGATTATTGCACCTTATATCCCTTCCATCGGCGATGCCACTAAAATACCTTTCAGGCCGGAAATAACCCCGGGTGAACAGGAAACCCCTGTTTATAAATATGAATACGTGACGAAAAGACTCGAAACCCGCATGGAACTTGACCCTGTCGAACCTATGAAATACGCTGAAGGGAAACAGGATCAATTTTACAGAAATTATGCCAAATTAGGCTTTGGAAATTACATAACGCCCTACCTGGATTTTATGGCAAGTTCTCTTCAATCTGAGAAATATCAGATTGGCGCCAGGATAAAACATCATTCTTCACAGGGAAAAATAAAAGGATACCCCTCCAGTGCTTACAGCCATAATCTTATTTCTGTCTTCGGCAGAACCTTTTTTAAAACCCACACCCTGTCGGCCGATTTAGGTTATAAAAGGGATGTGGTTCATTTTTATGGTTTTGTCCCCGACAATTTTCCTGATGTAGAATATTCCAAAGATGACCTCAGGCAAAGGTTTCAACATATACAGGGTGCGATTGAATTCGGCAGTAATTATAAAGAAAAGTATAAACTGAACCACCTGTTCAGGTTTGGGTTTCATTACTTCTCCGACCTTTATGACACGAAGGAATCACAAGTGTCTTTTATGACAAATCTGGATAAAGCATTTAAAACCAGTGGAAATAATTTTGAAAATTCATTTGCGCTGGATTTAGGGTTTGAATACCTGAATTATAAGGACTCCATCTCATCATCCGATCCATTATTTTTTCTGATCCGGCCTGTTTACCGGTTTGGATTCGGGCAATACAGTTTTGAAGCCGGTCTGGACATAAATATTGCAGCCAACAACTCCCCGTCTCAATCAACGGTTGGTATGAATGTGTTCCCGATATTGAAAGCCGAAGTGGTGATCGTGGAAGAAAAAGTCAAGGCTTTTGCGGAGATTTCAGGTGCCAGGACAATTAATTCATACAGGAGCCTTACGGCAATCAATCCTTTTATCACTTCCACGCCTCATGTGAAATTTACAGACGAACAGATTAAGGTCGGGGGAGGGATAACAGGCAATGCCGGCGGAATGAATTTCATGGCCGAGGCCTCTTACTCTTACATCAAGGATATGCCGCTCTTTATAACCGATACATCAATGCCATTACTGAATAAATTCGATGTCATTTATGACGATATCAACCTTTTAAAAATTAAGGCCAGTTTAGGCTACGTGAGGATTAACCAGCTGTCTGCCCGTCTGCTGGCCGCGTACTACTATTACATCCCAAAAAATGAAGATAAAGCCTGGCAAATGCCTAATTTCGAAATTGGTCTGGATGCGGCTTACACCTTACAGGAAAAATACACCATCAGGGCGTCAATTCTTGCATTGGGTACGAAATATGCACAGACATATTCTGAGGGCCAGGTTGTCACAGGTAAAATTAAAGGCGCATTTGACCTCGGACTTGGTTTTGAGTACCAGATCAACAGAATGATCTCTGCCTATATTGATGCAAATAACATCCTGAACCAGCATTACCAGAGGTGGTATCAATACCCGGTTCAAGGCATCCTGGTAATGGCCGGGGTTAAATTATCCTTTTGAAATCAACCGCTTTCCTATCAAAACGAATTTGTTAATAAAATGCTTGATTTTACTGATGGTTTATCAATCTAAATCAGGAAAAATCCGTACCTTTGTTAACTTATCTAAAATTATGTAACTAATTGATTATGACTGTTGAAGAAAAAAACTTACAAGCATCAGAATACACTGCTGACAACATACAGGTTCTGGAGGGTTTAGAAGCAGTTCGAATGCGTCCGGCGATGTACATCGGCGATATCAGCCAGCGGGGATTACACCATTTAGTTCATGAAGTGGTCGACAACTCTATCGATGAAGCCCTTGGCGGATTCTGCGACCGCATTGATCTGACCATTCATGAAGGCAATTCGATCACGGTAGTGGATAATGGCCGTGGTATTCCTACCGGATTGCACGAAAAAGAAAACAGATCGGCACTGGAGGTGGTTATGACCGTTCTTCATGCCGGCGGAAAATTTGACAAAGGTTCTTATAAAGTATCCGGAGGGTTGCATGGTGTGGGCGTATCATGTGTGAATGCTCTTTCGAAAAAACTTATTGCTACTATTTACCGGGAAGGAAAGATTTTCCAGCAGGAATACCAGTACGGGAAACCGGTTTACAGTGTCAAAGTGATCGGGGAATCGGACAGAACCGGTACCCAGGTAACTTTTACACCTGACGATAGTATCTTCATTGTCACCGAATACGATTATGAACTGATCTCCTTAAGGCTCAGGGAACTGGCCTTTCTCAACAAAGGTATCAGACTTACCATTACAGATGAACGTCAGCGAAATGAAGATGGTAGTTTTCTATCAACTGAATTTTATTCTGATGAAGGTCTGAAGGATTTTATCGAATACCTTGATGTCAACAGGGAAGCCCTGATACCCGAACCGATCACAATCGAAGGAGAAAAGAGCGGCATTCCCATGGAAATCGCGCTTCAGTACAACACCTCTTTTGCGGAAAATATCCACGCGTACGTCAATAATATCAATACGCACGAAGGAGGCACCCATCTTGCCGGCTTCAGGAGAGGATTGACCCGTACCCTGAAAGCATATGCGGATAAAGCGGGCTTACTCTCCAAACTTAAGTTTGATATCAGCGGGGATGACTTCCGGGAAGGACTCACGGCTATTATTTCCGTAAAAGTTGCAGAGCCGCAGTTTGAAGGCCAGACTAAAACCAAACTGGGAAATAACGAGGTAATGGGAGCGGTTGACCAGCTCGTTTCCGAGTATCTGAACTATTATCTCGAAGAACACCCCAAAGTTGCCCGGATTATAGTTGATAAGGTTATTCTGGCCGCAATGGCACGTCATGCCGCCAGGAAAGCGCGAGAATTGGTTCAGAGGAAAAACGTGCTCGGAGGTTCCGGATTACCTGGTAAGCTTTCAGATTGCTCGGAAAGAGACCCTGCAAAGTGTGAAATTTACCTCGTCGAGGGAGATTCTGCAGGCGGTACAGCCAAGCAGGGCCGTGACAGGGTTTTCCAGGCTATTCTTCCATTACGCGGCAAGATCCTGAATGTGGAAAAAGCCATGCAGCATAAAATCTTTGACAGTGAAGAAATAAAAAACATCTTCACTGCATTGGGCGTAACTATCGGAACGGAAGATGATACCAAAGCGCTAAACCTGGATAAACTAAGGTATCATAAGGTTATCATCATGACTGATGCCGATGTCGACGGCAGCCATATCACAACCCTTATTCTCACTTTCTTCTTCAGGTATATGAACGATCTGATTGAACAGGGATTTGTTTATATCGCTACTCCACCCCTCTACCTGATTAAAAGCGGAAAAAATGAGCGTTATTGCTGGACCGAAGAAGAGCGTATAGCTATCGTAGCTGAATTCACGGCCAATGTAAGTGAAAAAAGTGTCCATATACAACGATACAAAGGTCTGGGTGAAATGAATTCCGAACAATTATGGGATACCACAATGAACCCGGCTTTCCGCACCCTGAGACAGGTTTCCATTGAAAATGGCACGGAAGCCGACCGCGTTTTCTCTATGCTGATGGGAGATGATGTTCCTCCAAGAAGAGAGTTTATTGAAACGCACGCAAAATACGCCAATATCGACGTATAGCTTATAACGCTGTCAGGTCCTCCTGCGTCGGACAATGACAGGTTACATTTCCCTCATTAAACCTGACAGCGTCCGAAGGACCTGTCAGCGTTTAAAAAAAATATTCTTTCAATTTTTTTATTTATTAACTTTGGTTAATGATTATAAATCAATTGTCCTGATTATACCGAGTCGGAACAGAGCCTGTACCGATTTTTCGGTATTTGCGATTTTGTAGCCGTTGCTCCTCTCGGCATAACTGAAACTAAACGGAAAATGCAAAGCATTTTCCTTAAGTTTCAGTATAAACAAATAATAATCTACAAATTAAAATCAGTCAGCCATGAAAAAAAAATCAAAGAAAAAATCAAAGAAACCTGAGATAGGTTTGCTTGACAAAGCCAAGAGCCTGCTTGACAAAGCGGATGATCTTATGGAAGAAAATGTTAAAAAAGTCAGGAAAAGCAAAGCATTTGGAACTGCAACCGATACTTTAAAGAAAATTGAAAACTTTGCAGAGGACAAAATGGATGATTTTGAAAAAAGCGGCACGAAGAAAAAACTTGATAAAGCGCTTGTGAAAGCTGAAAAAAAAGCAGGAAAAACGTTAAAAAAAGCAAAAAAGGCCCTTAAAAAAGCAAAAAAAATTGGCGAGGACATAGCCAATAAAGCCGAAGACCGATTGGCTGAAATCATGGGTAAAACGAAGGGCAAACCTATTGCGCCAAAGAGCAAACCAAAAGCAGCTGCAGGCAGACCTAAATTAATAAAAACGACATCCAAAACCCTGGAAGCCACAGTGCCTGCAGTTAAGAGCAAACCCAAATCAGTTAAGGCGCCGGAGAAACCTGTTAAGGATGCAGTAGAAAAGATTATCAAACCCAAGGCAGATAAGGCGCCGGCGAAACCTGTCAAAGCTGCTGCGGTGAAAGCCGTCAAACCAAAAGCGGATAAAGCAACCCCTAAAGCCGAAAAAGCAAAACCAAAGGCTGTCAAAATTAAACCGGCAAAAGAAAAACCAACAAAAGAAAAGCCGGCAGAACCGCCAACGGTAGTTTAATTATAAGTCTTTTCCAAAGAGTGTGTATTGAACCACCCCACCGCAAGCAGCGGGTTTCTAATTAAGAGGATATATCAAAGTCGGAACGGCTTCTTTCTTTTATTTATACCGACGGGTAAATCCGTCGGTTAATATTTTGTAACTTATTCGGAACCAACGGATTTACCCGTTGGAACATGAATAAACAAATATTATCTTTATGATCCGGTACTAACTAATCTGACCTTCAATCATGAAGCACATTTCTTTCATAATATTTTTACTGGTGATCGTTCAGGTAAATGCAACCTCCCAGTCCTGTCTGCCCGAAGGCATCACATTTTCCACGCAAGCCCTGATCGACAGTTTTCAGGTTAATTACCCCGGGTGTTCTGAAATAGAAGGCAATGTCACCATCCAGGGTGATGACATTACTAATCTGAATGGATTAGGCATGTTAACTTACATTGGAGGGGACCTGGTCATTGAAAGAAATGAGGGCCTGACAAGCTTAATGGGCCTGGATTCATTGACATCTGTTGCAGGAAACCTGGAGATTAGCATGAATGACTTTTTGATGAATCTTTCCGGTCTGGACTCATTGACTTCAATCGGAGGTATTTTTTCTTTATTCGCAAATGAATCATTGAAAAACCTGACAGGCCTGAGCTCTCTCTCGGTCATTTCCGATGGGATATATATTACATTCAACGACTCAATAAGCAGTTTAACAGGAATATTGCCGATAGATACTATCACAGGTGATCTTAAAATTGGTAGTAACATATCCCTTACTGATATATCTGCAATAGATTCATTAAGATCGGTCGGAAGAGATTTGTATATTACAGGTAATCAATCTCTGACAGATATATCAGGTCTTAATTCGCTATCTTCCGTCGGACGGGACTTTCACATAAGCTCAAACGATTCCTTGATCCAGATTTCCGGACTCAATGCATTGAAATATATCGGGCGAGGCTTCAGGATTGATTATAATGATGCACTGACAGGTTTTACAGGACTCGATTCCTTAAACCATGTTTTAATGATGAGTATTTTTGACAACCCATCTTTAGTTGGTTTAACAAACTGGAACTGGCTGAATTCATTGGGTACACTGGACATACATAATAACAACTCACTGACAAGTTTAGAAGGACTTAACAATTTGTCACTTTTAACTTCTTCTTTTCAACTTTATGGCAATGATTCCCTGGTTAGCACTGACGGACTTAATTCGTTGAGGGAAATCAGGGGACATTTTCAGATTTATAATAACCCAAACCTGACTAATTTAAACGGGTTGAGTTCATTACAGGCTATTGACGGTAACTTTTACATCTTTGGAAATAATCTCCTGACAAGTTTGTCCGGATTAGACAATATTCAAGCGAATACTATCGTAGATCTGAACATCTACGATAATTCTTCACTTACTAATTGTGAAGTCAGAAGCATCTGCGAATACCTGGCAAGTCCCAATGGGACAGTCAATATTTATAACAATGCTACAGGCTGCCAAACCCGGGAAGAAGTGGAAGCTGCATGTGCCATGGGATTATTGGAAAATGGCATCCCGGATTACTGCTCCGTCTTCCCAAATCCTGCAAGATTCATTTTTCATTTCGCATTTCTTACTTCGCAATGTCAATGGGTGATACTGAAGATTTATAATATGCATGGCCGTGAGGTGGAAACACTGGTGGATGAAATCCTTCCGGCAGGCAAACACGAGGCCATACTGAATGCAGAACATCTTTCTCCCGGCATTTATTACTTTCGCATATCGACAATCGACAATCGACGATCAACAATCGGAAAGGTTGTAATATTAAATTGATATCTGTTTACTTGAATGTTTTCATTCGTAAATTTACGGCCTCAATTTAATTTATTATCATGAAATCAAAAACACTGCTGCTGCTTCTTATTTTTATCGCAGGTCTTACCAGCCTGCAGGCTAAAAATGTCGATATAGACCAGGCACGAAAAGTCGCCGGAAATTTTTTACAAAAGGTCTATGTGCAATATAGCACAGGAAAACATAATGAAAATGCCAACCTGGAAGATCCTTATATTTTTTTCCAGGACGGCTCTCCGGTCTTCTTTGCCTTCAATACCAATCCGGGTTTTATCATCATTTCAGGTGATGACGTATTCACACCGGTTATCGGGTATTCCTCCGAAGGCCGCTTTGAACTTGAGGGAGCTCCATCTAATTACAGGGGTTTTATACAGAATTATATAGACCAGATCAGGTATATCAGGGACCAGTGCCTCGTTGCAAACCAGGATATTAAAGCAGCATGGGATGAATTATCAGTGGATTACGTTAATATTTTTCAAACAGAGCGTGAAGGAAGGGATGTCGCACCACTTCTGATTTCCAACTGGAACCAGGGCTCGCCTTATAACCTCCTGTGCCCCGAAGATCCAGCCGGCCCGGGAGGACACACTTATGTAGGATGCGTGGCAACCGCTATGGCTCAAATCATGTATTACTATCGATACCCGCAGGTCGGAACCGGAAACTACTGTTACTGGCCGCCTAATAATGATTACGGTGAGCAATGCGCTGATTTCGGGGATACTTATTATGACTGGGAAGGGATGAACAACGGCATAGATCATGAAAATCCTTATCCTAACGCAGAGTTACAGTTTCACTGCGCCGTATCCGTCGATATGCAATTCAGTCCCGGGGGATCCGGAGCTTACTCTTACATGGTTCCAGAACGGCTTGCGCAATACTGGGGGTATAATGAAGCGCAATACCATGAAAAAGACTGGTATTCAATGAATGAATGGATCGCCATACTTAAAAACGAGATCGATAACGGGCGTCCGTTGTATTATTCAGGCTTCAATCAATCATGGGAGGGGCACGCATTTGTCTGTGATGGATATCAGGGCGATAATTTCCACTTTAACTTCGGGTGGAATGGCAGCGGAAACGGTTATTTTTCACTTTACAATGTCGGCGGTTTCTCAGAGTACCAGGCTTGTGTCACATATTTTGCACCTTCTGATCCCGCTTATCCTTATCATATTAATGGTAATAAATTATTGACACAGAAGTCCGGGTCGCTTACCGATGGAAGCGGTCCTCTTGAAAATTATTCCGATAATCAGAACGCTACCTGGATTATTGACGTCCAGGATCCTGGAGATTCAATTACAGACATCACCTTAAAATTCTTCCAGTTTGATCTTCTTGAAGGTGATACTTTAAAAGTTTATGATGGAGAAACAAACAGCGATTCTTTGCTGGGATCATTTTCAGGTACTACAATTCCTGCAAACGTTTTATCAACAGGTGATAAAATGCTGATCACATTTTCCACTGACGGTAGTGGAACATCGGCCGGATGGTATGCCGAGTTTAATGCACACAGTGCAGTTTATTGCAATAGTTTGACAGAACTTACGGAACCTTCCGGTATCATCGAAGATGGTAGCGGAAGTTATAATTACCACGACAATTCTTACTGCAGATGGTTTATTGAATCTCCCTATGCCAGCACCATTACGATCTCCTTTAACCAGTTTGATACGGAAGAAGGAGTCGATTTTGTGGCAGTCTATGATGGAACCACCCAGTTGGGCGA
>Ga0247841_10011069_pt1 | contig 12096 bp, 10 predicted proteins | sample LaCruzMarch2015__2_FD_192410 | JGI IMG/M metagenome (GOLD analysis project Ga0247841, IMG submission 192410) | Freshwater microbial communities from meromictic Lake La Cruz, Castile-La Mancha, Spain - LaCruzMarch2015_18m | ecosystem: Environmental > Aquatic > Freshwater > Lake | place: Spain... | reverse complement strand
CCAGGGTATAGGAGCGCAACTGCCGGATGCCGTCCCGCCCGGTTTCCGGAATCACGGTAATGCACAAGGACGGACAGACCCGCTCGCAAAGACCGCAGGCCACACAGAGGGCCTTCCCGTCCGCGCCGGAGATCAGGACCGGTCGGCCCCGAAACCGTTCCGGTACAGGCCGTTTGACTTCAGGATAGGGAATCGTCTCCGATTTCCTGAAAAAATGTCTGAGGGTGAGAAACAACCCCCGCAGTAAAGCCTTACCCATATTCACACCTTATTCCACTTCCAAATCAAAGTGCTATCTTCGTTGGCTTCGTCATCGGCTCCTCGACGTATTTCCATATACGCCTGCGTCGCCTTTTCCTTGCCGCCTTGATTTCATCTTTGATTTGGAAGCGGCATTATAAAACGATAAAAGCCGCCGTAACCAGGAGATTCACGAAGGCGAGCGGCGTCAATACCTTCCAGGAAAACATCATCAACTGGTCATAGCGGACCCGGGGAAAGGTGGCCCGGACCCAGATGAAGACAAAAAATACCATAAACAGCTTGATTCCGAACCATACCAGCGCCGGCAGCACCGGCCCGTTCCACCCCCCCAGGAAAAGGAGGGTGACGAGGCACGACGCCAGGAGCAGGTGGGCATACTCGGCCATGTAGAAAAGCCCAAATTTCATGGACGAATATTCCGTCTGATAGCCGGCGACGAGTTCATTTTCGCATTCGATAAGATCAAATGGTGTCCGGTTCGTCTCGGCGGAAACGGCGATCAGAAAGAGGAGAAAACCCAGGGGCTGCTTCACGATGAACCACACACCCTCCTGGGCCTTGACGATGTCCATCAGGCTGAGCGATCCGGCCAGGGCGATAATTCCGACCAGAGAGAGGGCCAGGGGGATCTCGTAGCTGATCATCTGGGCCGCCCCCCGCAATCCCCCCAGGAGGGAATATTTGTTGTTCGATGACCACCCGCCGAGGAGAACGCCGTAAACCCCGAGGGACGAAAACGCCATGACATAAAGGACCGCCAGGGAAAGATCGGCGACATAAAATCTTCCCGAAAAGGGCACCACGGCAAAACAGACCAGGACGGAAACCAGGGAGATTACGGGGGCCAGGGTAAAATAAAACCGGTGGGCGTGGCTGACCGTCATGTCTTCCTTGAAAAACAACTTGATGCCGTCGGCGATGGGTTGGAGGAGCCCCAGGGGACCCACGCGGTTCGGACCCATCCGGACCTGGAAAAACCCCAGGAACCTCCTTTCCATGAGGGTCATGTAAGCCACAAGCCCCATAATGACGGCGAAAAAAACGACTATCCTGATCAGTTCGTAAATTATATCCATGTGAAAATACATCCCATGATCTCCGCTAAGAAATTCTCAGCCAGCATTGCTTACCCCATCCCCCACCTAACCTCCCCCTTGAAGGGGGAGGAAGAAAATTGTTCTATGCCTTCACCATCACTTATTCTATTTCTTATATTCTTTTCCCGATGGCGGCGGGAACCGCGGCATATCCGTTCCTGAGGAGAGAGAGTCCGTCCCTACTTCCAGCGCTATGGAGGAGCAGTAGGGTTCCCCTTTTCACCCGCGCCGATGACCGGACAATGGCCCGGGCCGCGCCGAAGGGGGTGCTCACGGCTACGGATTCCCTTTCCGCGAACCCCTGCGCCGCGAAATCATCGTTGCCCATTATCACCGTAAGACCGCTCCTCAGTCCATCGATCTCCGGACTTTGCCGGTTAAGAACACTGTCGCCGAAAAGGGAGGGAACGGGCAGCAGATAAAAGGGATGTTCCGAGTCGAGTCCGGAATGACCGGCATGTGCATTTTTTAAAAGTCTATCCGAGTCTTCTGATCGGGACGTGCCCGGCTTGGGAAACACCTCTTCCTCCCGCCCCATGATCCTGACGATCTCCTGAAGGATCTCCCCATCGGAGCGCACCCCCGGCGGCCTGGCCACGACCCTCCGGATCGTCTGCCGCGCTCCCATTACCGAGATCACGGAGCCCTCCTTTTCCGGCGGCAGCGCCGTCGGCAAGACGACATGGGCCAACTCGGTCACTGCGGTTTCGTAAGGACTCTGGCAGATGAGGAGTTCCAGCATCGACAATGCCCCGCGGACCCGCACCGGATCAGGACAGCCCTCCAGGGGGTCTTCCCCAAGAAGATAGAGGGCCTGAATGCGCCCGCCTTCGATATCTTCGATAATATCGTTGAAGTCCCGGCCCGCAGCCGATACGAAGCCTCCGGCGGCAACGGCGCCGAGGCTGTTGAACTGACCGCCCAGGGGCATGATGCCCCGGACCCGGTCATGGAGGGACACCGCCAGGGACGCCCTCGCATCATGATGTCCGTAGAGATCGGGGACAACGAGGACGCTGATTTCCCTCTCCCCCTGAAGGAGGGAAATAAGCCGGGCCAGCTTGCCCGTGTCGATGCCGTAACGGGAGGCATCGGTGTGACTGTGCTCCCCCTCCACGTCGAAGGCCGCTCGCAAATCGCTCAGAAAGTCGTCCAGCAGGCCTGGCGCCACAGCCATGGGCAGGGTGGCCCTCTCAAAGAAATAATCGGGCCAGGAGGAAAGGACGATCAGTTCTTTCCCCTCCCCCTTCAGATAGCGATTGATCATCGGCTTCAGGACCGGATGGAATTCGGCGGCGCCTCCACCGAGAACAAGGAGGATGTCAGCAGCCATAAGATCTTCCCAGGACGCCGTTTTCCAAGACGCGGGCAGGAGGTTGTCCAACTGCGCCATGATGCGACGGTACCCCGCCGCCTGGATCGAGGCCACGGAGTTGCTGCCGATCACGGAACAAAAGAATCGGCCGTAGGCAGCAGCCTCTTCCGTGGTAAGCAAGTCTGCCGTAACGGCCGCCAGCGATTCACCCCCATGACTTTTGCAAACCTCCGAGATTCTTCGGGCAGTAAAGGACAGGGCCTCGCTCCACTCGACGTCCCGACGTCCCTTGCCGTCCTGCAACTGCGGACCCGCCAGCCTCCGGGGATCAGCGGCGAAGACACGCCAGCCGAAACGGCCCCGCACACAGAGCAGTCCTTTCTTGCCGTCTTTATGAACCGGCGCCGTCACCCGGCGGATCATTTCCCCCTCCATATTCAGTTCGATACTGCACCCGAGACCGCAATGACTACATACCGTCCGCCTCTTTTCCAGCTTCCATACCCGGGTGGTGTTCTTGAAAAGCTTGTCCGTGAGGGCCCCCACGGGACAGGTGGAGACACAGAGACCGCAAAAATCGCAGTCCAGCTTCCTGCCGCCGTCCGTGCCGATATAGGTCTTGTAACCCCGATTCAGGAATTCCAGTTCGTTTTTCCCCTGCAGTTCACCGCAAATCCGGACACACCGCCCGCAGAGTACACAGCGGGTCATGTCCCGTTCAATCAGGGGCGATTCACTCTCAACGGGGCGGAACGGCCGCTCCAGTTCATAGGGCGCCCCGGTCAGGCCATAGCGGATCACCAGGGTCTGGAGTTCGCATTCACCGGCCTTGTCACAGACCGGGCAGTCGAGGGGATGATTGATCAGGATAAGGTTGAGTTGCTCCCTTATGGCAGATAAGATGGCCGGCGACTCGGTAATGATGTCCATGTTGTCCCGGGCCGGCGTAAAACATGAGGGGATGAGCTGGCCGGGCCTGTTGCGTTCCTCGATGATGCAGAGCCGGCAGGCCCCGGCGGGGATGATCCGCTTGTCGTGACACAGGGTGGGAATATAAACCCCTGCCTGCTCGGCTGCCTCCAGGATCGTGCTTCCCTTCGGAACGGTCACTTCGATGTCGTTTATTTTCAGCGTCAGGGCCATATTTCCTTCTTTCTTCCCCGGGATACCGTTAAATAATCGCCTTTAACTTGCAGGCCCGGATGCAGGACTTGCAGCGGATACAAACTGCCTTGTCGAGAACGGGGTATTCCTGTTTCTGCCAGTTAATGGCCCCTACCGGGCATACTTTGGCGCATAGACCGCACATCTTGCATTTTTCCCGATCGATCTCGAAGTGGATCAGGTCGACGCAGACCCGGGCGGGGCAGCGTTTTTCAAAAATATGGGCCTCGTATTCATGGTGAAAATACCGCAGGGTGCTGAGGACCGGGTTCGGCGCCGCCTGACCGAGGCCGCAGTGGGAGGTGGACTGGATATGATGGGCCTGTTTTTCCAGGGCCTTCAGATCCTCCGGCTCTCCCTTGCCGGTAATGATCTTTTCGAGGGTTCCGAGCATTACCTTCAATCCGACCCGGCAGGGGACGCATTTTCCGCAGGATTCATCCACGCAGAACTGGGTGAAAAACCGGGCCACATCGACCATGCAGTTGGAATCGTCCATGACAACGATGCCCCCGGAACCCATTATGGCGCCCGCCTCCTGAAGGGAATCGAAGGTCACGGGCAGGTGGAGTTCACCTTCCGTGAGACATCCCCCGGCCGGGCCTCCCAATTGGACGGCCTTGAATTTGGCGTTGCCCCGGATGCCGCCGCCGATCTCGAAGATGATCGTCCGCAAATCGGTCCCCATGGGCACCTCGACGAGGCCGACGTTTTTTACGGCGCCGGTAAGGGAGAAGACCTTGGTCCCCGTGCTGTCCTCGGCGCCGATAGCGCGGAACCAGTCGCCGCCGTTGATAATGATCTGGGGGATATTGGCAAAGGTCTCCACGTTGTTGAGACAGGTGGGCTTTCCCCAAAGTCCGGATTCGGTGGAACGGGGAGGTTTGGTCCGGGGCATGCCCCGCTTTCCCTCGACGGAAAACATCAGGGCCGTGGATTCGCCGCAGACGAAGGCTCCGGCACCGGGATAGATATCGATATTGAAATCGAAACCCGTCCCCATAATATTCCGTCCCAGGAACCCCTTTTCCCGGGCCCTAACAATGGCTGTCCCGAGCATTTTCAACGCCAGGGGATATTCGGCGCGGACATAGATATACCCTTGATTGGCGCCGGTGGCGTAGCCGCAGACGATCATCCCCTCCAGGACGGCATGGGGGTCCGATTCCATGACGCTCCGGTCCATGAATGCCCCGGGGTCGCCTTCGTCGCCGTTGCAGATGACATACTTGGGATAACGCTTGTATCTCCGCGCTTCCTCCCATTTCCTCCCCGTCGGAAAACCCGCCCCGCCCCGCCCCCGGAGCCCCGAAGTCTTGACCTCGCCGATCACCTCCTCCGGCGTCAACGCCGTCAAGGCCTTGTAAAGGCCCAGATAACCGTCATGGGCAATGTATTCTTCAATGCTCTCCGCATCGATGTGGCCGCGATTGCGAAGAACAATCAGCTTCTGCTTGGCAAAGAAATCGACATGCTCGATGCCAGGAATTTCCTTCGCCGTCCGGGGCTCGCTCAAGAGGGGGGACGTCGGATGTTGAAGAGACAAAAAGAGGCTCTTCAGGGTCTCGGTGAAGTTTTCCTCGGTGAGGACCTGGAATACCTTGCCCCCCGGCAGAAACATTATGGACGGTCCCTGCCGACAGGAGATGAGGCACTCTGTCTCCACGAGGGGAATCCGCTCCCCGTAACCCAGTTCGTCCAGGGTCTTTTTCAGGAGCGCTTTCATATCGATGTGCTTGCGGAATTTGCATTTACTGCTTGCGCAGTAGGCAATCCTGCTGACCGATGCTATCATTTAATTCCCACTCGCTTCTGCGGACTTTCCAGACCCTGGCCGATGGCGTATTCCACCTTGGGATGTCCTCCCAGGATATGGCTGTAAAAGATCTCCCTGACTTTCCTGTCGTCAAGCTTCCCGTATTTTACCGGCGACTGACCGGGAATCAATACAGTGATCATGGGTTCCATGCTGCATAGCCCGGCACAGCCGGTTATTTTTAGCTTCACATTCGTGACCGCAGCTTTTCCCATCTCCTCCAGGAGTGCCTCATGGATGTTTTTCGCCCCGGAGGCGATGCCGCAGGTCCCCATATGGACATCTACGGAAATGTATCCCTCTGCAATTTCCTTGCGCCTTTCGTCGATGTAGCTTTCCTTGATCTTTTTTAGCTCGTCCATGGTCATGATGATACCTTCTCCAGTATTTCTCCGACATTTTCCGGATTGATGAGTCCGAATGTTTCCTCTCCGACGACAACCACCGGCGCCAGACCGCAGGCCCCGAGGCAGCGCACCTCTTCGATGGAGAATTCACCGTCGGCGGAAACCTCCCCCTCGGCAACGCCGATCTTCTGTTTCAACCTTTCCTTGATCTCTTCGGCCCGCTTGACGTAACAGGCGGTGCCGCTGCAGACCTTGATGACCTTCCTCCCCCGGGGGACCAGGCTGAAGTAGGAATAGAAAGTTGCCACACCGTAAACCCTGCTCGCCGGTATCCCCAGCTTCCAGGCAACGTAGCGTTGCAGCTCGACGGGAAGGTAGCGGGCGACATCCTGCACTTTCTCCAGGATGATCAGCAGCGCCCCCGGTATTTCCCGGTACTCCTCAATGACAGCGTCCATCAAAACCATTTTCTCTTCCGTAAATTGTTCAACCAGCATTCGTCGCATCTATCTTCCTTAAAGGGTCTAATTTATCTACATAGTATCAAATAATACCGGTTATTGGTCATGTCCGGCTTGAGCGGACGATCCAGCAGTTTCTGGATTCCCCGATCAAGTCGGGGAATGACACCACGTGCTTACCTATCCACTTCCGCCAGGACGATGTCGATGGCGCCGATCACGGCCACGGCATCGGACAGCAATTTTCCGCGAATCATTCTGACCAGGCCCTGGAGGTTGACAAAGGACGGCGGGCGCACCCGGAGCCGCAGCGGCCGGGCGCCGCCGTCACTGACGATATAAAAACCCAACTCTCCCCGGGGAGACTCGATAGAGTTATAGACCTCGCCGGGAGGAACCTTGAATCCTTCCATGACCAGACCGAAATGCCGGATAAGGGCGGCAATATTGTTTTGCAACTCCCCTTTTTCCGGAAAAACGGTCCGGGCGTCCTTGGCCAGCCAGGGACCTTCCGGCAGGCCATCGACGGCTTGCCGAATGATTTTCGCGCTTTCCCGCATCTCTCCGATCCGGACCAGGTATCGATCATAGACGTCGCCGGCCGGCCCGGTGGGTATTTCAAAATGAAATTCCTCATAGGAAGAGTAGGGATGGGATTTTCTTATATCCCAGTCGTTCCCAGCACTTCGGAGCATGGGACCGGTGACGCCCAGATTGATGCATGCGTCGGCGTCAAGAACGCCCACCCCTTTTGTCCGGGATTTCCAGATAGGGTTGGCCGTGAGGAGCGTTTCATAGTCATCTACCCGGTCGGCAAACGTGTCGGTAAACGCCTTTACCGCCCCGATGAAATCTCCGTCAATATCCGCAGCCAGACCGCCGATGCGCATAAAACTCGGCGTGAGCCGTGAGCCCGTAAGGGATTCAAAAATATCCATGATGGCCTCCCGCTCACGGAGCATGTAAAACAGCGGCGTCATGGCCCCCAGATCGTGGGCGTGGGTGCCAAGCCAGAATAGATGGCTGGCGATCCGCTGGAGCTCGGCCAGGGCAACCCGGATATAGCGGGCCCTTTTGGGGATGTCTATCTCCATGAGCTTTTCGATGGTCGTCACATAGGCCAGGTTGTTGCTCATGGCCGCCAGATAATCCAGGCGGTCCGACAGGACGATAAACTGATGATAGCTGCGGTGCTCGGCGAGCTTTTCAATACCCCGGTGGAGAAAGCCGATATCGGGATGGGCATCCACAACCGTCTCCCCGTCTAATTCCAGCACCACCCGGAGCACTCCATGGGTGCTGGGGTGATGAGGCCCCAGGTTTATCTTCATCGTCCGTTCGCTCATATCCCAACCCAAAAACCCCTGCATATTTGCATAATCATGATATCTGCCGACGCCGCCTCTGCGCGGGCGGCACTTCTCATTGCTCCTGAACCCCCGCCAGGGGGAAATCCTTCCGGAGGGGATGCCCAGCAAAGTCCGTGGGGAGGAGAATCCGCTGCAAATTCGGATGGCGCCGGAAAACAATCCCGAAAAGATCAAAGCATTCCCGTTCGTGCCAATCCGCCCCGGCCCATAGGGAAACGCATGAATCTACCACAGGATCGCTTTCCTCAAGGGCAACCTTCACCCGCAGGCGGTGTTTATAATTGAGGGAATACAGATGGTAAACAACCTGGAATCGGGGCACTGCGGGCAGATAGTCCACCCCACAAAGATCGGTCAGGAAATCGCAGGCAAATTCTTCCTCCTCCTTCAGGAAACGCAACAGAGGAATCAGGATATCCCGCCTCGCCGTCACTGTGATTTCACTACGAACCATTGTCACACCGTCAATGCCTGCACCGAACTTCTCCCGAATAAGATCAATATTCATCAGCACTCACCGTGATAAGACAGGTATTCTTTGACGCAGAGCTGCCGATCTTGTCCTGAAGCCTCATCAGGCCGTCGAGGAGCGCCTCCGGCTTTACGGGGCATCCCGGAATGTAAACATCCACGGGTAAAATCTTATCAACACCCTGAACGACGGCGTAGGTAGGGAAAAGTCCCCCCGAACAGGCGCAGGCCCCCATGGCAATCACCCACTTGGGATCGGCCATCTGGTCGTAGAGGCGCCGGACGGCGGGGGCCATCTTCTTCGTCACCGTTCCGGCGACGATCATGACGTCGGCCTGTCGCGGCGATGGCCGGAAAACCTCCATGCCGAAGCGGGCGATATCATAACGGGAGGCCGCCGCGGAGATCATTTCGATGGCACAACAGGCCAGGCCGAAGGTCAAAGGCCAGAGGGAATTCTTTCTCGCCCATTGAACCACCCGGTCCAGATTGCTCGTGATAATGGTTGCTTCATCGATCCTCGTTATTCCCAATTCAGATCCCCTTTCCACCAGGCAAAGAAAAACGCCGCCAGAAGAATGGCAATAAATACAAATATTTCGACGAGTCCAAATAGTCCAAGTTCGCGGACAATCGACGCCCAAAGGTAAAGAAACACGATTTCAATGTCGAAGACGACAAACAACAGGGCCACTTTATAGAAGCGGACGGAAAAGAGGGTGTTCGGTTTCTCTTCGGGAGGCATCCCGCATTCATAGGGGACATCCTTTGCCGCCGTAAGGGGCTTGCCGCCGAGAACACGGGATATGGCCACAATCGCTATTGCCGATCCCGCCGCTAAAGTCATAAAGATAATAACCGCCAGGGTTGTCACAACTCCGCCTCCACGCAGGTCCTGTTCTATTGGCAACAGATAGAGCAATAGACATGCCCGCAGGAAAATGGAATCCGCCGCAACCCAGGACCAAGGGACAAAGATCATTGCGAGGGACCGTTATCGTTCAGAATTATTTTTTAATAAAAAGTTGAAAACAATGATTGGGCGAGGAGGGTGCGGATTTAAAAGCCGGATGGCGGTCCCGTTCCGATTTCAAAATGAAACAGGTTGTGCGGATATCGAACACATTACGGAGCGGTATTGTAGTCCTTTTCGGATAGCTTCAGCTTTCTCCAGAGGGTGGTGTAACCGATGCCCAGCTTCCGGGCAACAAGTTTCTGATTGTAGTTATACTTCTTCATCACCTTCAAGAGATAGCGGCGCTCCATTTCCTGAAGGGTGATGGTCTCGTCATCAAGATGCCCGGCTTCGAGTTTACGATAATGCTCATAGGCCAGGGGAAAATCTTCCGGCTGGAGGACCCTGTGCCCGGAGAGGACGACCGCCCTTTCGAGGCTGTTTCTAAGCTCCCGGACGTTCCCCGGCCAAGCGTAAGCCATGAGAATCGTCATGGCCTCATCGGAGACGACTTCCACATTCTTCTTCAGCCGCTCATTCATTTCCTGCAGGAAAAAGCCGGCCATCGTCGGGATATCTTCCTTGCGCTCCCGGAGGGGCGGGATGAAAATATCGACCACACTTAACCGGTAGAAAAGGTCTTCCCGGAAATATCCTCCCTTGACCAACTTATTGAGATCCCTGTTAGTCGCGGCAACGATGCGGATATCTACGGAACGATTCGTGTTTTCGCCAACCCGGCGGACCTCCTTCTCCTGAATTACCCGGAGGATTTTCGCTTGAAACTGGGGTGTTGTATCGCCGATCTCATCCATGAAAAGGGTCCCGCCGTTCGCCCCTTCAATGAGCCCCTTGCGATTCTGACCGGCCCCGGTGAAGGCCCCGCGGACATATCCGAAAAGCTCACTCTCTAATATTTCGTTCGGGATGGCGGCGCAGTTAATAGCCACAAATTCCTTGCCTTTTCTACTTTTGCTGTGGTCATGGATGATTCTGGCGATAAGTTCCTTGCCGGTCCCGCTTTCGCCCCGAATCATAATGCCCGTATCGAAATCGGTTACTTTCAGGGCCGTCTGCAGGACCTTTTCCATACTCTTGGAAACCCCCACAACCTTGTCCACCCGGTAACAGTAAGGCTCGTTCACTCGACGGAGGGATTTGATTTCGAGTTCGCGCCGATGGGTGGCCTCCTGGACAATATCCAGAAAGGCCTTGTTGTTTACCGGTTTCATGACATAGTTGCGAGCCCCCATCCGGATGGCTTTCACAACGCAGTCGATAGCCCCAAATGAGGTGGCAACGACGACGTTGACCTCGGGATAATGGTCCTTTATCCAATGAAGAAGCCCGGTGCACAGGCAATCAGGCTCGCACAAATCAGTAACGACCAGATCGTAAGAATTCACCTCCATCAGCTTCATGGCTTGAACCTCGGTGGACGCCTCGTCGATCTCGTACCCCTCCTTACGGAGAAATTCGGCAAGGGACGACCGTTGATCTTCATAACTATCGATAATAAGAATGGTTTTCAAATGATTAGCGTCCTTCAGCTACAGCATATGTTGTCAGTAAACCTCATTAGTGGTCATAATGTCAAGGTCCCGGTGACAGTGGCCTGTTTAAGGCGTTAGTCATGCCATTTCTTGCAAATGAATATCATGCGTGGAGGGACACATGCTAATGCGGGAAAAGCGACAAAGGAAAATTTATTTCCTATCGCTGAATTGCGATTGAAACCGGCATATTTTGGAAGTTGATTTTTCCGAAGATCGGGGGTATTTTTACCTTCCTGTAAGCGCTGGGTCGAATAATTTCATTGCTGTAGCCGATTGCAAACAATAATTCACAAGGTTAATCCTTCATTGTCCTGAGGCATTGCCGGCGTAAATGGCGCCGAGTTTTGTGATTGATTCCGTCATAGGATAATTTTTTGATATAATAAAGAAATGGCCTGCCGTTGTTGTCGGTTTCAGCCCTTGATGCAGCCGACGGCCCGGAGGCGGGCCACCTTGCAGGCGAGGCCCGCCCGGTGGACGACAGCGACTACCTCGTCGAGGTTCTTATAGGCCGCGGGGATCTCTTCGCTGAGGGTTCCCCGGCCGCTGGCCATGACCGTCACACCCAGCTCGGCCATTTCCCGGTGAATAGACCTTCCCTTGCTGGCCTTCATGGCCTGGGTACGGCTCATGACCCGGCCTGCCCCGTGGCAGGCGCTGCCGAAGGTGTCGGTGTAGGCCTTCTCCGTCCCGACCAGGACATACGACCCCGTGCCCATATTCCCCGGAATCAGGACCGGCTGGCCGATCTTCAGATATGCCGGCGGCAGGGCGGCGTGACCGGGAGGAAGAGCCCGGGTGGCCCCTTTCCGGTGGACGCAGAGCTGGACTTCTTTGCCTGCTACGGGAAAAGTTTCGATCTTGGCGATGTTGTGGCAGACGTCATAGAGGAGCCTCATGCCGATTTCCCGGGGGCCAAGGCGCAAGGTCTTTTCAAAGGTTTCCCGGGTCCAGTGCATAAGCATCTGGCGGTTGGCCCAGGCGTAGTTGGCCGCCGCGGCCATGGCGGCATAGTAATCCTGACCCCGGCGGTCCTTGAGATAGGTGCAGGCCAGTTGCCGGTCCGGCAGGGGGAAGCCCAGCTCGCCGCTGTGTTTGACCATCCGGGCCAAATAATCGTCGCACACCTGGTATCCCAGGCCCCGGGAACCGCTGTGAATCATCACGACGACCTGGCCCGGTTCCAATCCGAAGGCCGCGGCGGCAATGGGATCAAAGATCTCGTCCACGACTTCGATTTCCAGGAAATGGTTTCCCGATCCGAGGGTGCCAAGCTGCTC
>Ga0247841_10011068_pt1 | contig 12096 bp, 11 predicted proteins | sample LaCruzMarch2015__2_FD_192410 | JGI IMG/M metagenome (GOLD analysis project Ga0247841, IMG submission 192410) | Freshwater microbial communities from meromictic Lake La Cruz, Castile-La Mancha, Spain - LaCruzMarch2015_18m | ecosystem: Environmental > Aquatic > Freshwater > Lake | place: Spain... | reverse complement strand
AAAAAGAGGCTTGAGCATTCCTTTTGTCCAGGGTCTCTTTTATAGTTTGTTTTCTGAATCTTGCAGAATCCAGATAAAACAACGAGACGGAAGAAAAGAATTCGCAATTAATACGGTAGAAACCGAAGAAGATCGATACCAGAGGTTGAAACAAAACCTGTTAAACCTCACCGAAGAGCTTCTCCCGGAATACAAGGGTACGTATAACCTAGAATCTTTCGGGACGGTATCATATCTAGACTTCGAGCGAGATGTCATAAAGACCGAGATTGGTACAACAACCTCCCTCGGTAATACTGGTCTCGCAGTTGATTTGGGATGTGGAGTGGGAAACGTATCTTTTAGCATGACCCCGCATTTCGAACGAGTTGTAGGATATGATATCAGTCCGAGTATGGTAGGACAAGCTTCGTTCGTCAGAAGTAATACGGGATTAGACACCCTGCGTGCTTCCTTCGGAGTCTTAGACATCGAAGGAAAATTGCCGCTGGAGAACGACTCTGCCTCTCTAGTGGTAATGACAATGGGGACAGCCAGCGATATCAGAAATATTAGGAGAGTTTTGGCTTCAATCAAGAGAGTATTAAAGAAAGATGGACGCTTCGTACTCTCTTTCTACAACAGTGCAGCGCTGTTTTACCGATGGTCCTTACCGTGGCAAGTAAGTCTGATGGCTGAAATAAACCCGATAGACCATTGTTTGAACGTCCATGTCAAAGATAAGATTTTCCAACTTTATGCAAGACCGTACACGAAGAGAGAAGTAAAAAAGCTTATCTCAAGAGAGGGACTGCATATTTCATCCGTCTATACCTACCCAGCCTTAGCGGCGATAATGCCAAATGAGTTATTCTATGGAGTAGAAGAAGCTCAAAGGGTATCACATCGCCGGGAAGTCAGGGCCGCTGTCTCGCAAGAAGAAGAAACAAAAAGAATTATCCAACAGATTGACAGAGGATTGGTAAATTCAGACATGGGAGCGTATATCCTAGTCACCGGCAGGAAATCTTGACAAGCTTCTCTTTTCTGATAGGATAGCATTGTAGCACATTTTTCCTTCTTGGCGCAGGAAGGAGCCGACGTAGCTCAATTGGCAGAGCATTGGTCTCCAAAACCAAGGGTTGTGGGTTCGAGCCCCTCCGTCGGTGTTTCTCACCATATATCTTGTTCTTTCGTTTTTTGCGCCATCACCATGACTCTTCACCTTGAAGAGTCTTTTATTTTAAACTATTTCTCAAATGGTTAACCTTATCTAGACTAATTCTTTGCTCCCAACTCTTAACATTAACTTCTAGTTCTTTTTTATCACCCTCTTTCAAAGAAGTACCGACTATGGCTCCATTAGTATATTTAAGTAAATTTGCGATATTATTAAAATCTGCTCCACTACCTATCAAAATTGGAAAATCTTTAACAGCGTTCGCAACTGATTTTAATTCTTTTAAGTCGGGGGCTTCTCCAGTCCACCTTCCAGTTATTATCAAAGCATCTGATTCTTTTTCTGTCGCAAGAACAGCTGATTCTTCTATTGTTCTTTTTTCTAGTAATTCTGCATGTTTTACATGTATATCCGTAAATATTGCTATATCCTCAGCTTTAATTTTCTTACGATACTCTAAAACAGATTCTGGATCTGCAATAACTTCTCCATAATCTGTTTTTACACTATCAATAAACACTGGAACTCGTATAAATTGAGCTCCGATATTCTTTGCTATCGATAAAGCTGACTTATAGTCATTCCATAAAACACTGACTCCTAATGGTATTTTAGACTTTTCTTTTATTTCTTTTCCTAAGCGTGTCATTAAATCTACTGTTTCTTTATCGACAAATATTTTATGTGGAATATCATAATTATTTTCAATTATCACACCATCAAATCCCCCGTCTTGAAAAGCTATTAAATCTTCCATAGCATTTTTTAAAGTAATTTCGTATCCTGGGAAATCTTTGTATCCAAAAAGTGGTGCAAAGTGTATTGCTCCAATTAATATATTCTTGTCCTTATTAAATATTTTATTTAAAACGTTTTTCATAGTTATTAAATTATACCAAATATTAGTAAAAAAATAAGGGACAGTCGTAATACCATCCCTCTTCGAAGTGCTACACGGGTAGCATCCCCCTTATCTGGGTCATTCTTTCTTGTACTTTTCCGCTCATCAAAACCTCTTCTGCAAAGAGATAGCATTGTTTTAAATCGCTAGAACTACCAGCTAGGTAAAACAATAGAGCAGCATTAGCGAGTACCATCTGAGTTGCGGGAGTAAGAGCCTTTGCTTCGAGAATGCTGGCAGAAAACTGACCTTTGGACATTCCACTTGGCGGAGAAACTGATTGTGCTGGTATCGGAGAAATTCCGAAGTCTTCTGCTTTCAACCAATATTCTCTTATCTTTCCGTCTCTCAGTTCGGCAACTTGCGTTCCGGGTTCACAGATAGACAACTCGTCCACCCCACCTTCATACTGGTCTCCAATGAAGCCACGGATAAAAAGTCCGTGATTGAGATTGGTGATTCCTCGCTCATTGAGGATCTTGTATGCTCTAGCAGCTATTGTTGGTGGAATCAGATGATTCACTCCTAATACCCGTCTCGTCAGAATCGATGGAGACAATGGATTAGTTATAGGACCAATGATGTCGTTCATGTGCGGGAGTCTGGCTATTTCATGAGTTTGAAGATGGATATGCTTGTATCGCACATCCAATGCTTCCGTATAGCCAAACCTAAGTTCTTCAACGCACTTTTCCACTGCTCTGTTATCTGCAAAACGGTTAATGTGGCACAAATCAATGAAATCTGAACTGCCATGACGCCCCTTGTCTGCATTGGCTGGCGAACCGTGTTTACACATCGGAATACCAGCAGCGGAAGCAATGAAAGCAGCAAGAGTGGAAACGTTTGCCGTAACGACAAGATCTCCTCCCATACCACAGTTATCCATTGCATAGGGAACTTTTGGCAAAAGAAATCCGAAATCAGATCTTGCTATGTCAAGCTCAAAGACAGCAGCGCATATACCAGCGATCTGTTCTGCAGAATCTTCTGGCAAAGGATGATCAACTTTGCGACCATTCTTTTTCCAAGCATATGTTGCCTGGTTATGTAGAGCGGTCAACAAAGAGATGCTTTGAATACTTGCTAGTTCGTTGCCCTTGCAGGCATCCATCAAATAAACTCCTAATTCGTATGCTTCATCAAAACAAAGTGGGATATTTCTAGCTGAATGCTCTTTAACGAAATGCTTCACATCTATCATTTTCGACTCCTTTCCATATTGGACTAAAAAGAACACATTTGAGAAGTAAAAAAAACTTCTCGTCTCTATGGCGTAAATAAATACGCAACAGGGACGAGAAGTGTCTCGCGGTACCACCCTAATTCCTAGTTTTTACTAGGCGCTTTGTTGACTCATCAAAATGATTTAACAACTATCCTATGATTACGGAGGAAGCCGGGCTCCCACTAGCGCAGGAACCACCTCGTTAGGCCCACCCCCTAGTTTCCTAAGGGACCTAATTCATTGGTTTTATGATTTTCAATTATGTTTGTATATTATCACAATAAACATCCTTGTCAATGTCTACGATAATTTTAATTATAGGAAGAAAAAGCACTCGATTACTGAGCGCTATAATTAAACTCCTTAGGAGCATTTCTCTCCATGCTTCTTGTTTATCTTGTATATTCCAACTCCTATCACCACAGCCCCAACGCAACGACAAATCCATACCGACACGCTTGCGGGAATTTCCCCAAGCGATCCTGGCCAGAAATAGTTAACAACTAAAATAACTGGGATACCGAATATAATTTCGGCGCTTGTGACAACGCACACCTTACTCACAGCCCCAATCTGTATAGCCTTATTCACATATACAAAACAGAAAAAGACACACAGGCCAGTTAGTGACATAAAAATCCAAGCTAATATCGAAGAGCCCACCACTACAAACAGCTCAAAAAACTGGCCAGCGAATCCCCTCATACATTCTATAGATATCATTATCACCGTACTAGCAATCGTGAACCAGAAAGATCTCCAAAGGTTGAAGGTGACGGAATCAGAACCCCTCACTCCTCTCTGCCGGAAAATCTTTTCAGTAGCATCGGTTGAAGACCTTAATAAAACGAGAATTAAAATCCCGATCCAAGAAACCTTGAACTTCCCATCCATCGAAACCAAGAAGGTTCCGACGATAACTAAGAGGATAGGAAACAAAATTTCTCTGAGAGAGATTCTTTTCGTCGCTGTATCATAAAACGCTATGTACAATATAGCAACATTAGACAAAGATGTAACTAATGAAGAATCTAACTTTTGATTACCCATCACACAAAAAAGCGTAGAGACAGATCCAACAACTCCGCAAAGAATTGAATGAAACTGCATCTTTTTATCACCAAAGGAAAATCCTCTGTAATCTTTATCTAAACGTCTTCCCAAAACAGCATTATAAACCAATGTGCTAAACATGATCACCCAGCTACCCAAGACCAAATAGACGGAAACCGCCGTAAATTGGTCTTCGCTTTTAATAAGGTGATGCATTACAAATGTATCATTCGCTAAATACAACGAGCCAAAGAATGCTGCCACTAGCGAATAAATCAATGCTTTTCCAGACCATGCGCCCTCTTCTATTCTTCTGTTCACAACTCATACTCCTTTTCTATAATTTAAAGGTGCTTTCAAACAAATTTTATACTATATTATACCCATTTAGAAGTCAATTTTATTAAAGTTGTAAAAAACAAGTAAAAAAGCACTGTGAGTGCCTTATGAAATCCATTGCGCCGGAACCAACAGAAGCTTGTGCTCCCTGTTGTCACATTCGCAAAATGGACAAATTGTTATGGGATTGTTGCCAATTGAAGAACCAGCATATCTGACTCTTTCTTGGGTATGCCCACATGATCCACATTTGAAGGTGTAGATATGCTCTTGATCCATTTCGAAATTAGGAATAACCGTCAGAAAACATTCTCCGACAAGCTCGCATTCTGGGCATCTTACGAACATAGATTAACCTCCTGATGGCTCTGTACATCAACAGCCCAATCTTGCCATTTCCAATGACGTATAAACATATCGACTCTGCATTTAATACAAATCATAATCATTCGTCCCTCGCGAATATATGGGACAAAATTATGCCTACCGTCCTCTTCAAGAACGGGCAATTCTACTCTACAATCTGGACAAATTATCGTGTTTGTCATGATATACAGCCCCTTTCTGTTGTAATGTAAAAGCTAGATTTTAATCTAGCGTACTGATTTTGATTATACATTTCCGCATATTCTTGTCAAATAAAAAGACTTGTAAGATTACAAGCCTAATGGGGCAGGAAAACTATCAGCAAAATCATTGCCAAGATCACCAGCCCAAGGAAAACGAAGTAGAGACATCCCGAAGTGGGATCACCGTCACTGTTGTAGTGGTTCATGCAGGATGACCGAAAATCCTAACTAGAAACACAATGAAAAAATACCAAAATCCAGTCAAAAGCAAAAGCAATACAAGAAGCCTCCAATTGAAGCCTCTCTTATCATTCTCTCCTAAATCAATCCCGTCGTCGCTCGGTCTGTCCTGGTACACACGGCCCTCCTTTCAAAGCATTCCTTGCTTTAGCGATCGCCGACTTCTCGATAGCTCTCAGCTCTGGCTCAGTCATGCGCATTATCGCTGCAACTTCTTTGCGACTGTAGATATAGCCGCCGGCCAATCCAAAGCGAAGCTTCACGATTGCCACTTCTTTCTCGTCCATTGCAACTAGGGCATTTTCGACCATCCAAGGAATGTTGTCTTCTTCTTTGGGCAACAACATGCCGATGGAGATCAAAAAAACCTCGTTGGGGTTTGAAGAAGGTCTTCCAGCCATAAGTCTACTCCTTTCAAATGTCAAAAAACACTGACCTAATTTACCTATTTATATAATATTTTTGTATATTTGTCAATCAAAAATCCCGGCGTATTCCGGGATTTTGTATACTTTTACTTTCCGTTTATGGCTTTGATATAGCTACAATAATCGCAATCTTTTCCAGCTAAAGGAATATCTTTTGAATTTAAACACTTATGAGCCTCTACAACCGTCTTCTCCACCCAAGAGTCGCTTCCTTTGTAGGCAATTAATGTAATATCAAATTCAAGCTTTGCATCAAAAGCTTTCTTGTCTCTTTTACCGTTACAATATACAAAGTATCCTGTATCTGAAACCTTGTACCCGTTTTGACGTAACAGCCATTGATAAACCTCCATTTGGCGTTTGTATCCGTCTTGCCATTCTTTATTCAATTCTGTAATTTCTTCGTCTTTTGAAGTTGCTTTGTAATCTACAACAATATATTCTCCTTTAGAATTCTGCCAAAGATCATCGATGGCTCCGAATAGCAATAGGTTGGTTGGTTTATGTATATATTGTATTCCTGTGAAGTTGTGTCTCCATTTATCTAAATCTTTATGAGCTACGGGTATAGCATCGACTCCGTATTTTTCAATCAAAGGGTGTTTTGAACCTTTTGCTCTATGTATATCGAATTCTAGTTTTAATAACGTATCTACGGCCGAGTTTAAAGTAAAAGGAAATCCTGCTGGCCTACTCACGCCGAGTTTACGATCGAAGTAAAAACATCGTGGGCATTCTAAAAACAAATCTATCTTAGACCTTGATAGCTTAAAAGGTTCTTTTAAAGATGGGTCGTATAACCCTCTGAATCTTTGAGATGTATAATATTCTGACATAATATATTCTTTAATTAAATCATTTTTTCTTTTGTAAGGCAAACAAAAAGCCCGTTGATATTATCTAGGGGCTATATATATGAGAGTTAGTCTTGATCGGGGAATGGAATCGATGCGCTGATATCTCCGATATCATTACATATTACAACGTCGTCTGACGCCAAAGCCATCTCCATAGGAGAAGCGACCCTGTAGACTCTACCAGGTTTTATCCAAAAACCGGATCTATCTATTCCGCTATCTGCGCAAGAAAATCTAAGGCATCCCACTAGCTGAAGTGGATCTTTTCTATACACAACGGCATATTCGGGAACCTTGAAATCTTTCTTTCTAGGAGTGTACAAGGTGATTGGGTCATCAACAAGAATTGGTTTCCCACACCAAGCACATTTTACAGACATCTTGGCTAAACATTCGTGACAATAGTCGGGACGTTTTAGAAGAAATTGCGAATAAGCAACCTCTCCGAAAACTTTTACCCGAGAAAACATCTTTGTTTTATGACCGCAAATGCTAGCCGTATAGCTTCTACCAAAAATCCTGTAGAATAGATACTTTAAAAAGTAGAGCTTCATTCTCAACCAATGCATGGTATAACTCCGATGACAAAGAACAAAAAGGACACAATAAAATATTAAAACGAATATCGATTTAAGTCAAATAAAGACCGCCTAATAGGCGGTCTTTTTATCTCTTTATTTCCTAGCTTTTTCTAATTTCGGTACAGCTTTCATTTTCGGCAATAGTGTAGGCGTTTCAAATGTTACCTTGCCTAACTTTTCGTCAACAAGTACTCTATTCCCCTCCGATATTTCATTAGTAACTATCTTAATTGAAAGCGGATCTAATATTAATCTTTGAATTACTCTCTTTAAAGGTCTAGCTCCCAAATTAGGATCGAATCCTTCTTTAGCTAACAATTCTTTCACTTTATCTGAAAATACAGCTGTGATTTCTTTAACTGCTAATCTCTTTTGAACTTTTGATAATTCTAAATCAACAATATTTTTTATCTCTTCTTTTCTTAAATAGTTGAATATTACAATTTCGTCAATTCTATTTAAAAACTCTGGTCTGAATGCATCTTTTAAAGAATCGAATATCTTTTCTCTCATTGATTCTCTTTCCGCTATTTCTTCTCTTGTATTAAAACCAATAGCTGACATTTTGTTAATAAAGTCAGATCCTTGGTTTGAAGTCATAATGATTATCGTATTTTTAAACGAAACCATTCTTCCCTTAGAGTCGGTTAATCTTCCGTCTTCAAATATTTGAAGCAATATATTAAATACTTCAGGATGCGCCTTTTCTATCTCGTCTAATAATATTACAGCGTACGGTCTTCTTCTAACTTTTTCAGTAAGTTGGCCTGCTTCTTCGTATCCTACGTATCCTGGAGGTGAACCAATAATTTTAGAAACTGTATGACGTTCCATGTATTCAGACATATCTAATCTTACCAAAGCTTTTTCGTCGTTGAATAGAAACTCAGCTAAAGCTCTCGCTGTTTCGGTTTTTCCAACTCCAGTAGGACCTAAGAACAAAAATGAACCTAATGGTTTGTTTTCTTCTGATATTCCTGCTCTAGCTCTGCGTATTGCACGAGAAATAGCGGAGATTGCTTCTTTTTGTCCGATCACCCTTCTATTCAAAGTATCTTCCATTGTTTCAAGCTTTTTAGCTTCTTCAGCTATTAATCTGGTAGCTGGTATTCCTGTCCAACGTGAAACAACTTTTGCAATATCTTCCTCGTTAACTTCTTCCTTTAAATAATGATGTTCTTTTTGAAGTTTAATTAACTTCTGTTCTATCTGATTTGATTCTTTCATTAACTCTGGAATCTTCCCATATTTTATCTCGGCCACCTTTTCTAAATCAGCGTCTCTCTGAGCTAATTCTGTTTGATAGGATAAAGCATCGATTTTTTGTCTTATCTCTTTAATGTTGTTAATCAACTCTTTTTCTGCATCCCATTTAGCTCTCATTCCTTTTGTCTTTTCTTTCAAATCCGCTATTTCCCTGGCTATGGCTTTTAATCTTCTATCAGATCCTTTTTCTTTTTTAAGAGCTTGTTTTTCAATTTCTAATTTCGTAATCTCTTCATCAAACTTTTCTAACTCTTGTGGTTCAGATTCGATTTCTAGTCTTAAGGCTGAAGCGGCTTCATCCATTAAGTCGACTGCCTTGTCTGGTAAAAATCTATCTGAAATATATCTGCTTGATAAATCTACAGCAGCTTTGATAGCTGAATCTTTAATTCTTACTCCATGATGCACTTCATATTTTTCTTTTATTCCACGAAGGATAGCTGTAGCGTCGTCGATACTTGGTTCTTGCACATATATCGGCTGGAATCTTCTTTCTAAAGCTGAATCCTTTTCAATATATTTTTGATATTCTTTTAATGTAGTAGCTCCAACAGCTTTTATCTCCCCTCGAGCTAAAGCTGGTTTTAAAAGGTTTGAAGCATCAATTGCTCCTTCGGCAGCTCCAGCTCCCACTAATGTATGCAATTCGTCGATGAATAATATATATTTTCCTGAAGCTCTGTTTAATTCTTTTAATAGAGCTTTCATTCTTGTTTCGAATTCACCTCTGTATTTGGTTCCTGCAATCATAGCTCCGAGATCTAGGGATATGACTTCTTTGTCTTTTAGAAATTCCGGAACGTTTCCTCTAGCTATTCTTTGAGCAAATCCTTCTACGATAGCTGTTTTACCAACTCCGGCTTCTCCAATTAACACTGGGTTATTCTTTGTCCTACGAGAAATTATTTGCATTAATCTTCTTATCTCGTTATCCCTTCCGATAATCGGATCTATCTTTCCCGAAGCTGCGAGGTTAGTTAAATTCCTTGTATACTTTTCAATCACTTGGAACTTTGATTCGGGCTCTGGGTCTGTAATTCTTTGACCACCTCTTAACTGTGAAAGAATCTTTAAAACAGAATCATAATCAAGTTTTGAAGATTTTAAATTAGTAGCGTCAGATCCTGATAAAAAAGAAACTTTTTCTAAAAGATCTTTAGCAGTTGATTTTGTATCTAACAAGGCTAGAAATAAATGTTCAACGGAGATAAACTCGTCGCTCATTTTAATAGCCTCTTGTCTAGCTCTGTCTAAAACCTTAGCCATATCTTGAGTTAAGTAAAGTTGTCCAAAAGCTTGAGGCGAAGCCATTAAAGGAATCTTTCCAATTTGAGTTTCAACTTTTTTCTTTAAAAGTTCTACATCCACTCCAAGTTTTTGCAACACGGTAATTACAATACTACCTTCTTGCCAAAGCAAAGCAGACAACAAGTGTAATGCGTCTATTTGTGATTGGCCTTTTTCTTGTGCAGACTGTTGAGCCTGCATAATGGCGTCTTGTGCTTTATTTGTAAAATTAGCTCCTCCGTTCATTTTGTATTTTTGTTATTAATATATCTTATACGTTTGTGCCTCTATTTTACTTTAAAAAACAGCTTAAATCAAGACTTAAAACAAACGAAAAGCGAGGACGAATCCTCGCTATACTATCTACTTCTTGGACTTGGCGATCTTGCAACGTACTCGAACGTGTTGCTTCATCACTTCGACCATCTTCTCAAAGATCGCGATTCTTCGTCGATCTTCTGAAAGCCCAGAAAGGTTGGTCAAAGGGTCGAGGTTTCTGACAACGTCAAGCATGCCGTTGACCAAACCACCGAACCCCGAAAGAACCCCGCTGCGTTTTCTGGCTTTCTCAAGCATCTTCTTGAACTCTTGAGTGGTCTGACAAAGAATCCACTTCTGAGCATCGACGAAATCGTCGTAGGGAATGTCGTGCTCTATCATGAACTCCATCAGACTCCTCAGCGGAATGCGACGAGTGGTCTGGCGCTGGTACCTACTTTGTACCAATTCACCACCGATCTGATCTCTGTCGAACATTCTCGCTACAACTCTAGCGCTTTTGAGGCCACAAATCTTTGCAACCTCACCTGTTGAATAGGTCTTCATCTCAAATCCTCCGTAAAAAGGGCTATCCTGACCATAACATACCGTTATCACGATGTCAATACATATTTGTGCTTAACTCTTGACAAGGTATGGATATGGTGGTATAATATATATGTAAGATTGATTGTTCTTTTGAGAGTAAAAGGGTGCGTGTTCTCCCCTAATATAAAGAAGAATACAACACAGAATCGAAGGAGAGAGATCATGGAACTAGGAATCATTGTCGTGTTCGCCATCGTCGTCGGCCTCGTCACCACAGCCATCATGGTCGTCCGTCACCGTAAGGTAAAGGACGAGGTGAGCCGAGAGATGAAGAGGATCGAAGACGGCCTCAAGGTGAAGCGGGCGAACTGGCAAAGACGGATAGATTCGGCCGAGCACTTGCTCACCGGTTCCTCTTGGAGAGATCCAGAGGGAAAGGTAGAGTTCGTCTTGGACGTCTACCAAGAAGTTCCCGACTACCAGTGGTACGCATTGGGCTCGATAGAGAGCCTCAATGAAGAGGAGATTAAATTCATCCTCTGGAAAGTCGGAATTAAAAACCCCGGCTTCGGCGACATCGAACTTCATCGTTCGAGCAACCCAGGCGTAGGGACAGCTCTCCGAGTCCGGAATGCTACCAAGATAGCGAGCACGATCACAATCCGTGATCAAGACTGCCCGCTGTACCAAACGGGACATTCCTTCATGGGAGAAACTGTCGGGTGCGTGAACTTCATGCGCCTCTACAAGAAAACCCAACTCGTTTCGTGAGTCGTAAGGCCTTTTCGGGAAGTAGGCCAACAAAACTTCCCCCCTTTTTAAGAACTATTACCCTATAGTAGTTTTCAAAAAGGGAAGCCTGACCCTTTAAGATTCGTTCTTTCATTCAGGTAAACAATCGTTAAGGAGTTTGTCAGATGCTTGCGAAGATTAAGGATTTCTGGGAATCGTGGGCTGGACTGATCATTTTCGCCACTGTGCTATTAGCACTGCCGGGCGAGATCTTCTTCTTCAACTACATCCAAACGCATCGGACCGTCGACATCGGAAACGGTGTCGAAGTCCGGAGCATCGGAGACGTGTGGTTCGATAGAGAGAGGAATCAGTTCTACGCCAGCAACGAGCTTTCTAGCTGGGCCATGAGTACCATGAGCATGAATCCGAAATTCGTGCTCACCAACAAGGGCAACGAGCCACGAGAGGTAAACGTTAGTTCCATGTCAGCATGGAAAACGCCCTTCTCTGGCAAGATTCATTTGGAACCCGGGCAACAGTTCGAGTTCCAAATCGAAGCGGTCAAAAACTGCGAGCACTGGTACTGCTGGATTCATCCAGAAGCACCGAAGCCGCAGAAGACTGACAAAACGATTTAACAAACAAA
>Ga0247841_10011066_pt1 | contig 12098 bp, 10 predicted proteins | sample LaCruzMarch2015__2_FD_192410 | JGI IMG/M metagenome (GOLD analysis project Ga0247841, IMG submission 192410) | Freshwater microbial communities from meromictic Lake La Cruz, Castile-La Mancha, Spain - LaCruzMarch2015_18m | ecosystem: Environmental > Aquatic > Freshwater > Lake | place: Spain... | reverse complement strand
ATACCGCTATGCATATGGTGCGGTAGAACCACAAACAGGTAGTCTTTTTTCTTAATATTGCCTTGCTGCAATACGGAGTGCATGAATATGTTTCTGCGAGAGTTGGCAAATGCCTATCCTCAAGATTCAATCATACTTGTTTGCGATGGGGCAACATGGCATAGGGCAAAATTTCTTGAAATACCATCAAACATTAAGTTGCTTTTCATCCCACCTGCCACGCCGGAAATGAACCCCATTGAGCAAATATGGAAAGAAATTCGCAAACGAGGTTTTAAAAACGAAATTTTTGCCACACTGGAAAATGTTGTTGACCGCCTTTGCAATGTCATTTGTAATTTGTCAAACACTGTCGTCAAAAGCATTACCGCTCGTAAATGGATTTTGCAATGCTTTTAATTGCGGATTAGTATAACAATATAGGTTTAGCTCAAAGTGAGGTTACATTGCCAATATACAAAACTGATGTTACACTTGTAAATGCAATTACTGAGTTAGATACTACATTGAGTGCAGGTGGTGATATTGCCTCAAAGGTTGTCGTTACAAATAATGATACGGAACCACATACGTTTATAGTAATTATGGGTATATATAATGGCGCAGGTTTGGTGGGCGTTAGTGCGACAGATGAATTTACAGTTTCAAATAGTACTCCGGTGATAAAAACAACAACAGGTGTAAATATACCTGCATTATCAAACTATAGTGCAAAGATATTTATTTGGAAAGGCTTAGAAGACCTTGTTCCAATGATAACACCAGTACCATTTAATTAAGTTGTAAAATGTTATAAAAAAGAGGTATGGGCAAGCTGGAGTAATTTCAGCTTGCAATATCTTTAATTATATAAAAATTTATCGGATATGCTTAATAATGGATTTAAGGAAAATGCAGTAGTAGGTTAGTAAAAAAAGTAGTGATATATTATGTAGCTACAAATGGTAGTAATAATAACTCAGGCACTTATATGATAATCATTTTTTGACAATTGAAAATGTTAAAGTGTTATGGTTTCTGGTTATACCTTTTATATTCGTGGCAAGCTGGATATTCACTTCATCTTGCTATCTCTTTATTTATATTTAATTTTAGGGGAGATAGTATGATAATAAATCCTATTTTGAGAGGATTGAACCCAGATCCATCGGTTATAAGAATTGATAATGATTACTATATTGCAACATCAACATTTGAGTGGTGGCCAGGTGTTCAAATACATCATTCTAAGAATTTGGCAAATTAGGAACTGCATTCTAGACCATTAAACAGAGTATCCCAATTAGATATGTTAGGTATTTGTAATGGTGGGTATTTGTTGTCAAGATTTACATTTAAAGAGACATAGTGCAAATTTTAAATTTTTGAATTACGAGGTTAATAATTATGAATAAAATTATCGAACAAAATAGCGAGTGGATAAACGCAACATTTGACAAGATAGTTAATAAGATGGATAAAGTAAGTGAAAGAACTGGCGATAAAATACCATATTCTACGGTTGACGGTTTATACGATGATCGTTCAAGTGACATTTATTGGTGGACTAATGGCTTTTGGGGCGGTATGATGTGGATTATGTATCACTCGACAAAAGATGAAAAATACAGAAAAATTGCCGAAAGTGTAGAAAATAAATTGGACGAGGCACTGTATGGATATGATGGACTTCATCACGATGTAGGCTTTATGTGGTTACCTACAAGTGTTACAAACTATAAAATAACAGGAAACGAAAGTTCTAAAAGGCGTGGTCTTATTGCTGCTAATATTTTGGCTGGACGTTATAACTTAGTAAGTGAGCACATTAGAGCGTGGAATGAGCCTGACGGAGGACCTGGAATTGCAATAATTGATTGTATGATGAATATACCGCTTTTATATTGGGCGAGTGATGTTTTAAATGATCCGCGTTTTAAAAATATCGCTATGTGTCACGCAGATACAACAATGACAAAGCATATAAGACCAGATGGTAGTGTTAAACATATAGTTATTTATGACCATATAAATGGCGGATTGATTGAAGAACAGGTTGGGCAAGGTTTTGCAGTTGGTTCGTCTTGGAGTCGAGGTCAATCATGGGCATTATACGGATATGCGCTTAGTTATATATATACCAAAAAAGAGGAATATTTAGACACCGCAAAGAGAGTTGCACATTATTTTATATCGTGTGTATGTGATGACTATTTGCCTAAGTGTGATTTTAGAAGTCCACAAGATCCAATTTATTATGATAGTACAGCAGGTGCAGTTGCAGCTTGTGGCTTAATAGAGATTGCAAATGTAGTTCCGCAAAATGAAAAAGGAATCTATATAAATGCTGCTATAAATATTTTGAAAGCATTAGAGAAAAACTTTTGTAATTGGGAAGATGATGAAGATTCAATACTTCAAATGGGGACAGAGGCATATCATAGACCTAATGGAATTCATATTCCAATTATTTATGGTGATTATTATTTTATTGAGGCGATATATAAATTAAAAGAAAAAGATTATATCTACTTGTTTTAATTAGGTTTGTAGAATATTTAATAAATAAATGAATGTTATGGAGAATTCAATTTATGAGTGAGTATTTAAAAAGCGACAAAATAATTGATGTGGCTAATATGCAACATCAAATAATTGGTGTTGGTAATGAGAGTGAAAATAATTTTCAATTTAATTCACATCCAGAGGCGAAATGGTTCGCAAAGGGTAGCAATTTAGGGCTATTTGTCCATTTTGGCATTTCAACTGTTAATGCACGGGTGGATTTATCATGGGGGATGATGGCGAATAAGCCGTGGGACTTGAAGATTGGTGAAGATAATACAATCACTCCTAATGATTATTTTAAGTTGGCAGAAAGTTTTACCCCTGACAAATATGACCCTGAAGTGTGGGTGAAAGCTATTGCAGATGCAGGCTTTACTTATGCAGTATTTACTACTAAACATCACGATGGATATGCTCTTTGGCCATCAAATTATGGTCAATTTAATACATCGAAATATCTTAACGGTTATGATTTCGTAAAGCTATTTGTTGATGCTTGTAATAAATATAATATAAAAGTGGGTTTATATTATTCGCCACCAGATTGGTATTATAATAGAGAATATATGTCGTTTAACTATGGAAGCGTACAGGGTACAACTTTGCAATCAGTTGAAGAACGCCCACATTACGGCTTATCACATCAGCCCATTACAATACCCGAAAAGCCAAAAGGATGGGATGATGCTTTTACTGAATATGTAAGCAATCAAATTAGGGAATTATTGACTAACTACGGCAGAATTGATATGTTGTGGTTTGATGGCAGTATTGACCAATATGAAAAGGCAATTTCAATTGAAGAAATGCGCAAACTTCAGCCTTGGATAATTGTTACTCCACGATTGCATCATAATGGAGATTTTGAAACCTTTGAATGCCGTATGCCAGACAAAAAGCCTGAATGCATTTGGGAACATGAGGTAATATGGCAGGAGGGTTCTGGTTGGGCATATATGGAACAATCAAAAGGATATAAGTCTGTTGAATGGTTAATTAACACATTTGAGGACGTAAAAGCTTGGAATGGCAATTTGTTAGTAAATGTAGGGCCGATGTGTGATGGTAGATTACCGGATGAATTTTATGAAAAACTAAAATTATTAAAAAAGTAAACTTGTGTTGTGTACTGAACATGTTGTGGGTTTGTCTTTAACCCAATCCACAATATAATGCCAGATGTGCCTGCGGAAAATATTATAGCAATGTTTGACGAGGTTGCTAAAATGTGCAAATGAAAGGAAAACCTAAAATGAATCATTATACAAATAAGTATAATATTATACATGACCATTTAGGGGAAAGCATAAAAGATAGTATGCTTCTGGGTAATGGTGATATTGGTATAAATGCCTGGGTTGAAGAAGATGGAGATATATTGTTCCAAATTGGTAAAACAGACAGTTGGGATGAAAACATGCGTTTGTTAAAATTAGGCATTGTACGGGTTAGTATTACCCCGAACCCATTTGTGAAGGCTACACAATTTATACAAGAGCTTGTTTTAGAAAATGGTGAATTGACAATATGTGTAGGTAAAGATGATAATGAAATAAAGTTCAGGCTATGGGTTGACGCAAACTATCCTGCTATTAGATTAGAGGCTAATTCTAAAAGTGAATTTGTAATTAGGGCTACATTTGAAACATGGAGAAATAAAAAACGGACATTATCAAAAGGTGAGCTTAGTCATAGTGACGTATATAATTATACTATTTATGCAGGTGATGTTGATGGAGAAATGCCAGAGGTTCCCCAGACTATAGCTTATTCAGATTCTTTATCAAGTAAAATAGAATGCGGAGTAGCATGGTATCATTATAATCAAACATCATCTTATCCTATTACTATGAAGTTGCAAAATTTAGAATCAGTCATGGAAAAATGTTCAGACCCATTATTAAATAAAATTTTTGGTGGAGTATTAACTGGTGAAAATTGCATCAAAGTTGACGATTATAGTATCCAGACAGCAACGCCTAATATTAATTGTAGACTTAATGTGTATGCTCTTACTATGCAAGTATCTAAAGTTGAGGATTGGGAAGAAAAAATGCTCAAAGTTATTGATGAAGATAAGAAAATTTCATCTGATAAAAAGCTAAATCAACATTACTTATGGTGGGAAAATTTCTGGAATCGTAGCTTTATTGATGTTAGTGGTAAAAAAGAGCTATATAAGCTTACAAGGGGATATATTCTGCAACGATATATGGTTGCTTGCTCTGGTAGAGGTAGCAATGCTTTAAAGTTTAATGGCTCAATATTTACAATGAATACAGAGGTTGATAAAGACTATAGGCGCTGGGGAGGAGCATATTGGTTTCAAAATCAAAGGCTCATATACTGGCCTCTTATATCTTCGGGCGACTATGACATGATGCTTCCGTTTTTTAATATGTATCTTGAAGCGTTACCATTAGCTAAGGAAAGAACCAAATTGTACTATGGACATGAAGGAGTTTTTTTCCCTGAAACAATGACTTTTTTTGGAACATATGCAAATTCAGACTATGGTTGGAATCGTGTTAATACGCCAAATCATATTGCTAAGAATACATATATCAGATACTATTGGCAAGGCGGAATTGAGCTTTCTTTAATGATGATAGATTATTACACTCATACATTAGATAAGCAATTTTTGCAAAATACTGCTCTACCTATAATTAATGAAGTAATTAAATTTTATGACTTCCATTATCCTAAAGATAGTAGGAATATAATTCATTTTATACCTGCTGCCTCATTGGAAACATGGCATGAAGCTGAAAATCCATTGCCTGAAATTGCTGGATTGAAAAAACTATTTAGTAAGCTTGTGGAATTACCGAGCGAACTGGTTGGGGAAACTTTTCAAAACAAATGTAATGAAATAAGCAACCAACTGCCTGAAATACCTAAAGCAATAGTTGATGGAGAGGAAGTCTTAGTTGCTGGTGAAAAGCTTATGGGTGACATAAAAAACACCGAAAATCCAGAATTATATGCAATTTTTCCTTATCGCATTTATGCTGTTGAAAAAGAAGATTTAGAAATGGCAAAAAACACATATGAAAAACGTCGCATTAAAAGCAATAAATGCTGGAGGCAAGATGACATTCAAGCTGCGTATTTAGGGCTTTCAGATATTGCTTCGGAATTTGTATTGGATCGTTTAACCAACTATAACGAAGAGTATGCTTTCCCAGCAATTTGGGGGCCACATTTTGATGAAATACCTGACTTAGACCACGGTGGTGTAGGGCAAATGGCACTTCAGTCAATGATTTTGCAATCAGATGGAGAAAAAATTATTTTATTGCCTGCATGGCCAAAGAATTGGGATGTAGAATTTAAGCTAAATGCACCTTTTAATACAATTGTTGAAGGTAAAATAGAAGATGGTAGGTTATCACATCTTAGTGTAGTACCCGAAAAGAGAATGAAGGACGTAATTAATATGTGGAACAGTAAGGCTGAAGTTTAATAATGTTTAAAAGATTGTAGTTATTGTGATGCAAAAAGATATTGAATTATTAAGAGAGCTTTCACAACGAGTTAAAGAAATTAGTTTGAACAAAAAACAAGATGAAAAAAAGGAGTTGTGGCGTAAAAATAATAGTTTGCAAAAAACTGTACCGCCTGTAATTGTAAGTATGGGGTGGTGGGATGTTAAAGAAATACAAAAATATCTAAAATTGCTAAGGATATTGTTAGGGGGTAATGCATATGAATTTTAAAGAACGAGCAAAAGAATTAGTTTCGAAAATGACACTTGCAGAAAGAATGACACAAATGAAATATGATGCACCTGCAATTGAAAGATTAGGGGTGCCAGAATATAATTGGTGGAATGAATGCTTGCATGGTGTGGCTAGGGCTGGAGCTGCTACTGTTTTTCCTCAAGCTATCGGTATGGCAGCAAGCTTTAATACGGATTTAATGTTTGATGTTGCGACTGCAATTTCAGATGAAGCAAGGGCAAAATATAATGAATATAAAAAGTTTGGCAGCACACAAATATATCAAGGGCTAACAATGTGGTCACCAAATATTAATATTTTTCGTGACCCACGATGGGGACGAGGCCATGAAACATATGGTGAAGACCCATATTTAACAGAATAAATGGCGAGCCAGCCTGTGGTTCTAAAACGTATTTAAAAGATATTTTATATGGCGAATTTGATTTTAAAGGATATGTTGTGCCTGATTGTGGTGCTATTTGCGATATAAATAATCATCATAAAATAACTGCAAATGAGGCAGAAAGTGCAGCTTTAGCTGTTAATAACGGCTGTCAGCTAAATTGTGGCGATGCTTATAAATGGCTTAAAACAGCAGTTGCAACAGGACTTATAAGCGAGGAAACTATTACCGAAAGTGTTGAAAGACTATTTGAAGCACGTTTTAGGCTTGGTATGTTCGATGATGACTGTATTTATGATAAAATTCCATACGATGTTGTGGAGTGTGAAAAACATATAGAATTATCAAGGAAAATGGCACAAGAAAGTATGGTGTTGCTTAAAAATGATGGCATATTACCGCTAAAACATGTTAATTCGATAGCTGTGATAGGGCCAAATGCTGATGATAAGGCTGTTTTACTTGGTAACTATAACGGAACACCATCTAAATATACAACCTTATTAAAAGGTATTCAAGATGCAACAAGTGCGAAGGTTTACTTTGCTAGAGGCTGTGATATTGTTAAAGAAGATATAGGTTATTGGGCAGAGCAACCTTTAAATGAAGCAATTTTAGCAGCAAAACGTGCGGATATAGTAATAATGTGTATGGGGTTAAATGGTTCTATAGAGGGTGAAGAAGGCGATGCTTACAATGGTGATATGTCTGGAGACAAGGCAACACTTGAACTTCCAAACTCACAAAAAATATTATTTGATGAAATAATAAAGATTGGAAAGCCTGTAATTTTCGTTAATATAACTGGAAGCTGTGTCAACTTAAGTGAGCAAGATGAAAAATGTAGTGCTGTTATCCAATGCTTTTATCCAGGAGCAGAAGGTGGAAATGCCTTAGCTGATATACTTTTTGGTAAAGTTAGCCCAAGCGGTAGATTGCCATTAACATTTTATAAATCAGTAGAAGATTTACCAACTTTTGAAGATTATTCTATGGAAAACAGAACATATAAATTCTTTAAAGGGAAGCCAGTTTATCCTTTCGGGTATGGGTTAACATATTCTGAAATAATAGAAGAATGGATAGATGAAAATACAGTTATGCTGACCAATAATGGCAAATTTGATACATTATACACTGTATTAAAAATTGATTATATTCCACACAAAAGCTTAGCTGGTTTCAAAAAGATACTTATAAAAACAGGCGAAAAAACAATATGCAAGTTTAGTGCCTCTATTTTAGATGATTGTATAAATTAACAAAATTTGGTAGCACGGAGAATTTTGTGTAAATAGAAATTTCTTTCAAGTAATAATAAATATTTCTTCAGTGGATTTTGTTAAAAATCTTAGTTGGGGATTTGCCCATAGTAACTTCTTTCCTCGGTTGTGACGATGGTATGCACGCTTTTTGTGAATGCCATTGTCATTGCCGAGGAATACTACTTTCAGGGCAAATCAACCTGCCATTCGGTCTGAAAACATGATGTTTAGCTGGTTTAGCATCATATCCCAATTTCGACATCTTTGAGTCCATCGTTCGACAATCTTTTTTGTTATAGATTGTAACCAAATGGTTTTTTGGAATTTTAGTAATTATTTTGGATTGATTTTATTATCAAAGTGAAATCAGTAAATTTTGTGGTAGTGTGATAGCAAGAGGTAAACCACCAATTTTATTGCTTATTCGCTATTTCGTTTTAGCAAAGGTAAAACTTCTGACAGCTTACGAATGGTATAATTTTTAGCTCTTTGTCTGCTTGGAATAGAGTCAATCTGTGAAAGAAAATATTCGTAAATAGAATATGATATATTTTTTTCATTATAAACTATCGAAAAATGTGATTGTGGATTAGATAGGTTTGTTGCAACTATAAATTCATTTTCTTTTGCAATAATCGCTGTTGTGGGACCAATTAATGCTTTGTCTACTATGTATATATTAAAGCTTGGGTTGTTTTTTAATATTTTAATTAAATGCTTTATGTGCAGCACAAGTTCATCGTGTAAATATGAAACATTTGTGCATGAATGATAATCTGAGAGTTGGAATACGAAGCTCGGTGACAGAAGCATTTCGAGCATTTTTTGTTCAATAATTATAGTGATTGAATTAAATTGTAAGAATTTTTTTAATTCTAATGTGCTTTTTTTGTAAAGACTTTTTATTTGTGATAAACTAATTCTGTCGATTTCAAGCCTGCCTACAATTTTTTTAAATAGTGATGATGGCATTGTAAAGGTAGGGAAAAAATTTCTATATGTTATAATATTTCCATTCTTTTCAAACGGATTGTGAATTTCTTTGAATTCTGCAAAGTTTTTTTCTGTTATTATATTCATAAGTGGCTTGCATTCATTAAGGTATGATTTGTAATCGCAAACAAGAGATCTAATAACTTGCTTGTCATCAAATAAATAATTCGCTGTGTCGGTATTTTTATCAAAAATACTTGATGATGTAATTGCTAAAAGATTAGGTGCAATAAACATTGTTCGTGCATATGAATTTTCCTTATATTTTGGATAATAGAATGAAACCACCTTGCCTGAAAGGTGAAGCTGTAACCATTTTTCAATTACGCTCAAAAGCTCATCTGAATTTCTTTGTATTGTATGAATAATTTTTATAGTGTTGCCACGCCTTATAACTTCTACTAATAAGGCAGACCATTCTGATAGAAAATGTTGGTCTCCCGTTAGCCAATCCATATTTTCCTCGCTCATCAAAAGTAGCTCATAACATTTTTTCGATAAAATAATGGTGCGAAGAAATTTGAGAACTAATTCTCTTTTGCCATTTATCCCATAATAAATATCAACTTCAGTTTTATGATTTTGTGTTGGTGTATATTCTTGGCTTGGAAATTCGCCAATCTCAATTACGTCGTTTGACAACCAAGATGTCAAAAGGCTCGATAAATCAATATCATCTAAAAGGTCGTCGGTTTTAGTGCCGATTGCTTCACAAATGGCCATTTTTTGATAATCCATTTTCGCGTGACTAACAATATATTCGGAAATAATACGATAATATTGCTGAGTTTTTGGTTTGCGATTGCCGTTTTTCCAGCGACTCACGAGTGAAGCATCGATATTAAGATGTTTTGCAAGCTTGCTATTTGTTATATTGAAAATATTCATAATTATTTTTAGCTTCGCCGAAAAGTTCATTGTGCATACCTCCTAATAACATTATTATAACATTTATGTAAACTACAGTCAATAATTTTGTCACGTTTGTGTGACAAAATTGTCATTGACAAAATAAAAATTCATATTGAATATTGTGCGGAATAAGGTAAAATATAATTGTGTTATATAATATTTTTTAAGCGTTGGAGGTAATTATGAAAAAGTATATAAAAAAATCTATAATGAAATCAATTGCAATGTTGATTGTATTAACGCAGGTTTTAAGCACATTCCCATTGGTTGCTTTTTCAGAATCATTAAGCAGTACTACTGATAGTGTGGTGACTGATATATCTAATCCGTCGCCAGTTCAGTCTGTTGCTCCAACGGTCACACCGGAGGTTATCCCTATTGCGACTGCAACTCAAGAACCACAGGCAACTCAAGAACCACAGGCAACTCAAGAACCACAGGCAACTCAAGAACCACAGGCAACCCCAGTAGTTACTATTGTACCTATTGAAACAACCCCTACACCGGAGGCAAGCCCTGCTGCGATAGAAACCCAAGAACCACAAGTGACTCCGGTTGTACAGCAAACTAATAAAACTCAAATGATTTCCTTGCAAGAAAATATGGCAACCACTCCAAATATCCTTGCGTTTGATGTTGGGACTAAGAGCAATCCTGTTCCAATGGGTGAAATTAGTAGTTATAGCTTTTGCGTAAACGATTATCCAAACTCTCAGCCAACAGAGCTTTGGTTTTCTTTTAATATAACTGAATCAAATCAATTTAAAATCACTTCACCAACAGGGGTAGATTTTTCGTCTGATGGTTTTTATGCAAATCAATTTCCTTATATGGTGCTTTATGATGAAACGGGGAACAATATTCTTGGGACCAGTCGTTGGGACCCACTTTTTGCAAGCCTTGATGCAGGTAATTATTTAATTAAATGTCAGCTTGCATACGGTCCACCGGATCAAGAGCCTACAAATATTCAGCCTATTTCTAAAGGTAGCTATGCAATAGCTATAAATTCTGCACTTGCAGCGCCTACCTTAAAGGCAGGTTCGCCTGTCAGCGGTAAATATGATGCTGCACAGCAAATAGAATTTAATATGCCGAATGAAAATTGTAAAATCATATATTCGACTTCGTCTTCCTACCCTCAAAATTGGGGTGGAGTTGATTATGACGGCACGCCAGTTGTAATTTCAGACAGCGTTACTCTTTGGGCAGTTACGGTTATTAGAGATGAAAATGGAAATATTTTAGATTATAGCAAAACAGTTCAATATACATATTTAATAAGTGCTAATCCGCTTCCGAATGTAACTATGGTTAGCGAACCTGATGATGAGATTGCGAATGAATATGCAGTAGCTTCTGAGATAAAAACATTTTGGCAAATTGACATTTCACAGCCTGGTTATTATGGAATGGGGCTAAACCCAACTACTGCTACCTTTGATTACATTAATTATGAGCTATATGATAGCAATTTTAATAAAATAAGTACAGGAAACTTTTCACTTCAATTTGGGGTAACAACAACGGATTTAGTCTATAATTTTTCATCGCCAGGCACATATTATTTTTCTTTTAGTGTTTGGTCGAATTTAAGTTTTAAACCGAAAATTTGGAATACAATAGCCCCACCAATTATTACTCCAAATGGTGGTAGCTTTAGTGATGTGCAAGATGTTACCTTGCAAGGTGAGAACAATCCGAAAATAATGTATAAAACAACGCAGGAATTAGAATTTTGGGGAGATAAATATGCGAACTGTTTTGAATATACCGCCCCAATAAAGTTGCGTTCAAACACGAATTTAGTGGCTTATTCAGAAGTAGGCAAAAAAAGAAGTGCTTTGGCAATTGCAAAATTCAGTTTTGATAATATACCTTTAATGCCTACATTTAATCTGAATAGTGATACTGTTTATTCACCTGGCGAACAACTTGTTATGTCAAGTGATGGCAATGACGTGTACTATGTTCTAAATGAATATAAAACAGCAGAAGAAATAGCAAGCACAGGTACAAAATATGCTTCACCAATTGTACTTGATAGCTCAATGGTTTCAGGCGGATATATTGCAGTTTATGCAGTTTCAATGAATTCTGTTGGAATTATTAGTGATGTTAGTCAAGTATGGCTAAGACTTGGAATTGCAAAGCCTACTATAACACCATCAAATTCAGGCATATATGTCTATGACGAGCCTCAGGACGTTACCTTGACATGTAGTGATAGTTCGCTTAGCATTTACTATA
>Ga0247841_10011065_pt1 | contig 12099 bp, 19 predicted proteins | sample LaCruzMarch2015__2_FD_192410 | JGI IMG/M metagenome (GOLD analysis project Ga0247841, IMG submission 192410) | Freshwater microbial communities from meromictic Lake La Cruz, Castile-La Mancha, Spain - LaCruzMarch2015_18m | ecosystem: Environmental > Aquatic > Freshwater > Lake | place: Spain... | reverse complement strand
ACAGATTCATCGGGCTTGAGTCACGACTAGACAACATGCAGAGCTCATTGAGCGTGTCACCACAGAAATTGGTCATGGAGAAACTGGATCGCCTAGAGGCAAAGCTCAACTCCACACCAGACAGATTCATCGGGCTTGAGTCACGTCTGGATAACATGCAGAGCTCATTGAGTGTGTCACCACAGAAACTAGTCATGGAGAAACTGGATCGCCTAGAGGCAAAGCTCAACTCCACACCAGACAGATTCATCGGGCTTGAGTCACGTCTGGATAACATGCAGAGCTCATTGAGTGTGTCACCACAGAAACTAGTCATGGAGAAACTAGACAGACTTGAGGCAAGACTCTGCTCGACACCAGATAAGTTGATTGCAATCGGGGAGAGTCTAGACAACATGCAGATTTCTCAGAGCACCTTCATGCAGCGATCTGTCATGGAGAAACTAGACAAACTTGAAGCAAGGCTCAGCGATGCCCCAGGCAAGTTCACACAATTGGAATCTCACCTTGACCACACGCGCAATGCAACAGAGACCTCAACAACACAACAAGCTCTAATGGATAAGCTAACGCAGCTAGAGACAAAGATGAACCACACACCGCGAGATGTCATGGACAAACTCAACCAACTTGAGAGCAGGCTTGCTACAATCCCTCAATTCATCAATGAATCACAACAGTTGCAGCAAGTGAAGGATTCAGTCACATCAAAGCTCAAGACATTAGAAGAAAGGATGGAACCCAAAAAAAATGTATCAATTGACACGCCGGCTATCACGGTAGACTCCTATGTAAAAGAGAAGATTCGTTTTACCAACCTCATGAAGATGAGAGATCGTCTAACACGAGCATAATCCCATAAACATATATAAAAACATGTATGGTCACTGCATGCGCGCGGTGCACGTGTTGTTCTATCGCCCACAATCTGACGATCACTGGATAAATCGACTGGTTTCGTTCTTCAGCCCTCCATTTAGCCACTGTGATATTCAATTCGAAGACGGAATCGCGTCTTCCATATATAATAACGAAAGCGTCTACATGCAAGCTAAGCGCTTCTCACGTTCAAATTATGAACGGATCAGCCTAACATTAAGCGACGAAGAATACGAACAGGTCCACACGTTCTGCACACAGGCACATGTAGAGAAGATTGGGTTTGATTTTCCAGGCATGCTCATGTCGTACCTGCCGTTTGGCTCAATTCAACGCAACAAGCGGACGTACTGCAGCCGATATGTCACTGAAGCATTGCAGGCATCCCAACGAGATGATTTTGTAATCATGCAGGCGGGAGGCGTGAGCCCAAGCGGACTGTATAGGAAACTGAAAGAACAACACCGCAGCTTCGTATTCGTGGCCGAAAACCGACTAGACCAGCTGCGTGCCACTTGATTATGTAATATATTGTCTGACCTGCTCCCACAGCTCTGCCCATGCTTGCGTGATGTGCTGAACGCTCTTGCCACCCGTGACAACAATCTTGCCAGATGTAAAACAGAGCAATACGACGGAACTGGAGAGAGAGCGGAATATGAGGCCGGGGAACATATGACGCTGATAGGTCACCTCCCTGGCATGCTCGGCATAGAAGCGGTCGAGATTAAGTATCTGACCAGGCTTCATGGGAATATCAACATGCGCTACGATGTTCTGTACGTCATAGCTGACGATGCGGAAAGTCTGCCCCAGATGATGAGCACGCAGGATGTCGCGGATGCAGTAGGCCGTGAGCAACCCCTCATCCCAGCTGCACGCACCCGTCACCACAAGCTTTCCAGACGTGAACAGGAGGCATGTACAAACGGGGTCGGCCAAGCGGATTGTGATTGCGGCAAATTTGGATCGGTCATATGAACTGTAGGGCAGCAGCTGTGATAGTCGATGGATATTGATGGGCTCACATTCGATCTGGATTGTTGCCACGACATTGTGGATCTCTGGTTCAGGGACAATATCATGTGACGTCATCAAATTTAAAAAAAAATGGATTGTGTTTTATGTGGGACAACGGACAGCCTGGTGGAGACCAAGGTAACAAGCAACCTATGCAGGCTGGTCGTGGCTCGCTACAAGCAGGGTCCATTTGCATGGGCATCGCTGTTTGGCCACACCGGAGAGGCAATTGGATGCTGTGCGCAGTGTCTGAACCATCTTCGCAAACGCCGCAGAGTGTGTAGGAAGCAGATGCTGCCAATGGACCATTTCCTGTTGTCACTTCTCAATCCAGGACGCAAACCAACGGTTGACCAGCGCAGCACTCGTCGGTTGTGGAAGACTCTCCAGAGTGCGTGCAATCGATATCGCCACACGGGCATCTGGCCATTGGACTCCATCCTGGCATCAGACCACCCCACTCAGGCCTGGTGGCAGCATAACCTGTCGACCCCTTTCTTCCGCGACAAGCACGCCGCGCGTCTGGTCAGACTGGAACTCGAAAGATAAAAGATGGGCACCCGTGGGCACATATGCATCTGCGGACTCATCAAGACATTGCCTTATTCGAGAAGGAAATTTGCATGCATACAAAGTGTGAACGATCAGACCCGCTGCTGCTCCGCAGTAGACCGTTTGTGGACTTTCGATGCGCAGCACTGGCCCATATGGCATCGCCTGGAAGTGCATGCCTCGCTGTTGGGCAGCGTTTCCATTTTTGGCTGGTCGGGCTGGCCATCAATGTGGATGAGATTCACGCAGATGGCAGCCTAGACGCCCATGTCGACCTACTGGATATCCCTATTGATATATAAACAGCAATCTGAATGGATAAATGGAAAGGTTTAATGCATACGAAATCACATATGGTGATGACAACCCAGAATACGAAATGGAAATCACAGAATCAGTAGACAATGCAGCAGGGCTGGCAGCATATAGAGCATGGTATGATACCCTACGAGATCATAAGGTATCCTGGATGGATTCTGATGGCATCTCTGTAGATGAACTCAAACAAATTAATCCTGAAGAGGGAGAATTGGTGCAGACTGAGATCAACGAGAAAAAGGCCGGCAACGCACACGAAAAACAAATATATAGAAATAAGATGAAAGAGTTGTATAAGCAGCTAAACAATCCAAACAAAGAATGGAATCGACAGGTACGACAGACTACATCTTGGAGACCGAATTCAAGAGTTTTAATGACAGATACACGTAAACGAGATGCAGATGAGGCAGGCATGGTAATTCAACCAGTCCACACAGAACCTGTCCACACAGAACCAGTCCCCACAGAACCAGTCCGCACAGAACCTGAAATATTCAATGCAGACTGTGATGGGAAGACAGCCACACCCCCTAACGAGATAGTTGAGAATATCCACTGTCTACAATGCTTGCCCGCTGCAACAGAGCGATTCTACATCCCAAAAGATAACCCAAAATATGCTGAATGGGAACTGAGCAATACAGACAAGAACAAATCAATGGAAAGATATTCGTTCAATGACATTCCACATACTTGGACTGTACCTATGAATGGATCCAATCATCCAACCAGACCGTACATTAAAAAAGCGTTTAAAGCATCTGTCATGCATTGGGGTCAATTGAAGCTATTAATGGCAGAAATTGACTTCCTCACCCAATACATGTGCAAATGCCTCTTAGACCCCACGAGGAAAAGATGTAAAATTGTGTACGCAGGAGCATCGCCAGGGCATCATTTGCCAGCAATGATCAAGTTATTTCCAGGTGATTGGGAATGGGAACTGATTGATGTAGATAGAACAGAAATCTGTGCAGGAATAAGGAAAAGATATACAATACCTGGTAATATATTGGAACGACAAAGTATACCCCCAACTGATCAGCACAAAATAATGAAAGAGTATGCATCTGAGGTTTTTTTCAATTCAGACGTTACAGCTGAATTATACAAAGATATGATACAAAAACCATTTGATGAACTCATAATTGAAAAATATCAGACGATAAAACAACTAAAACCAACAAAACCAAGTGGAAGAACAGGGCATATTATACATAACCCAAATGCTTCCAAATGCATGGAGAATCTAGACAGTGAACATGCTGAACTTGATAGAGATCGTGAAACATATACAAGAATAGCCACCTTTGTAGATCTTGTAAATACATGTAGTAAGCAGGTCCAGACTAAAGGTCGATTTAAGGTTCAGAAATGGAACGGGGTCAACTGTATTCAACATGTAGATGGACTCAACCACGCGAAAGCAAAGATAATTGAGCATCCACCTGACGCATTTCTTCTCCTTATAAGCGATATACGCAACAGACGACTGCCAGATGAAATGGAAACAGTGAAACGCGACATGTCAACACAATATCAAATATTCAGCAATCTGATGCCATATCAAGCCATGTTGAAATTCAAGTTACCATACAATGATCCAAACCACACAAGAACAAACTACCCACAGGGTGAGATAAGATATCAGACATACTCCAGATTTGTCTCACATGAAACCAGATTGATCACGTCTGAAACAGAATCATGGCCACGCAAGTTCGTATACCCCCCAGATGTATACAACCACGCGGAATACGAGAAGAGATTATATTACTTTACATCTGTGCTCCGTACTTCCCTGTACAAGGGTCATACAAAAAAACCAGATATAATAAACCACCCAACGTTGCATGCAAATGGAGTGATGGTATGTGATTGCTATGACTGCTATACATCAAGATGCATCATGCAAAATTTCATTCGAGAAAGAGAAAAGGCGGTTTTTATCAAGAAAGCACTCAAATCAAACCCTGATCGAATTGCAGCCCCTGACGTCCTCAAGCAAGACGCCGAATATCATATCAGAGACACTTTCACTCCAGGACAAATTGAAGACATGGCACTTCTTCTATCAGAACGCATAGTGAGCCAGCTTGCATTTGTGCAAGCCATGTGCGGCGGTACAGATATAGATCTTGACAGCGGTAAAGCATGAAATCATATTAAAGCGGCTTGCATGCCACCTGTAATGCGCGTTCGATTTTCAGCATGCGCAACGGTCTTCAGCGATAAAGAGCAGTTCCCACACTCGACCGTTCGGTGCGTGGTGGTGTGCAACAGGGACGGCTGCACATACCAGCGAGTGGACGACGTGAAGAAGGGGCGATTTGACGTAGACTTTGAGCTACAGCCGATGGATGCTGGGTGTATGCTGACAGACACGCTTAAATTTCACGTGTTCACGGACAAACTGCTAGTGTTAGTGGCGAGCGGTAAGATGCCCATGCAGGACGTGGCACAGGCCATGTCGGATCCCACATTCAAAGGACATGTGGTGTTGGAGTCCAACTTCAAGCCTGTGGCAGTACACGTGCAAATTGACTCATGTATAACCCCTATGAACGTGCAGCTGCCGATGATGCAAAAGTCAACCCTTCACGATAACGAGACATTTGCTGGGTTATTCCAGGCATTCGCAGGAGCTGTGCGAGGTGTGTTGAATAAGACGATAGAAATCAATCCAACCAAGGGGGCAAACATGTTTGCAAACCTGCTCACAGCACATAACTTCCAAGGAGAGCTCACCACACACGTGCATTTCCAACATGACATAGAGCCGACGAAGAAAGACTCTGAGCTTTTCTTCCGGTCAGGACTCACCATGCTGGCAGCAGCAGAGGCGCTGCATGTACAGGGGGTAGAGGCAGAGGAAGTACTTTCATGGGAAGTGGGTTCAAGGCAGTTCACCGAGTATACAGCGGCCGTGGGTCAGGCGTTCATGCGCTCTGCGCATATTTGCCCATACCTATCAGACTTTAATGTAAGCGCAGAGCTGGATGCCATGGGGCAACTAAAAATGGACGTTGGTGAGAGCTTTAGGCTGCCATTTAGAGAGCCATTCCATGGCAGCGCCAAAAAGGCATTATTTGTACACGCCGACGACTGCGATGGGTTTGCAACCTATATTCTATGTCTACTGCATTCATTCATGCACTTGCACGAAGAGATCACAGCACAACCAATCGCCATGCAACTGACACTCGACACACCCATCTTAGACACAAGCACATCCAGTCGATATTTCCCAGCGCATTTATTCAACATGACAGAGACAGACAAGGACGCATTGCTCGCTGTAGGGATGAAGATTGGAAAGGCATTCAAGGAGCGTCATATTCGATGTGACGTGACGCTGCTGAGTGCCGGCGGTGCAGCTCTTGGCGACAAAGAGGGTGCACTTGGCGGCCACGCCACATGCATGCTGTCCAACTGGTCGAACCTCAACGAACCATTTGATATTATGATGGAAGGAACAAACAGCATCTATGCAGACGCAGACACAACCCAGGTCACAATCCAAACCACCGAAGGAATGCAGGAAGTGCCCCTCATTGACATAGCCAACAAGCTGACCGCACAGATCAACGGACCATTGGACCGCGCCAACAATAGGATATTGCAACACATCAACCTGAAGACACATTCTGTGTTCTACAAGACTGCGTTTTGTCAGAATGGAGTATTGCTGGCGACGCCAATGGGAGCCAACAACCTGAGCTATGGGGTGAATATGTGTGACATGAGTGACTACAACAAAAAGGTGCTGATGCCAGTGGATGCATCAATGCTAGACAACACGGTGAAATCAAAAGGGGCACATGAAATGCTGGAAAGATACTGCCATGCAAGAAGAGACGAGATACACCCTCCACGCGTGTCAATTGACCGCGTCAACGAGGCACTAGGGGCATGGTCGCCAATGGACATGTTCAAACGCCCGACCGCAATTGGCAGCAGGCCTGTCAAGACATGTCTCTCAAGCACATCTGAACGCGACCCAGAGAAGCGTAAACTAATCTTCAAAGCGGCGCAAGAAGTTGCCATTGCATGGAACAATCATCCACGCGACAGAACGATTGGCCATTTTAGGGTTGTGCAGGCGTTTGATTCTGTCTACAAGATTCTGAGCCTCTACACAGATGACATGACAACAATTAAAAAGGGACTGGAAAAACCTTGCTAGGGTAGGAGTTGATGACGCGGCGATCTTGCGACGACTCGGGGCCTTTGACGACCAGCTCCTCCATGTTGCAGCGGATCACCTTGTACTTGGGCACACCCAAGCCAGCATGGATGATGTCCAGAAACGACAAGACGTTCCTGAGCAGCTTCTGGCTGATGCGCTTGCAGGTGCTGTATATTGAGACCTCTACACAAGGGGCGGCAAAGATCATGGCAGCAGCAAACATGCTTACGGAGATAGTCTTCCTGCAACACGCTACCGAGTCACGGCCCGCGCACACAAAACAATAGAAAAATACGACGCACCCGAACCTGCAAATGACACGTATTCGTAAGCAACCAAAGCAACAAGGAGAAACCCTCAAAAAATGGCTGATACCCAGCAAGGAGGATATGTGCGTGCGCGAGTTCAAGATATTTGAGAGCGGCGGCCGGCCAGGCGTCGCAAGGCTAATGCTAGTATGGAAAAACATCCTGAAGCACCATGGCATCGCCCTGCATCGCGGATACGCCATCTGCCTCCGCGCGGGCATGAAAATGCGCGACGAAGGGGTCATATACAGCACCGGCGAGGCGTAGACACGAGGATCTCCTGCGAGAGATGATCCCATCCATTGAGCTGCAGAATGCACTGATGGTCGCGCGCAAATTGGCCGGCCTGCTCTGTCTTCCAGAACACACGGGCGCACGCCCTGAGAAACGTATCATGAAACAGTCTCTGATGAAAAGATCGTTGCCAGCCATTCATGTCCAACACCTCAAGTGCCTTTCGACACGCAGCCACGCGATCAAATCCTGACGACCGAACGGACACACGCTGTGCGCGCATCGACTGCATAGCAGACAACAACATGGGTGTGCGTACGACGTTTGCCTCGTCAAACGCGTCATATAAACTCTGCAATGAAATCATGGCATATGTTTACACAAGACGTGCGTATATGACTACATTGGGTCATTATTTAATGTGTGACACAGCTGGACCTGATGTAAGGGGAAGGCTTCATTCGCTGCAACGTACTGAAAAAACGTCGTAATTCCACAAGATAATTCCCATATTGGCGGTGATTCGGCCATGAATTTTCCTCATTGCCTATGAGCTCTGGGATGACATGATCGATCCATAAAACAACCCTGTGCGAAATGAGATGTGTATGTGATATGTGCTCACATCGCACCACCAGAGCCTCGCGATTTGCTTGCTGGATGGCAACCCACGTTTTCCTGTCAATCCCAACCCAGTGATGCATAAATGGAGTCAGCTCCAGTCTATCGCTGAACACGTCCCAAATGGAATCAACCACTTCATAAATAACAGGCTGATTGACAATATTGATCTCCCCATTCATCTCGCCTAGTCCACAGACTGACTTTATATAGCGGCAACAAGCTACAAAATCCAATGCCAAGCGGATCCGCATACGTATACCGACAAAGAGCGTTTAAACAAAGTCAACTCTTCAATCAGACGTGTAAGGCTAGAGGGGTCATGCCCAGCTGTCAGACGGATAGCATTATGGGCCAAGTGATCAAACTCATCAATCTTAGCAACAAACGCCTCTTGACCTTGCTTCGTCTTTCCATTTAGTATGTTGATCCTTCGCATAGACAGCATTAGAAGGTTCATGTCCTGAATGCGCTCCCACTCATCTCTTGAAGTGGGCCCATGTCGATGAGTCAACGCCAAATCAACCAGACTCCGTTGCACCAATATCCAAATATCGTCAACGAGAGTATAAATCGACTCTTGCATTCAAAATCCGTGTATTATACATATATACAAAATAAAATTCCATGTTGCTCATTGTGTTTTCTATATCACTCGTGTTTGCTGCCGACGCTGTCAACAGGATTTTAAAAAAGTCCAAGTAACTCACAAGTAAAATAAAATAACAACAGACAATCTGGAATGACGTCACTCACAGTAGAGGAAAACTACACAGCACTGCATACGCGATGCATTGCGCTTGAAGAGGCCAACCGATTCAACAATTACGTCAAGGCAGATCTCATCAAGCGGTATATGCCACACAACGGTCAGGTTCTGGACATGCCATGCGGAAAGGGAGGAGACATCAAGAAGTTCCGCGCACGCGTCACAGCATTCTACATGGGCATCGACCTGGTTCCTGCAAGCATCGAAGAGGCACGCAAGCGACATATCTCGACCAAATGCATGTTTGGCGCTGCATTTGACGTAAAAGACTTCACGCAGCCACTGGACCTCAAGTCCAAGTATGATCTAGTCAGCTGTCAGTTTGCCATGCACTACGCGTGGGACCGACCTGAACGAGCGAGACAGGTACAAAAACAACAATAGCGATGCGCGCGACTATGGTGTTCACTATAGATGATGTCAAGAGTCTAGAGGCCCTCAACCTGCAAATCATACGAGAGCTTGAGGCGTCACACGCCAAAATGCAAGCAGACTGCATGTCATTCATGGTAGCTAGAAACAATGCAGCCAACATGGGTGTTTATTTTGACATGAACCGAAAGCTTGATGCCTGCACCGACGAGTACACGCGTTTTTTCACCGAGATGGCAGCGCTGAGAAAAAGGGCCGCGGGGCTGATTTGAACAGGTGCTTCGAAACGCGAGCCGAAGCCTAAAGCCAGACGGCCACTTCATCGCCACGATTCCTGATTACGATGAGATCATGGCGCGGCTGATGGCTCTCAGCACATCGCAAGACGCGTGGAACACCGCCATCCAGAAACAAGGCATATATCGCTTCAGGATGGGAGGGGAGCATCACTTCCTCGAGTTTGAGACCAGTCTGTCCTTCACAGCCTTCATCGCCTCCCTGAAGCTGCAGCCGTTCGGCCACAAGTATACCTACTACCAGGCGGGATCGGTCGAGCGCGTCCCAGAGTACCTAATCCAACCACGGGCGCTGGCCGACCTGGCCTCCGAAGAAGGCCTTCGCATCGTGGAGAGCCACAACTTTCTGCACGCCCTGCAGACGGCAGACCGATCGCTGCTGCAGCGGATGGGCGGGACCACGACCCTGTCCAGGGAGTGCAGGCAGGTTGTGGGCTTGTTTCGCACCCTGGTGATGGCCGCCCGCAAGCGCAAAAGGTGAATTGAATCTCAGCCGCGTCAGCGACAGCATCGCCGCTGGAATCAGCGCCGCGCACGCTGCGTCGCAGTGCATGTTGCTGGGGTGAGTCTGTGGATTTATATAGGGCTGGTAGAATGAAATTTGATTAGGTCATGAACTGATAAATACTGTCATTTGGTTGGTTTTGAATTGGCAACACGCCTGTTAATTTCACCCCGCAACTCATCACGATATACTTCTAAATCAACAATATTATATTTATAAGATACGCCATTTGCAAAAATGTCAATTATATTGCTCAGTATTTGACCTCTCCATACATCAAGTCTCTGTATAAACCAACCGGTGTGATTGTAATCGTGCCTATCTAATTTGGCCTGAATAATGAATCTATTACTTGTTTGCAGCGTATTCCATGCACGAAATGTCATATATGGGGTGTGACGACTATCAAAGCGCACCTGCAATGTGGAAAAAAACAAATCCCAAATTTCATCTACAATCACATATAACGCTTCATATCGCTCAGATTCACTTGCCATTTTGTCAATATATTACATCCATATATATGTAGGCTGATTGGACAAACACTGAGATTACCATTGGCTTATGGAAGGATGGATGCATAAAGTCTATAACATAGCATTAAGTGCATCTCTGACTTTGCTGGAGACACGCTGCATGACTACTGCTTGTAGATCTGAGTTGCCGCGGGAATTCAATTTGGCTAGTTGAAGATTTGATGCTATGCTTGAAACAAACTGAGAAATTGACGCATCATCAACGCATATATCTACACGTTCTTCCATATAGTTGCGTAGACCTGAATCTGCTGTTCCAGCAGGAAAGTGGATGGTAAGATAAGAATTCAATGCATCAGCTGTCACAACCTCTTGGTTGTAAGATTCAGTTCCATATTTATCACATAGATATATCTGGGCATGTTGTCTATCAGCACATCCACGAGCATCTTTCGTAACAACACCACCAATAATACAAAATCGATGGATATGTGGAAAGATAACTCCGAATTTATTCCAGTATGTTATTTGAGTACGCATATGGCCACCAAAGTCTGGTACATTAACTTCATCCGCAACCCTCCAATCATTTACATACCCACAGCTGTAGAAATAAAGATTAATATCTTGTTTCATATCTAATATGCCCAATACACTATACGGCATACACTGGCTGGCCTATTGCTTAAATACGATCAATGCAGACAAATCAGCTGTATTTATAAATGATCCATTGCCACTGGGATAGCACATGATAGACGTAGGGGTGTGCATATACATATGCGTCATTGCAACGTCATTCAGTCTGCTCATCTGCGTTGTGATGCATTTCGACGACGATCCTCGTGTGATGCTTGTTCAAACACCCCCAGCCTACGAGATGATGGACATGAGGCTTACATTTCCCCAATGAGTGTCAGACGTGATTTAACACCTGCAAAATAAAAATAAAAAGCCCAAATGCCTGTCTGGCTCGTCTAGTTTCACTTTCCAAGTCAATGGTTCAACCAACAATCAAGAAACACCAGCGCCCAGCCGCCCTTAAACTACGGATCGATAAAATGAAGGTAAAGCTCGTGGAGCTAGAGGACCTGCTGGCAGCAATGCCAGTGTCGCCTTTACCAGCACCAGACACGAATCAGATTCCGGTGGAATCACACCTGTCAACACAACCAGACGGCCCTGGACCGACGGCGTCACCGCCACCGGACGACGACGAGACTGAATAAACAGTTTGTCGCTGGCCAACGATAACTGGTGTATTGCAGTGCATCATCCATCATGTGATGGCAAATCAGACCATATGTGTCTTTCAGCAAGAAGGCGCACCTATCTGGGGTGTGAACATGTTTACTGAGGATTTTCTCAACGAACTTCTCTCAGAGCACGCAGGCATCGATACTCTGTTCTACATGGTTGGAAAATTGTCAAAGGGGAAGAACCAACTTGGAAAGATTTTGACCCAGTTCTTCGAAGCCATCTACGGCCTTACCTACGAAGAGTTCATGCAAGTGGCATGCAACATGACGTTTGTTGAGATCTACTAAATAAACGTTT
>Ga0247841_10011064_pt1 | contig 12100 bp, 6 predicted proteins | sample LaCruzMarch2015__2_FD_192410 | JGI IMG/M metagenome (GOLD analysis project Ga0247841, IMG submission 192410) | Freshwater microbial communities from meromictic Lake La Cruz, Castile-La Mancha, Spain - LaCruzMarch2015_18m | ecosystem: Environmental > Aquatic > Freshwater > Lake | place: Spain... | reverse complement strand
TCAATCCGCCCGGATCTTTGTCGAAGAGGCCCCGGGAAGCGGCGGCGACGCCCTGCAATTCCCCCCGGAAGGAGATGAGATTCAGATATGCCTCCAGGATTTCTTCCTTTTTCCAGCTTTTTTCCAGCCGGTGGGCGGCCTTCATTTGGCGCCATTTTCCCTTCAAGGTCTTTTTGGGCGGCCGGATATTTTCCCTTTCCGTGAGTTTTCTGGAGAGCTGCATGGTGATGGTGCTTGCCCCGCGCGGTGAGCCAGATAACAGGCGATTCATAAACGCGCCGCCCAGGGCCTGCCAGTCCACGCCCTGATGACGGTAAAATCGCCGGTCTTCCGCCTGGATGACTGCCTTTATCAACGCCGGCGATACCTGGTTCAGGGGGACCCACTCCAGACGCCGTCCCTGGGGGTCCATCCGAAGTTCATGGAGGGGGTTGCCATGCCGGTCCAGCAAAACAGCTTCCGAACGGCAGTAACCGGCTTTAACGCTTACGAAAGTGGGCGGAGGCGGGTCGGGTTCCATAAAACTGAAAGCCGCCCAGACGCAAGGGATGGCGAGGGCCAGAATAACTGCTGCGGCAAGGACGATTCTTTTTTTCAACATGCTGAAGTTCCCCCTAAAGCTCCCTGCCCTGCGCAGTTTCCCTTAACGTTTCCTCCCTTTCGGAGTTTCTCCTAAAGCTCCCTCCCTTTCAAGGGGAGGGAATGAAATACACGGAAAGGAAAAATGGTAACGGTATATACTTACTGTTCTTTTTTGCCCGTCACTGTCAGGGGGCGGACGGGGGTTTCTCCGAACATCTCCGGGGCGTACAGTGCCTCCAGCCGGGAGGGGGGCATCTGGAACACTCCTTCGTTGTTGAGGCGCAGGGTGTATTCCGTGGACCACTTTCCCTTGGGGACGTACTCGTAATAGATCCGGAAGGCTTCCTGGGAACGCTCGGTAAAGGCCTCCTGGGCATACCCCCGGGTTTTCTCACCTGCCGCAAGGAGCAGCGAATCCCCGCCCAGGCCCGTCCTTAGAATGCCGGCCCCCGCCGGGATGGGATCATTCAGGACGACCCAGGTCATGTCGGACTGGGCCTCCATGTCCAGGCGGACCCGGACAATGTCGCCGACATTGAATTTGGTGGTATTGCCCTTGTTTTCAGGGGATAAATGGGTGTTTCCTCCGCCGTTTTTACCGATTCCGGAGGCGCCTGCCGCCATCCCCCTGCCCTGGCTGACGGTCCCGGCGTTTTCATGCAGAGTAGCGGCATCGTCTCCGATCCTGATTACCGTTCTCTTCACCTGGAAGCCGCTGGAAAAGGGTTTTGTGAGGCGGAGGGCCGCTGTCGCCCCGATGGTCGCCCAGGGAGCACCGGCGCCGTTGTGGGTTACCTGTAAGGTTTTTTTGCCTGTCGGCCAGTTGAAATTAAGCGCTCCCCCGGCAGGGGATTTTTGCCAGTCAACGGAGTGGGTCTTGCCGTTCAGAGCCGCGCTCGTAGTTCCCCCGACGGGCGTCTTCTCGTACCGGGCGGAGAATTTATCCATCGCCAGGATTCCCCAGGCGTTGGCGGTGGTGGTGTCCCAGTGGCCCTGCCGCATCCGTCCCAGGGCGCCGGCGGACAGGCGCGGCAGGTCGTCGCGCCATCCCTCCAGATTCATCAGGGAGAGCACGGAACGTACGGCGTTGCCGTCGGACGAGGCCATCAGCCACCAGAGCTGGTCCATCCGCTCCGTTGAGAAGGTCATCCGGGTTCCCTGGAGGTTTATCCGGGTGCGGAGGATCTGTTGCCCTTCCTTCAACTTCTCCTCCCGCTGGGGGATGTCCGTCAGGCGCTGGAGGATGTTGATCCAGTCGAGAAGGGCCGACGTCGGCCAGAGATTCGGATCGATGGGGATCGAGGTGAGGAGCTTTGCATCAGCCTGTTTGTACCTGCTTAAGGCTTCCAGAGCGGAGAGCTTGCGGATGGCCAGATCCGCCGTGGGGAAAGCGCTGTAACGGATCACCCGCCCCTCGACGAACTGCCGCAGTCCGGCGGTCATCCGGTCCTGGAGATATGCGGGGATTTCGTAGCCTCCCTCGGAAGCGACGGCAAGGATGTACGCCGTCAAGGAGTCGCTTCCCTGTCTCATGAGGGGGAAGTACTTTAAGAGACCGTTACTGTCAAGGTAGGAGGGGAGCTGGGCCATCGTGGTCTGCCACAGGGCCTTGTTTTTCAGGGCGACGGCCCGGGAGGCCTTCTGTTCCAGGCAGGTGTATGCGTAATGATCCATGTAGTCCCGGACGCCGCTGAGTGACGCCGCCAGGACTGGTTTGAGCTGGACGCTGATCCCGCCGCGGCCAGCCCCGGCGTCCGCCGGTTTTTCGATGGGAACGGTCACCGGGGCGTGGACCTGGGTGAGAACGGCCTGCACCGTCCGGACCGGGACCGCCGGGATCACCTTCTGGATCACCTTCAGGCGATCGCCGGCGCTTCCTCCTCCCTGCTCCTTGACCGTCGCCTCGTATTCCAGCCCGGCGGCATCAGGGGGGACGGTGATCCACCAGGCCAATTCACGGGCGGCCCCGGCGGGGATCATTTCCTGCCGCGCTTCCTGTTCCTCTCCCTCTTTGACACCGCGGACGGTGAGCCGCCCCTCGATTTTCATGTCATGTTCGGAGGCGTTGCGGACTGTAAATGTAGCCCGGTAGCGATCACCTTCCCGGACCAGTGGTGGCAATCCGGAGAGGATCATCAGGTCCTGGGTGGTCCGGATGTCCGCCTCTCCCGTTCCGAAGAGGCTCGTCCCGGCAGTTGCGACGGCGACAATGCGGAATCCCGTCAGGGAGTCGTTTAAGGGTATCCGGACCGTCGCCTCGCCCTGGGCGTCAAGGGTCAGACGGCCCTGCCAGAAGAGGAGTGTATCGAAGAGCTCCCGGGTGAACTGCCGTCCGCCGCCGCCGCCATGGCTTACCGCCTTCTGTCCGAAGTGACGCTTTCCCACCACCATCGACTGAGCGGTGGCTGTCCGGATTTCATAGTCCCGACGCTGCATCATCGCGGCCAGCAGACGCCAGCTGTCGTTGGGCGTCAGTTGCAGCAGTCCCTTGTCCACCGCCGCGACGGCCACTTCGCTGCCTTTGGGCAGTGGTCGCCCTGTCGGGCCTTTTACCTTGATGCGGACGTTCATCGTGTCGCGAACCTTGTAAACCGTCCGCTCCGGAACAACGGAAACGTCGAGCTGGTGGGCTTGCCCGCCCACACGGATCTCGGCCACGCCGAGCTTGTAGGCCGGTTTCCCCGGGTCAAAGGTCGCGGTCGGTTGCGCGGCGCCGACGCGGCCCCGGACGACGAGGACGGACACAAAGACGTTGGGGGCGTAATGCTTCTTTACGGGGATCTCCACCAGCGGGGATTTCCCGGAGAGTTTCTTTATATAGACATCGAGAATGCCTTCCCGTTCCACCGTGATCAGGGCCGTGGCCTCCCGGAAGGGCATCCGGACCTGGAATTTCGCCTTCTCCCCCGGTTCGTACTTTTTCTTTTCCGGCAGGACGTCGATCCGGTCGTCGTTGCCCCCCTCGAACCACCAGTCGTCCTTGCCGGCGATCCAGAGGTCATAATTGGCGGCGGATAGGAGTCCCGATTCATCCCTGACCTCCGCCCGGAGGATGACGCTTCCCGAGACGGTTGACGGACCCTGGCAGGTCAAAAGCCCCATGGCGTCGGTTTGCCCCTGGCAATGACGGCCAATTTTCTTTACTTCCCGGGTGTTCTTGTAGGCGTAAAATCCGCCCACGAGCCGTACGCGGTGGGAGTATGTCTGCTGCCGGTAGAGATCTACCGTCGCCTCCACGTGGGGGACCGGTTTCCCCTGGAGATCGACGACGGCGACCTTATAATTCAGATTGTCCTGCGCGGCGGTCCAGGAGTCGGGACGAATGCCCACGGCGAGCCGGGAAGGATAGAGGGGGATCCGGGCGGCGGCGGTCTGGATTTCCCCGTTCGGGTCTTTGAATTCCATCTCCACGTGGATATCACGGGCCGTCCGGATTTTCGGCAGGCCCCGCAACAATGTCCGCAGGACGCCCTGATTATCTAACCTCAACTCCTGCGTCGGCAGTTTGAATGGCTTGTCGGAGGCGGCCTGGGCTTCCTGATCTTCCGCTGTGACGGCGTCCTGACCCTCTTCAAGATCATCCCGTCCGGAGATGGTGAAGATTCCTTCCTTCAAGGGGCCGCCGGTAAAGGAAAAATCCTCGTAGTCTTTATAGGTTATGATTTTTGGCTGGACCTCCGCCCGGAGCCGGATGGGGAGCAGGGATGCCCCGCCTCCCGAAAGGTAGGAAACGGAAAGATCGAGCGGTGTCTCACGGACATTGATCAGGGGCTTCACCGGGGCCTGGATGACGGCCTTCATGAGGGGAACGCGGAACTCCTCCACCCTGAACGAACCGCTCCGCCACCGGCGCTCGTCGGAAGAAGTTTTGCCCTGGGGTGATTTTGATTTTACCAGGGCCAGTTCGTAGGTCCCCAGGCGGGCGTTTTCAGGAATCTTCCAAGTGGTCTCGGCGCTCCCGTTTCCATGCCAGCGCAGGGGAAGGCGATAGGTCTGGTCGCTGCCCAAGTGCTGTATAGACAGCGCGTCCGGGCGTTTTGCCGGCGGCAGCAGGGCAAAACCTCCCGACGTATGGGTTCTTAAAATATGCTTCATGTGGGCCGTCTCGCCGGCCCGGAAAAGGGGGCGATCCAGGATGGTGTGGGCGATTACGCCCTCTTCACCGGAATAACCCCCCATGGGCAACTGGAAGCGCCAGGGTTCGATTCCCTCGTCCCAACTGGAATGGGTGAAAGTCATATCCCCGCCGCTCCGAACAAAAACGAAGAGGCCGTTGTGGAGATTGCTCAGAGACCTGGGGGCTTCGCTATAGTTTACCTTGCCGGAACATTGGGGCGTCTCATCCGGAGCGGGAAGGCGGGTCTTGATCAGGGCGACGCCGGTCCGGTCGGTCTTGCCCTGCCAGAGTGCCTTCCCCTTGCAGTCGCGAATAACGACGGCGGCCCCCGTTACAGGGGCGCCTTTTTCCAGCGAGGTCACCCAGACCAGGGAGTATTCCCGTCCCCATTTGAAATGGGCGGCCATATCGGTGGTCAGGGCGGCTGCCGGGATATAAAGGGGGGCCGGTTGGGCAAGAAGCTGCGCCCCCAGTATCCGGCTTTCCAGCTCGACGATATAAAACCCGGGGCCGGGAAGGGGGATGCCGACAACTTCGAAGGCCTTTTCCTGTTTCCGCTCGGGAAAGTTCAGAGAAGGGGCCTGTTGGTTCAGGATAGGCGCTTCCCGCTCCGCGGCGGCAATTTTGCGGAGCCACTCGATGACCTTGACATCCTGATCGGCGCCGATCCGCTCCATCTTGCCGGTCAGGCGCGCGGTGAAAGCGATACTCCCGTCTGAGCCCTCCTTTGCGGCCCCGGGCGCCTTCCCCTCTTTTTCTGCTGCCGGAATGGGGCTCCTCTCCCCTTGTTCAGCCCCTGCTCCTTCCTCTTTTTCGATCAGGGGCGCCGGCGCCTTTTCGTCGACTCTCAGGAGACGGCCTTGCATTTGACGTTCGATATTGCGGATGGTTACGGGGAGGAGGCGGTCCCCCTTGGCCTCGATAATCCCGAAGCGGGCGGCGAATTTGGCCAAAGGAGGGTAGGCATCGGTGCTAACGGTTAGGGGAAACTTTTCGGCATTACTAAGTATTCTCCCCGCCTCGTCTTTGATCTCGCCGGGAAGGCGCAACGTCAATCTGGATTTTTCCGGAAATGGTCCGGGAAAGGTCAGATAGGAGACGATCCCTCTTCTACGGTCGCTGTCGCTGATTTTCCCTTGCCATTTCTTTTCCTTCGAGCCGGTAATCACGATTTGTTCAGCGCGTTTCACCGGGATGGGAGCGCTAAAGCGCAATCCCACGGGCAGGATGGGGATGCAGGCACGATCGGCCTTTTCCCGGGTGCACCAGAATTCGGCCCGCAAGGGTTCCCGGGTCCGGAAGGACAACACCTGGTCCTTTTCCGTGGCCACGCCGCTTGCGGAGGCAACGCCCCGGCCCCAGATCAGCTTGACCACGGCGGCATCGGGGAAGGACTGCCTGGCCTGAACGAGGACGACGAGGCACTCATCGCCCTTATGGTTGATGGCCTTGAGGATTTTGCGGCGTTCGCTACCCGTAACGATGTTGATTCCGATCCGCTCCTTGACGCCGGCCACGGAAAAATAGACTTGCGATGCGAGGGAAGCCTCCCGGGGCGCCGCGTCAAGATAGAGGACGAAGATCTGACGCTCATCGATCTGTTCGTTTCCTTCAAAAGGGACGGATCGGATGACGGCGGGTCCGCCGGTGTAGAACCGGAAGCTCTTTCGCCCCGCAACCTCGTTACCGGACAGGGATCTCACGTCATCTTTTAAACGAAATTCGCACTCCACGCCGCCGGGGAGGTCGGCGGTGAAATCATAGGACCAGGTATGGGTGTCGATCCAGCGTCCCTGGCCCTTTCCCGGACACTGGACGGTGAAGGGATCACCAAGACGGGGATCGCTGAAAGGGACCATGGGGTCGGAAAAGGTCGCCGTTGCCTGACGGACGCCTTTGACGACGCCCTCGGGGCGGAAGGTTTTTATTTCCGTAACGCCCGCGGCGAGGGCGAAATTGCAAATTAGCAAAGAAAAAATCACTACGGCCCAGAAGATTCCCTTACACCTTTGCTCCTTCATATCTGTCTCTCCTCCGTAATTAATTGATGCCTCCCCAATGGCCAGTAAATTAAAAGATTATAACATCCCCTCCCCTTACTACCCATAGAAGCCGCTGGCCCTAAGAAATTCCTCTACTACCCGCAAGAATTCTTCCGGATTGTCCGTGTGCACGGGATGAGTCGCTTTGGGTATTTCCACAAATCTTCCTTTCGGGATGATTTCGCTCATTTCCCGGGCGATTTCATGTCCCATTACCCGGCTTTCTTCACCGCGAATGATGAGGGATGGGCAACGAATCTCCCGGAGGCATGGTCGGAGATCGTAACAATCAAAGTGAAACAGCACCTCCCGGTCGAAGCGCGGGCGCCACTTGCCGTCCGTTCCCTCCTCAAGGGCAAATGAGGCGATGCGGTGCAGCATTTCCTCCTCCGCATAAGGACTGTTTTTTCGCGCCTCTTGAACATACTCGTTGATGGATTCATAGGCGGGCGGTAAATTTTCATAGAGGTTGAGGAGATATTTTTTGTTCCAGGCGGGCGGGCACGGCTCGATATCGGCGTGAATGAGGGCGGCCGCTTTTTCCGGTCTCAGAGCGGCATAACGGGTAGCATGGAGCGCCCCCATGGAGTGTCCCATCAAAATTACATCCTCCAAGCGAAGAGCGTTGACCAAATTACCGACATCGGCTACGTAGTCTCCACAGCTGTAGGCAGGGGGCAGTGCCCAGTCGCTCCCTCCGTGACCCCGCTGATCCAGGGCGATGATCCTGAACCGGTCCGCAACATGGACGGCGAAATGATCCCAAACGTGGGCGTCGTCGCCAATGCCGGGGAGTAAAAGCATGGTTGTCTGGTTTGCTTTGCCCCACTCCAGGTAATGAAGACGCAGGCCGTCAATCTGAATGAATTTGTCTTCCGGGTGATTCGTCAGAATCGACATGCCGAATCCTTATCTCCCTCCATTTCGTCTCCCTATTTCCCGATGCAGGGCAGTCGCGTCAGAAAGGGTCGCTACTCAAGAAACGAGCCTTTTGCAGGTGTTCCCGGAGCGCCGGCCGCAGATAAACCTCGTCAACGTCATAACGCTTCAGGGCCTCGGTAATCAAAGCAATTTTTCTCTTAACCGTCGCCTTGGCATGGAGGAAAAGGACGGGCTGCTCTTTGATGCGGCAGAGACCCCCAAAGGTGGAAGGGTCCTCCTTTTTCTGGGATTCGTAGCGGATGACGACGTTCACCCGGCCAGCCAGTTCTTCAAGCTGCTTAAGAAGTTCCTCTTGGGTCATATTTCTTTTCTCGCTACCCCTATATACAGGATTTATAGGGAAAATGGCAAGGAACTGTGTGCCTCGCAGGGAGGTAAAAAGGAGACCTCTGAAGAATTCCCTTTCTCCATCCCTGCCGAAGCATAAGGCCCTTTTTATGCAAAATCAGGTGGGAAGATGGAATGGCAGAAATGATTATTAGGGTGTCGCTTCATACAATCCCCGCTGTTCAGGGGGCATCTTGCCAAGATGTCTTTTGGCTTCTTCCGGGGAAACCGCTTCCCATGATCCATCAGGGCGTTGAATTATCACGCCACTTTTAGCCAGCGCTTTATACCGCCGCTTGCGTATTTTCTTGTCCGGGTGGCACAAGAGCATGCAATTGCCGCAGGTGAAATTGATCCGGTTTCCGGGCATGAGAAAATGAAAAAATCCCCCTTCCTGACGGGGCCTGCGCTTGTATGCATCCGCTGCATTGATGATGGCCGGCAGGAAATCCTCGTCTTTTTCGGGTATGGGAAACCTGGCCGGAGACCATGTCGACCATTTGCCCGACTTGTGCAGACCGGTGAAACCGCCGCAGACATAGTCACAGCGATTATGGCTGCGATGGAGGGAATAAGAAAAATCAACGCCTCCCATGCGGAGAACCGTCTTTACGTCCGGGTCCATATATCCGGAGGCACAGGAAGCTATGCATAGCCTGCATTCATCGCAGTAATTCTGTTCGCGAGGCAACGGTTCCGTGGGAATCAGGGCCGCCGTCGTGACCACCGAACCCAGGATAACCGCCGCACCATTCTCAGGGCTGATAACGTTTCCCGAAAGACCAAAATGGCCGATTCCGGACCGAACCGCCAGATATCTATGAGAGACGGGCGGTTTTTCGTCGAAAGGGCCATTCGGCGTATCTGTCCGATAGGTTATATTGGCTGTCTGCCCCACGGAAGGATGGCCTTTTTGAGTCAGATAACTGGCAATCTCAAAGGAGATGCCGCTTACCAGCGAATTGGTGCGAATATTGTCCAGTTCATGGGATCGGTGGTCTTTCTTTTGTAGATAAGGCTCAATATAAGCCTGATTCAGCGGCACCAGAAAACTGACCGCCGATTTTGCCCCCTCCAGGACATATGACAAATCTACTGACGGCGGTCCCCCGGCCAGGGTTTCCGTAGTTGAAATTCCTACCGCGGTTGCTCCAAGACATTTTGCCAGTTCTTTGATTCTGTCGGTCATTTTCTCCATATAGCGCCCCCTTTGACTTTGAATGATATTTGTTGACGGCCGGAGTACGAAACAAGCGGTCTTTTAACCATCAGCCCTGACTTTTCCCATTAGTAAAACCCTCATGTCTCCCTTTGCCTTAAAGCTGGCAAAAAGCAGATAAGGGGCAAGTACGCTCATGCCGCCAAAGAAGCCTATCACGCATAGCGCCAGTCCGCCAGGTGAGAAATGGTGCCGCCAGGCGAGCCATAATCCGGAAAGGGTCAGAAAACCCGTGAAGTCTAGATTGAACTGCCCGGCCCAGGTCATTGCCGCCATATCACCGAAGAAAATCGGGAACAGATTCCATCCATGATTTAAGCCTACAATGGAGGTATAAATCATAAGGCAGGCAAAAAACGCAACCAACAGAATTCTGAATGCTCTCATAGTTCTTCTCCCTTCAATATTGACATGTGTTTCTTGATAACCATAAACGATTCTATTGATTTTCAAATGGACAGCAACTTTCCGATAATGAGTTTGATCCTGGATAAGAATGCAAAGAAAGCAAGCTTTTTCACCATGATCACGACCCTTGGGACACCTCTTGATTTGACCACCCAGGAACTCCGGCTGGAGTTCCTTTTTCCATCGGACGAAGAGACAAAACAATTGTTGCACCTTGAAATTTAAAGAAACCCTAACCAGGCGCTTGTTATTCTCGCAACAAATGCCGGCGGCATTTCCAGATTAGGCGGGCCGGACATCTATGGGGAGTGAAGGGGACACCAGTATGCCAATCTGTGATGGATTAGCGGATCGTTTCGGAGTTGCCGGGATGATCAGTGACTTCCAACGGGAAGGCAAATAAGCGAAGTTTCTTGACTACTCATGGGAATCGGTTATTCTTGGCCCATGAAGAACATGGCAGGGGATATGGCAAACAAGGGAAAAGTCGTGGTCGTCGGGGCCGGGGCGGCGGGGATGCTGGCGGCGGGCCGGGCGGCGGAGGCCGGAGCCCGGGTGCTGCTCTTGGAAAAGATGGACCAGCCGGGCAGAAAGATCCTTGTCAGCGGCAAGACGCGCTGTAATCTGACCAATACCAGGACGCTGCCGGAATTCATCGCCATGTACGGCGCCAACGGGCCTTTTCTCCGTTCCGCCTTTCACCGATTTTTCCGGGATGACCTTCTGGAACTGATTAAGCTTTATGGAGTGGAAACAAAAGCCGAACGGGGTGGGCGCATTTTCCCCGTCTCGGACCAGGCTGCCGATGTTGTCGGGGCCTTACGGCGCTATATGGATGATCAGGGGGTGCAACTGGCAACGCAAAAACGCGTCTTCTCCCTTGCTGTAAGGGATGGCAAGATCACCGGGGTCGTAACAGACAAAGGCATGACGCCTGCCGCGGCTGTGATCGTCGCTGCCGGCGGCGCTACCTGGCCTGCCACGGGTTCGACAGGCGACGGCTACGAGCTGGCAAAGGCTGTCGGCCACAGGATTGAAAAACTCCGTCCCGCCCTCGTACCGCTGATTGTCAAAGAAATCGAGCTGGCAAAATTGATGCAAGGGGTAAGCCTGCGCAATGTCCGGTTGACGGCCTTCCGCTGCCGACCCGGCGAAATAGACCCGGCCGCCGTCCCGGCCCATGACATCGGCCGGGGGCTGGACCGCAAAAAGGCCCGCGGTCCCGTTATTGAAAGCCGCTTCGGAGAAATGATGATCACCCATTTCGGGATCGGCGGCCCGGTGACTTTGCTTATCAGTCTGGCTGTAGTGGAGGCCCGGGAGCAAGGTCCCGTCAGTGTCGCCATCGACCTGAAACCGGCCCTGGATTATCCGCAGCTCCGCGCCCGTCTCCAGCGGGATCTCGACGCCCACGGCAAGCGGCAGTTCAAGGGCATCCTCGAAGGGTTGCTGCCCCGGAAGATGATCGAACCGTTGGCCTCCTTGACCGGCATTGCCCTTGATAAACCTGCCCACCAGGTTACAGCAGCGGAAAGAGAGAAGCTGGCCGGCGTTCTCAAATCCCTGCGTTTCGAGATCACCGGTCCCTTGCCGATGGCGGCGGCCATTGTCACGGCCGGCGGCGTTTCCCTGAAAGAGATCGACCCCCGGACAATGGCCTCGCGCCTGATCAAGGGTCTATATTTCTGCGGCGAGGTCCTTGACATCGACGCCGACACGGGGGGATTCAATCTTCAGGCGGCCTTTTCTACGGGCTATGTCGCCGGAGAGGCGGCGGCAGCGTACGTGACCGCCGTTTAGGAACGACCTCACAGAAACTGATTTATTCCATTAGTTATAAACCCGCATATTGATATGATATACGGGAAGATATGAAAATGGTTGTGAAAAAAATGTCAAGAGAGTAGGGTCATTTCGGAATACATACAAATGGATAGGGGTTGCGAGCTGGCACCTGTCGCACATGGACTTCAACAATAGGAAGAATTCTTAATGGCCCTCTCACTCAACAAACCGAAGCTCGACAACCTTGCCGGCGACATCTGGAAGTCTGCCGAGCGCCTGCGCGGAAAGTACAAGGCATACGAATACCAGAGTGTGATCCTGCCCATCATCGTCATCCGGCGGCTGGAGTGTGTGCTGCTGGCCTGGCGCGAGGCCAAGAGCGCCGAGGTGTTGGCCAGGCGGCCCAAGCTCACTGAGAAGGAACTCGCCACACTGGTCAAGGACCTCGAACTCAATCCCCAGCAGTCGCCCTTCTCGAACAAAACAGAATGGACCCTCCGCAGGGTCTATGAGGAAGACCACACGCTCCTGGAGGAGAACTTCCGCTCCTACATCAACGGCTTCTCGAAGAATGTTGACGACATCATCGAGCACTTCAATTACCGGGCCACCATCGGTACGATGGTGAAGAACAACCGGCTCGCCCCGATCCTGAATCAATACAAAGAACTGGAACTC
>Ga0247841_10011062_pt1 | contig 12101 bp, 13 predicted proteins | sample LaCruzMarch2015__2_FD_192410 | JGI IMG/M metagenome (GOLD analysis project Ga0247841, IMG submission 192410) | Freshwater microbial communities from meromictic Lake La Cruz, Castile-La Mancha, Spain - LaCruzMarch2015_18m | ecosystem: Environmental > Aquatic > Freshwater > Lake | place: Spain... | reverse complement strand
CCAGGTGTTAAATTATGATCGGCTCCGGGATAAGTAAAATATGCCACGTCTTTGCCTAATTTTGTTAAATCGGCAACCAGATTGTCCGACCATTTGAGAGGCACTGCATCATCAGCTGTCCCCTGATGAACTTCAAGAGGGCCATTTATCCACGAGTAAAAATTGCTGGGAGAATATAGTTCAATATCATAATCTTTCTCAAAATCTGCAACAACTTTTCTCAATGCTTTTCCATGATCAATATATTCATCTGTAAAATATAATATTGAATATGGAAACGGTTTTGAAACAGGAGCCCAAAGAACTGTCGGATAATTCCCGCCTGTTATTTCCAGAATGGACAGCGCAATTTGCCCTCCATTACTATGTCCCCAAATCCCAACTTTTGAAGTATCTGCTTTTATTTTCCCTGAATAACTAGCTGCAAGACCGACATTTAGATTGGGCAAGGATGATAAAAGAGTTAGTCCTGCTGTGTAAGTTTGAAATCTTTCCTCGATTGAATTTTGCGAAGGATTGTCAGACTGTCCATAACCTAAAAAATCCGGCGCGAGAGTAATAAACCCATTCTGTGCAAAAACTTCTCCTGCTCTTTTTGTACCAATCCCAGTTGCATAAGTTTCAATCGGAACAAATCCCCGCAGCATAACAATAATTGGATAAACTCCTTGGACAGTTGGGACATTCAAAAGCCCGCCAACTTTTTTCTCTCCTACTTTGTAGTAAAATACTTGAGAAATATAACTGGCTGTTTGATTTAAAATTCCCCCCAAGGCAATTGAACTCGCCGGCAGTTTATTCCTCCTTAAATTTACAAATGCATATTTATCAAGAGGTTTTTCTTGAGCTATAGGTGATTTTACTTCTGTATTAGCTTTAAAAAATTTGATAGTAAAAAATATTCCAATAATAACTATCAAAAGAAGAATTCCAATTCTCCACTTTCTCATATTTCGATTTTACTCAATATGACCCTGAGTTTGTCGAACGGGTCATGAGGCTATTTTACTTTTTAGTTCCAATAATTACAACAATTGAAGCTGAAGAATCTTCTGACAAAGTTTCTGTCTCGCCTACCGTGAATGTATTACTAAGAAAACTTTTAAGTTTTGTTATAAAATCTTTATCAACTTCTTTCTTTGCTTTTATAATTGTGTCTGTATAATCGGAATTATCCGCATTACCGATTGAGGAAATCTTGAAGCCCGCTCCTTCCAAACTTGTTTTTTGCCTTGACGCTTCTCCGCTAACCTCGCTGCCATTTTGTACTTCTATCTCATATTTAGTTAAGTCTACTGTTTTTGTCGGCTCGACTGTAATTGCTGGAGCTGGAGTCATAGAAACCACACTGGCTTTTTCTTTTTTAAATATTCCCTGCTTGTAAGCAAAAATTCCAGCCAGCAAAGCTATGGCAATGATAAAAATGAAAAGTATCGGCCACATGTAATTCTTTTTTTCGGAAGCAAATGGCAAGTCCAGTTCTTCTTTATTCATTCTTTCCTTAAATTCACTTAACGGATTCGTCGGAAGTGTAGGTTCATTATTCTCTTTCTTTTCTGATTTAACCTTTTGTGGAGCTATTTCTTCAATTACTTCAACATTTCCTGTCGTTTTAATGACAACATCGTCTGCGATAATTTCTTTTTCTTCGACTTTTTCTTGCCCTGAGCTTGTCGAATGGGCCTCCTGTTTTTTTTGGGCAGTCATTTATAAATCTCCTTATGTCTTATGTTTTATAATAATGTCTCTTGACCAATAAGTCAAATCCTTATAATGTTTTCGCTTACGCTTTTCTTTCAAAATTGATAAAATAGTCTTTTAATGAAGAATTTTTGGAAAGATTTGAAAAAACCGATTCTAATTCAGGCACCGATGGAAGATGTGACTGACACTGTATTCAGACAAATTATTTGCTTAGGCGGAAAGCCTGATGTATTTTTTACAGAATTCACCAATGTTGATGGTATGTGCTCCAAAGGACGCGATAAAGTTGGTAAAAGATTGGCTTTTACTGATACTGAACGTCCGATTGTTGCACAAATTTGGGGCAGCAATCCCAAGAATTTTTTGGAAACTGCAAAAGTAATTAAGCAGATGAAATTTGATGGAATTGACATTAATATGGGTTGTCCGGAAAAATCAGTTATCAAAAAAGGCTTATGCGGAGCCTTAATCGATAATCCCGTACTGGCAAAAGAAATTATTCTGGCAACCAAGGAAGGCGCCAACGGATTACCAATAAGTATTAAAACCAGAATTGGAGTCAAAAATGTTCAGACAGAAGAATGGACTTCTTTTTTGCTGAAATTAAATCTTGATTGCCTCATAATCCACGGACGGACAGTTGCAGAAATGTCCGATTCTCCTACTCATTGGGATGAAATTGAAAAAGTTGCTAAATTAAGAGATTTTATGAAATTAAAAACTTTAATTATTGGCAATGGTGATGTAAAAAGTTATAAAGAAGCAACAGGAAAATCTGAACAATATAATCTTGACGGAATTATGATTGGCCGAGGAATATTTAACAATCTTTGGATTTACAACAAAAATATTGATCCTGCAAAAATTTCTTCTCAGGAAAAATTGAAACTTTTGATTAAACACATAACGCTTTTTGACAAAACATGGGGGAAAACAAAAAATTTTTCTTTAATGAAAAAATTCTACAGAATTTATATTTCAGGGATACCGAATGCGCAAAGTGTAAGAATGAAATTAATGGAATTTAAAACCGCAGTCGATACCTTAAACTTCCTTAGGTCACTTTGATGTTAACAAAAGTCCTACAATCGCAATTGAAATACCGACAGAGGTAATTGCAAATCCATATGCCAATAACTTCCAAAAGCTTAAATTATCAGATTTTTTCAATTTCCACTCCCTTTTTTGTGTCTTTAATATTGAATCCTAGTTTTTTAATTTTATTTCGCACATGATCTGCCTGAATATAACTTCCCTGTTTTCTTAACTGATTACGTTCATCAATAAGTTTTTGCACTTCATCAGAAACAACAATTTTTATTATTTTTTTCTTTTCCTTTGCTTTTTCCAAGCCAAGTCCTAAAACCTGATCCATTCTCAGCAAACTCTCTGCTTTGGAGCTATCCGGATAATCAGATTTTATTAATTCCCAAACTAAGCCCAGAGCCTTTGATGTATTTAAATCATCATTTAACGCATCTAAAAACTTTTCTTCAAATTCTGGGACTCCTCCTTTTGGATTTTTTAATTTCGCAACTTCTTCGATCAAGCGCTTATACGCTACTTGTGCAGCCTGCAAAGAATCCCAGGTAAAATTCATTTCCTGCCTGTAATGAGTTTGCAAATAAAGATAGCGCAAAGCCAACGGATCAAAGCCTTTTTTAATAACATCTTCAACTGTATAAATATTCTCAGCACTTTTACTCATTTTGTCTCCATCAACATGTAAAAAATTATGATGAACCCAATATTTCACGAATTGCTTACCTGTTGCTGCCTCTGCCTCAGCAATTTCATTGGTATGATGAATTGCAATATGATCAACTCCGCCGGTATGAATATCCAATGTTTCCGTATCCAGACCTTTGATTGCCATTGTGGAACATTCAATATGCCAGCCGGGAAACCCCAAACCCCAAGGACTTGCCCACTCCATCTGACGGCGTGAAAGAGATGAATCTTTGGCTAAATCAAAAGGCCTTCCATTTGGATAACTGAATTTCCACAGCGCAAAATCTGTTGGATGTTTTTTGCCCGCTACCATTTCAACTCTTGCTCCTGCCTTCAAATCTTCTGCTTTTTGGCCGGAAAGTTTGGTGTAATTTGGGAATTTGGAAGCATCAAAATATATTCCGTCCCCGATTTTATAAGTAAAACCCTTCCGATCTAAAACCTGAATAAAAGCGATCTGTTCTTTTATAAAATCTGTTGCGTGCATCAAGATATCAGGACGCTCGATATTTAAGGCGTCCATTGAATTAAAGAATTGTTTTTCAAATTTTTTCGCAATATCCCAAACGCTCATTCCGAATTTGCGGGCTCCTTTTTCCATCTTATCCTCTCCTGTGTCAGAATCTGATACTAAATGTCCGACATCCGTAATATTCATTACTTCTTTAACTTTGAAGCCGTTATATTCTAAAACGCGGACCAGAATATCATCTCCGACATATCTCCGCATATGACCAATGTGCGAATATTCATAAACTGTAGGACCGCAAGCATACATTGTCACCAATGGCGGATTTTGCGGCTTAAATTCTTCGATTTTTCTGGTTAATGTATTGTAAATTTTAATCATAATTATCCGCTCGCTCCCCTGAACATTTCTGCTTTATTTTGTTCCCGGACTACGGCCAATGGGGGCGGAGCTTTTTCTTCTTTTTTCTGTAATTCCTGCATTTCTTCCTGCTTCTCCTTTTCGACTTTTTCTGCTGGTCTTTCTTCTTGTTTTTTGGGAGGATTAAAGGTTTGATCATAATAATTATCCTTATGCAATTGATTTCTTAACTCCATTAATTTCTTTTGCTCCTCCGGTGATTCGTCTTTAATTTGTTCTTGAAATTCAGATGGCTTATCTTTTGAACTTACTAATGGATTAGCACTGGTTTTTTTTGCGTCTGGGCTCGAAGAAGGAACCTGATCTCTAGATCCATAAAGATCTTTTAAGAATTTTATCCTTTCTTCATCTGACTGCCATTGTTGTTGCTTTGGCTCGCCGGAGCCTTCGGCGGAGGCGGCAGATTTTGCCACACCAAGCTGTTCGCCTGCATCTTTAGCCATTTCTTCAGGCAATTTCACGACCTGCTTTACTGTCTGCTTTGCAGTTTGTCCAAGCTGTCCCAATGCTCCTCCCAAAATACCCGAATCATCCATATTATTTATTATACCTTAAAATTAATAATCGCTTCGGCCTTCCATAGCCCGCTGCAAAGTTAATTCATCAGCGTATTCAATGTCTGCTCCTGTCGGCAATCCCCTGCCAATTCGCGTAATTTTGATCCGCCGGCTGACGGATTGTTCCTGACTTTTGATTTGTTTTGCAATATACATTGCAGTTGCTTCCCCTTCCATGGTCGGATTCGTCGCTAAGATGATTTCGCGGATTTCCGACTGATTCGCACTGATTCGATCAAGTAACTGATTGATGTAGATTTCATCCGGCCCGATATTGTTCAGAGGATCTATTTTCCCATGAAGCACATGATATACGCCTTTGTATCTGCCGTTTTTCTCAAGAGCCAAAACATCCAAGGGTTCTTCGACCACACAAATAACCGATTTATCACGGCTAGAATTCGAACAAATACTGCACGGATCAGCTTCATCTACTACAAAACAGGTAGAACAAATAATTGTTCCTTTTTTTAGGTTTTGGATTGAATTAGAGAAGTTATCTAATTCGCCTTGCGGAACATGCAAAAGATAAAACGTCAAACGCTGAGCTGTTTTACTGCCTATACCCGGCAGCTTCTCAAAAGATTCAATTAAACTTTGTATTGCCTTGGGAATCTTCATGCGGATTTCATACTTTCTGCTATTAATTCTGATACTGACAGAATTTCAAGCTTAGGAAATCTTTTTTTAATAGGCACAAAAATCGTATCCGTCACGTATACTTTTTCAACCTTTGACTCCTGAAGAATTTTCGGCGCCTGACCAGAAAAAACAGGATGGGTTGCAAATACAATTATTTTTTCTGCTCCGTTTTTCTTCAAAATATCCGCAGCAACAGCGATCGTTCCCCCGCTTGAAATCATATCATCAACAATAATTGCTGTTTTACAAACTGATCCCTGAATTTTATCGGCAGTTACACCTCCTGTTGTTAAATCTCTGTTTTTTTCAATAACTGCATAAGGCATATCATCAAGCATTTCTGACAAAATCTTAATTCTTCTTATTCCTCCCATGTCAGGAGAAATTAATGTCGCATCGTTGACCATTTTTTTAATTTTTTCTGCAAAGATAGGAAGTGCAGATAAGTGAGTTAATTTTACTTTAAAAACCTCCGGAATTTTTATGGAATGCAGGTCAACTGAAATTACTTCATCTACTCCTCCCAACTTCAAAAGAGTTGCCACTACGTCAAGCGAAACTGCCTCCCCTTCCCTAAATAAATGATCTTGTCTTTGATACCCCAAATACGGAATAATTGCTTTTATTGATTTTGCGCCATTTCTTTTTAAAGCGTCTATGATAAAAAATAATTGCATGTAATTTTCGTCTGCCGGAGCTGAAGTTGACTGCACAACAAAGACATTTTCTCCTAAAACCTTATCTAAAATTCTGATGCGTTTTTCACCATCGGGAAATTCGAAGACTTCAAGATTTGAAAGCTGAATTCCTAAGTTTTTTGCAATCTTTTCCGCAAGGAACTTGCTGGAAGTTCCACTAAAAATTTTCATAAGTTTACTTGATTATTGCATTCCTCCTAAAAGTCCGCCCAAGCCCCCTCCCATTTGTGAAAGTTTTTTAGCAGCTACTTCCTGAGATTTTTTGATTGCCTCATTAACTGCATCTTTTACATCATTATCTGATTTTCCATTGCTAGATAACTCTTTTATCTTCTGGTCTCCTGAAATGACAATATGCACGTCATTTTTATCAACAATTACTTCCTCTGCCTGAAGTTGTTTTTGGATCTCCATAGCCTGTTTCCTCATTTCATTCAATTGTCCGACTTTTTGAAACGGATTAAACATTAATTTTTCACCCCCTTCAATACTACTTCTATTTTAACATTTTTTCTGGTAACTTCTTTACATGCTTTTCCAAGTAACTCTTCTGTTTTTATTTCACTTAACTTGTCTTTGTGAAATTTAAAATTTGTTTCCAGCAACAATTTTTTACCATCATAACTTTTTATGATACATCCACGCAAAACTCCGGCTATAGAATGATTATAAATTTTTACCTTATCAATTAAAGCATTCCATAACGCATCATTTTCATTGTATTTGGACATGTCTTGTTGGATAGTAACAATTGGAGGTTTACTTATTACTTCATCTTTTTTTGCAACTGCTGCTTGATTGATTGACGCTGATTTAATCACTGATTCAAGCTGAATACCAGATCTGTGTTCATCAACTTCTGCATCCGTGTTAATCTTGGCTTGCAAGCCCCACTCTACAATTACTAATTCTAAGGGAATTTGAGGAAGAACAGCATATTTTAATTCACTTCTTGCTTGCGACAGCAACTCGATTAATTTTTTCATTTCGGATATTTCTAATTTTGAATCATCTATTGTAAATGTCGAATTTTCTGCTACTTCAATTCCCACCTTCAAAAGTAAACTATTATGTAAGGTTTCAATCAATCCCTGCATAAAATGTCCCATTTCAATTCCCTCACTTGTAAGTTTTGCAATTATTCCCAAAGCACTTTTTGTATCTTTTTCTTCTAAAGATTTTATCATTTGAGCTATTTGATACTGAATACTGGCAATTAAATAATTTTTCTCAACCAGTTCTTCTGTAATTTTTTTATTTTTAGCAAGAAGCGTCATTTCTTCCAAAATTTTTACCCCATCTCTAAAACTCCCGTCTGAAAGATTAGCAATCAAACGCAATGCTTTCTTCCCTCCTTCCAGTTTTTCTCTTTTGATAATCCTTTCAAATGACCTAATCAGCTCTTCCTCAGTTGCTCTTTTAAATTGAATGCGTAAGCAGCGCGATAAAATTGTTGCTGGAACCTTATGCGGTTCAGTTGTGCAAAGGATAAAAACAACGTGGGATGGCGGCTCTTCCAAAGTTTTAAGTAGTGCATTAAAGGCCTCCTGTGTTAGCATATGAACTTCATCAATAATGTAAATTTTCTTGCGGGCACTCATTGGAGATAATTTTATTTTTTCACGAAGATCGCGGATCTCATCTATCCCTCTGTTTGATGCGCCGTCAATCTCCAAAATATCCATATTAGTTCCGTTAGTAATGGATATACATTGATTGCATTTATTGCACGGCTCAATTCCTTTTGTTTTTTTCTCGCAGTTCAAAGATTTGGCAACAATTCGGGCCGTTGATGTTTTCCCTAAGCCTTTTGGACCTGTAAAAAGAAATGCGTGGGAAACCGACGGACTTTCTAAAGCATTGGAAAGTTTTTCTCTGATTTCTTTACTATCCAACTCTTCTATTGTTTGAGGACGATATTTTCGATAGAAAACCATAATTTATTCATGATTTATTCCTAAAAGATGAAGCGTTCCGTGCTTTATTAATTCATCAATTTTATCATCAACAAGAACTTCCTTTTCGGACGACTCTTTTATAATCTGAGGATAAGATATAACGATATCTCCGAGTCTTAATACTTCACTTGGTAAATATGTCGATTCACCTTCAGATAGAGAAAAAGATAAAACATTTCTTGTTTTATCCTCACCTTTATATTTTTTGCTTAAAGCCCGCATTTTTCTGTCTCCGACAATTGCAACAGAAACTTCAACTGGTCCTTTAATTTCATGCTCTGTCAATACTTTGAAAATAACTTTTTTGATACGTTTCCTATTGACTCTGTATCTGCTTTCTACAAAAATGGGAATTATTGTTGCTTTTTCCATAGTTCAGCTAGCTCACTATCTTTGATATTAAGCCCACATCTTTTTTGCACGCCTCGAATCTTCTTTTTTTTGCTTCCGAGCAAGTGATGGTTTCAAGTAAAAAGCTCGTCTTTTTGCCTCGGGAATAATTCCTTCGTTTAAGACTTTTCTTTGAAATTTTCTGATCAGCGTATCATCGCTGTCTCCCGGCATTTTTCTAACTACTACCATAAATAAAACACCCCCTCTTGCCCGCCGACCAAGTGTTCCGTAAGCCGTGAACGAATAGTTCTGAAAAGGCGAACGGCAAACTTAGGCAGGTTGGTAACATACATTTTACTCCAAACCCAAAACAGAGTAAATAGCCTGTTTACATTGAAGCGTCTTTACCCAAAGGACCTATCAGATGAATGTGGAGATGTCTGATTATCTGTGCTCCCCCGCCATTAACCCCAACTCTATATCCTTTATTTTCCAATTTAAATTTCTTGACCATTTTTTGCGCTATTTTCTTTAATTTACCCCATAAAATGTGGTCGTCAACATCCAGAAAATCTTCAATGTGTTTTTTAGGAATAACAAGCATGTGAATAGGCTTAATCGGATTAATATCCGGGAAAACCATTACTTCTTCGTCTTCATATGCAAATTCCTTCGGTATAACTCTGTCCCTAATTTTACAAAAAATACAATTTTTCACAAGATTAAATTTTTTCCAACACCCCCAGTATCTCCTTCATCTCTAACTTACTTGGCCGCATTTTTGGATTTTTTGTTGATCCGTTAAGAAGCATTTTCTTGGAAATATGCAAATACCAAGTGGCAGCGGGATCCATTTTCTTTAATTTTTCGTAAGCAGAAGTTAAATCAATGTTTGTTTTGTCAGTCGCAGGAACTGCTTTTATCCTAACGTATCCTTTTCTTGGGTCTTTTCGAAGTACTATTACAAATCCCATTTTCTGAGCCAACTTGATAACCGAATCATTAATAATTTCAAAGCCAATTCCACGTCCTGCTTTTGTGTTAAATTCCTGACCTTTTTCGGCAATTTCTCTTTCCGCCCAAATTCTATTCTCAAATTGATGCAAAACCGCATCTAAGATTTTGCTGACGAACTCCACACAGTGATCATCCTGATTTGGAAATTGGAATTTAAGTCCGTCCAAAATGCCTATCAAATCAAATTCATGATAATCTGCTAAGGCGTCTTTGCGGAAAACTTCCTTAAAATGATCTATGTCCGTAATAACTTTGACCATTCTGGAAATAGCTTCTATTCTGTCTTTAATTTTTTCCGAATCTTTAATTTTTAGCTCTTCGCTCTTGGCTTGAACATAATCCCATACTAAGCTGGCACCGCAAACCTTGTCCGATGCAGTTTGATGATGATCTAAAAGTCCCAAACCTGTATCTACATGAATTACCTCATCATTTTCAATAAGATCTATTGGAGATTGTTCATTCTCATTTTTCCATTTTCCGCCGTCAATTCGGTCTCCTGCGGACACAAATTTTACAATTGCATTTTCCCATCCCGGCAAAAATTTTCTGATAAGCCAAACCGACGCAATTGCATCGATATCAGGCGAATTATGTGTAACAATAATTTTCATGCTTTAAAGTATACAGCAGTATTCTCCCCTTGACAAATTAGAAAAAATAAAAGACTATATTTATAGTAAAGACATATGGATCCACAAAAACTGTCACAGCTTGATCCAAAATTAAGAGACGCTTATCAGCGCGTAATGGGAACCACGATTCCAAAACCTCCAACTAATTCTCCTCAAACACAAACTCCTCCGCCAGCTGGCGGACCACCAGCTGCAGACCCAATTCCAGCCACCCCACAGTCTCAATCTCAACCAGAGCCGAATCCAACACCTTCACCAATTAATGAACCTACTCCAATTACTCCAACCGAAGAGCCAAGTGTGCCAGTCCAGCCAACTACTCCTGTCGCAGAGCCGCAACCTGCTCCTTTGACTCCTGAGCCTCAACCTACATCTACGCAACCAACTTCCAATTTTGTTCAGATGAATTCTGAAGTTACAGCTGCTCCACCGACTACTTCTCCTAATTTTACAGCTCCTGCATCTCAAGCTCAAACTGCAGTTATAAAAAAGAAGAGCGGAATAATGCCTATTTTATTTGGATTTGCGGGTTTGATCCTTATTGCAATTTATACTATTTTCTGGGCAAAAATCTTCAATTTTAAGCTTCCCTTCCTGCCTTAGCCTCCCTGATAAGCTTAACCTGTTCTGGTTCTGGAAATAATTTACTTAATAAATCGTCTGTTATTCTAACTTCACCAAAACATTTAAGTATAGTCTTGGTTACTTTATCGCATGCTCTTAGATATTTTTCTGGGTCCTCTTGAAATTTTTTAAGCTTATCAATTACAAGTAGTAGGCTTTCTTTTTCTAAATCTGCTCTAGTTTGATTATTTTTTTCCAGCCTCCTTGCAATTCTCCTAAATAAATCTTCTATCTCCCATGCACTTATTGAAGCAATGTTCATCTTCAAATCCGCTCCTCTTTTATAAAGACTCACGGCAATAATGCAAGTTTCATTTTCAGTAAGAAGAAATTCCGGATCTAATTTTTCTTTTGGTTCTGGAAGCTTAAACCCTTCAAATCCGCAAGGTATCAAAAACTCCGAACTATCCCTAATGGTCTTTTCTTCGTCTAATACTTCGTCTCCCTCTCTGTCTTCTTCTGCATTAAAAATATCTTCTGCAACGGGAATCGGGCTTTCGGCAAGATCTTCCCGTAGGCTACTTTTTTCAATAGGACCGCTGATTTCTTCTTTTACAAAAATATCTTCCTTAGTAGAATTTTCACTTTCACTAGGTTTTTTTGCCGAAATTTCCAACTTACCATTTTTATTGCCAGACGCAGCAATATTGTTTTCAGAAGAAACCCCACTCATGATATTCCACCCCATTCGTTTCTTCTTTCTTACGAAACTACCCTTTTCCCCTAAATAATAGCCTCCTGTTCTTTGGTCAGACTCTGATTTTCTCACTGCGACAGTCAAATCGTATTTCTCCAAATCTTTACGCACAACGGAAATCCTAGAATTCACTCTATTTCTCGCTGCTGTCTCATCACTATCCTTATTGTTACGCATTTCCTTTTCAATAAGCAAAAAACGTGAAATAGGATTGTCAAACGACCCTCCTGAAAGAATTCTCAACATATCTATCTTCTTATCAGTAAGGCCAATAAGAACTATTTCTTTCCCCTTAAATGTAATTTTAAGGTCTTCGTGGGGAGTCCGAGACAAAGACTTACGTTCAATCATTTTTGTATTGTATACATAAGCTAAACCAAAAAGTCAATAGAGTAAATTTTGAAATATTGACTTACGGGTTAATATTTGTTAAAAACAATATCAAATTTATTTAATATCTTATGAGTATCGAACAAAGAAGCAAAAGTAGTCCAATTAGGCAAACATTTGAAATAGCAAGAGATATTAAAAGAGGATATAACGAACAACAGAAAGCTAGAATATTAAGAATAGCGAAAGATCCCTTGAGTGTAAATACACAAGATGTTCTAATTTA
>Ga0247841_10011060_pt1 | contig 12103 bp, 7 predicted proteins | sample LaCruzMarch2015__2_FD_192410 | JGI IMG/M metagenome (GOLD analysis project Ga0247841, IMG submission 192410) | Freshwater microbial communities from meromictic Lake La Cruz, Castile-La Mancha, Spain - LaCruzMarch2015_18m | ecosystem: Environmental > Aquatic > Freshwater > Lake | place: Spain... | reverse complement strand
CATCTGGCGCCGCTGCCGGCGCCCACGCCGCCGCCCGACCCGCTGCCGCCGGGCATTCTGGTCATCACGCCGCCGGCCGGTGCGACGGTCACGACCGCGCTGGAAACGGTCAGCGTGCGCGTCGATGACCAGCAGGCGGTCGTGACCGTGCAGATTAATGCGCAGACGACCGCGGGCGGACCGCTCTACGCCCGGACGATCGCGCTCGACGAAGGCACCAACTGGCTGCAGGTCGTGGCACGCGACGCGAGCGGCAATGGCGCAACCACCCGCTGGTGGGTGGTGAGTTCGCTGCCGGAGCCGGCCGGCGGGCTGCTGGCACCGCTGTGCGCCGCGCTGCTGCGCCGCATGCGCAACTGAAATCTCCACGCCGTGCCGCTTGGCCACAATTGCAGAACCATGCGCCGCGCTTTTGGTATCCCCAGTTCAAGCGATTTGCATTGGAAACCGCCATGCGTTGGCCACACATGCCCAGATCCAGCGGTTTGTATGTGCTCATTCACCCACGACGCAAGGTCGTGGGGGTCTCAGCACACCCACTCGCCCAATCCACGGGCGCTCTTGCGTTTGCCGTGCTTACTGGTATTGCTTTTTTTGTGGTGTTGGCACCGCCGGATTTGGGACATGGCGGTTGCTGCCGCACCAACGGGGCACCACTGCACCACGCAATCGCCCACCCGTCCGTCGCCTGCGCAGCGCTGAAATTCAGATATAGGGGGAAATGCGAACTTGACGTAGCCAAGTCTGTTGTGGATTCTGCGCGTGCGTGGCCGAAGGGTGAGGTAGGGCGGTCAGGCCCTGACCGCCGTTGCTGTCTGCGCGCTCTATGTCCGCGGCTACCATGCAGGATCGCCGCAAGGGAATGCGGCTCACTTTTTTATACCTGAATTTCAGGCAGCGTCAAGTCTTTGACAATCTGTGGCGCTTATGCTACAATCTGAACATCATAAATCTGGAGCCACCATCATCCAGAACGAGGAATAGTTTTTTATTTGCAGTTTATCATCAGGGAGCGCGCCATGGACATGAGAAATTTGTTAAAGGCCGACAGGATAAACCGGTTTATTATTTGTTCGAGAAATGTCGCAAGGCAAGGACGAACACGCAGACTGTGCTCTGCACCATCTTGGGCAGTGCTGTTTTTTTGCCTGTGCTTTGCCAGTATCTTACCGGCAGAATATTATCGTGGAGGCCTTAACGGCTGGAGCACTACGGCCATGAGCCAAGATTCCTTTGGTTCCACGTGGAACGTAACTATCACTTGCAGTGCCGACGATAATCCTTCTGAAATGAAGTTCACGCAAACCACTGACTACAGCACACAGTGGGGACTGGGTTCAGCTGTATCGGTGAACTCGACCATTGGGTCACTAACACAGAATGGTGGGAACTTGAATTGTGGCGGGGTGAGTAACACCAAGCGTTACACGTTCAGGATGAACACAGGGCATTCGAGTTACGTGGTTATGGAGACGACGGCAGACCCGGTTACTATCAGCGGCGTATCGGACAATTCCAGCTCGCGCTATCTGCAGTCCGTCACGGTCTCGATCACGTTAAGCGGCGCCAAGTCGGCCGAAGAAACGGTGTGGGTTTGCTACACGATCAACAATTGGTCAACCAGAACATTGGTGCAAGCCAGTGGTTCTAGCACTGCGTATACGGCAACCATCCCGGCGCAGTCAGTCGGCACAACGGTCAAGTACTATGTGATTACATCCAGCATGCCGCAATCCACAATCGAGAGCAATTACGATCTCTGCACCTTGAAAGGGAACAACAACAGCGGCAGCAATTATTCCTACACATTTCCGGCAAAGGTGAGTTATTACTGGCGGAATGAAGCGGTGGACAACAAGTGGGACTACAATTCCACCCCGCCGTGGTGGGATGGAGCAACCACGTACACGGTGCCCGCCAACAACGGGATCATTCATGTTGATAACAACAATAGAGCCGGCACGTGGGATCAAAACAAAAGTGGTTTGATTGTGCATCAGTTGTCTTACGATGTAAGTGCAACGACCGCGCGTACACTGACCGGCAATCGGCTGACCTTCACAGATTTCTATGGTGATGATCCGATCATAACCAACGGTTCAACGGCCGCGCACGCGATCAACGTAGGCATTAGCGGGGATGCGACGGATCCACTGTACGTCAATGCTACACTTGGCGATTTGAGCTTTGGGGCCGGGCTTGCCAACAACGGTCAGAATGTTGTGTTCGATGCCGCCAGCGGCAAGACGATTACTTTCAGCGGCATTGTCTCGAATGCCGGTGGTGTGGTGAAATATGGCGCGGGCACGCTGACGTTGTCAGGCGCCAACACCTATACCGGAAAGACGGCGGTCAACGCCGGCACGCTGAGCATCAGTTCAAAGGGCAACTTGGGTCCGAACCCCGGATCGTTGACGGCAGACCAGTTGACGCTGAACGGCGGCACGTTAAAAGCGACTGCGAATGTGAGTTTGGATAATCAAACCAGTTATGGTATAACGATCGGCGCGGCGGCTGGCACCTTTGAGGTTGACTTTGACAAAAAGTTCTCTATCCAGTACGTGATTGCAGGCGCCAGTGATGCCACGCTGAATAAGACCGGCTCAGGCCTTCTCGAATTAAGTATTGGCAACACGTATGCGGGAGAGACCCGGATTCGAGAAGGCATGCTTCGTGTGTCAAATGACGCGGCGCTGGGCACAACGGCGAGTGGCACGTTTGTCAGCGATGGCGCCACACTCGACATATACGGAAAGCAACCATTAGAACCCGTCACCATCGCAGGTGCGGGATATAATAGCACGGGCGCATTGGTCAACTTATCCTATGGTGGCGCCACCGATTTAAAAGGCACACTAACCCTTGCAAACAATGCATCAGTTGGCGGCTTGTCTTCCTCATCAACGCTACTGAGTGGCGTGATAAGCGACGGCGGGAATAACTACACATTGACCAAAGTGGGTACTAATATTATAACACTTTCGGGCGTCAACACATTTACCGGCACGCTCTTTATTCAGGAAGGAACCATACGTTCAGGCAATGCGGCTGCATTTGGAACCACGGCGGCGGGCGTCACGGTCAACGGCAGCGCCACGCTCGATTTGTACGGCGGCAAAAAAACGATTAGCGGCGAGGCTGTTCAGATTGGCGGCGCAGGTGTTAACAGTGCAGGAACACTGGTCAACAATCATGCCAGCGAATATGTAGCGCTCAACGGAACGGTAACAATGGTGGCTAATTCGTCCATCGGTGGACGCAGCGAGATGACGCTCCAAGGCGTGATCGGCCAAAGCGGCGGGACGTATGGCCTGACGAAAGTCGGTGCGGGTACTTTGATTCTGTGCGGCAATAATACCTTCGCTGGCGGCGTGACCGTCAATGCCGGCACGCTAAGAGTCGGCGGCAGTGGCGCCTTAAACAGCAGCACACCCAATGCGGTCACCATGGCTGGTGGCACGCTGCAAGTGTGTTCCAACAGTGTAACTGTCGCCGATTTGAGCGGTAATGGCACGGTTGAAAATGGGCATGCGAGCGCGCGCATATTGACGATTAATAAAACTTCAGGCTCTTCGACAGTATCTGCCGCGGTGCAGAACGGCGCAGTCGGCGGCACACTGGCGGTGGTCAAACAAGGCAGCGGCACGCTGCTCCTCGCCGGCGCAAATACATATTCAGGCGCGACGACGGTCGAAGCTGGCACACTGGGCGGCGCGGGCTGTTCGAGCAGCGCCACGACGGTCAAGAGCGGCGCGACGGTTGCCCCGGGCACAAGCATCGGCACGTTCAACACGGGCAGCGCCAGCTTCGAGACCGGCAGCGCCTATGAGTGTGAAGTGGATGGCGACAGCAGCTACGACACGATTGCCGTGACGGGCAACCTGACCTTGCCGACCGGCAGTGATACGACGACCATCGAGCTGAAAGGCAGCGGCCTGGCGACGCACAAGACCTACACAGTGATGACGTATACCGGCACACTGGGCGGGGGCAACGCGGCGAACATTGACGCGTTTGCGGCAGTCGCGGGATGCAACCCGGTGACCGTGACGGTGGGGGGCAATGTTGTGACGCTGCAGACCGCGCCGGAGCCGGGGCTGCTGGGATTGGCAGGCTTGCTGTTCCTCGGCCTGCGGGCCGGTGCAAAGCTCAAGGTTTAAAGCTGAAAGTGACCGGGGACCGGGGACGGGAGAGGCAATTGGAGCAGTGCTTGGTCCTTGGTCCTTGGTCCTTGGTCCTTGGTCCTTGGTGTGCGGGGAGAGGAGGGGGACCGAGAAAAGCTGAAAGCTGAAATGGCGGACGGGAGACTGGGGACGGCGAAAAGCTTAACCGCGAATACTCGCGAATACTCGCGAATAAATTGCTGATCAAGGCATGTATATTAGCGTGCATTGGCGTTCATTGGCGGTTCGTGTCTTTCCTTGGTGCTTGGTGTGCGGGGAAAGGAGGGACGGGAGACGGAGCGGCGGGCATTCAAGCTTCCGGGAAAAATGGATTCTGAAAACCATTTTGTGCAAAATGACTTGCCGCAATCCATTTTTATAGCAGAGTTTAGGTTGGGTCGTTGGGCGGGCTGCGGTGCCGGCCGTGATCGGCGATTCGAGACTGCAAACTGAAAGAGCGGGTGCGCCACATAGGTCGGCGGTGGTTTCCACGCATAGCGGGTGGCGAATGTGCCGGCGCTCCATGCTGGGCGGCATGGCCATCCACGCCGCTGGCGGGACTGGCCAAGCCAGCCTGCACCACCGCACCGAATACCGAACACAGAACACTGCATTGACAAGGGCGGCGCGCCGTCCTTGCGGCGGCATTTCAGTTCGGCGCCGTTAATGTGTCACATTGCTCGATCAACTTGGTTTCACATTCCGGGCAGATGCCATGGGTGAACGAGGCCGTTGAATGTTCCGTGACATACGCCTCGACCTGCTGCCAGTAGCCGATATCATTGCGGATTTTTTTGCAATAGGAGCAGATCGGGATAAAGCCGCGCAAGGTTTTAATCGTGCGCAAGGCGTCTTCGAGCCGGCTATTGGTCTCGCGCAGTTCCTTGTTTTTCTGAGCCACATCTTCATACGTCGCCAGCAGCAGATTGAAGATTTGGAGGCGGCTGGCGGTAATATTGACCGTGGTGCCATGCAGGACAACTTCGTGCGTCTGGTCATGGTGCGGCGGCGGATTTTCAATCATGCGGCGCACCCGCACCAGCAACGCCGCCGGGTCGTACGGTTTGGTCATAAAGTCATCCGCGCCGCAGGCCAGGCCTTTGATGATGTCGTCCGGCTCGTTCATGCTGGTCAGCAGGATCACCGGCACGGCCGCCAGGGTTGCGTCCTGCTTCAGCGCGTGGCACAATTCATAGCCGGTCATATGCGGCATAACCACATCGCTGATAACGAGCGCGGGGCGCAGCCGGCGCGCCGCGGCCAGCGCTTCCCGGCCATCGCCGGTGACGGTCACATTCCAGTCCGTCTGGGCGAGGGTGTGGCGCAATAATTCCGCTTGCGTCAGGCTGTCTTCGGCAACAAGAATAACGGGCGTGTTCATGCGGGTGATTCCGGTGGTGACAGGGCGACGAGGTTAGCCAGCAGGGTCTGCAATTGTTCTGGTGAAATCGGTTTGGGCAGGACGGCCCGTGCGCCCGCGGCAAGCGCGGCCTTGGCAAGGTCCGGTGTGTCCGACGCCGTCGTGAGGACAAAGGGCACCGCGCGGGTGGCGGGATTTTGCTGCAAGGTGTGCAACAGTTGCATGCCGGACATGCCGGGCATCTGGTCATCGCACACAATCAAATCCGGCAGCGCGGCAAGCAGGCATTCAAGCGCGGCGGCGGCATGCTCGGCCACCGTCGTGCGCCAGCCGGCATGTTCCAGCATAAAGCGCAGGAGGGCCGCTTGCGTGCGGCTGTCTTCCACAATCAACACCGAAAGGGGTGGGCGCATCACCGGCCGTCCGGGATGGCCGGCGGCGGCAGGCGCGGCAGCAGGCGGGTCAGCGTGGCGGCAATTTCATCCGGGGTGAGCACCTGGGTGACCGAGCCCATTTTAATGGCTTCGCCGGGCATGCCATGCACCACCGATGAATCACAATCCTGGGCCATCGTCATGCCGCCGGCGCGTTTGATGTCGCCCAATTCGGCGGCGCCGTCGCAGCCCATGCCGGTCAGCAGCACGCCGATGGCGCTGCCGCCGAATTCGCGGGCAATCGCGCGGAAGAGAAAGGACGCGGCGGGCCGCATGCTGTTTTCGTGCGGGGCATCGCTCAGGACGACGCGGTAATCGCCGCGCACGCCCAGATGAAAATTGTCCGGCGCCATGTAGGCATGGCCGGGCAGCAGGCATTCGTTGTGCGCGGCAATGTGGACGGGAAAGCCGGTGTCCTTGGCCAGCCAGTCGATCAATCCCTGCTGAAATCCGGGTGAGATATGCTGCACAATCACGATCGGCACGGCAATATCACGGGGCACTTGGGAGAGAATGGTGCGCAGCACAGGCGGGCCGCCGGTCGATGTGCCGATGGCGACAATGCGGCAGGCCGGCTGCGTGGCGGCACCGGCCGCAAGGACGGGCCGCGCTGTCTTTGGTGCGGTGCCCGACCGCGGCCAGCGGCGCACCACATGCACGGCCGCCATCAAGCGCACGGTGCGCACAATCTCCGCCGCGGCGGCGGCACCGCGCGGGTCGCTGATGCAGCGCGGTTTTTCCAGCACGGCGACGGCGCCGGCTTCCATGGCGATAAACGTGCCTTTGACATCGGCGGGATTCAAAGTCGACGTGATGACGATAATCGGCACGGGTGCCGTTTCCATGATCATGCGGGTGGCTTCATACCCGTTCATGACCGGCATCTCAATGTCCATCGTGACCACATCCGGTTTTTCACCGCGGGCGCGTTCGACGCCTTCGGCGCCATTGACCGCGACGCCGATCACGTGCAGCGCCGGATCCGCATTGATAATGTGCGTCAGGTATTCTGCCATAACCGGCGAATCTTCCACCACCAGCACACGAATCATCGGCACTCCTTGTTCATACAAAGCGCTGGATCGTCGCCAGCAAATTATTCTGATCAAAACTGCTTTTGACCATGTAGGCATTGGCGCCGGCGGCGATGCCCTGCTCGCGATGCACGGGCGATTCCAAGGACGTCACCAGGATCACGGGCAACTGCGCCAAGGCGGTGTCCGCGCGAATGGCGCGCGTCAGCGCGAAGCCGTCCATGCGCGGCATTTCGATATCCGACACCACCACATCACCGGGGGCCTCGCGCAGCAGCGTTATGCCGTCGACGCCGTCAATGGCTGTGCGCACATGATAGCCCGCGGATTCAAGAATGTTTTTGAGCAGCACGCGCGACGTGATCGAGTCTTCCACCACCAGGATCGAGGGCACATGGCGCGTGGCCTCTTCAACCGCCGGAGCGCGCACGGGCGGCGCGGCGCTGCCGGCAGTCGCCGCGCGCACCAGGTCGGCCACGTTCAGGATCGGCACGACATCCCCCGCGCCGGTCAGCGTCGCGCCGCTGAAATTGCGGGCGCGCATGAGCAGACAGCCCAACGGCTTGACCAGCACTTCCTGTTCCTGCTGGACAAGATCGACCAGCAAGGCGATGCGTTTTTGCAGCGCCGTGACGACGACCAGCGTGACCTGGCCCGCGTTATCCGGCGGTGTGCCCGATGCGCAGCCCAGCAGCGCGTGCGCGGCGACCACCGCCGTCACCTGGCCGTCGATGGTGACGGCCTGCTTGCCTTCCAAGGTGTAGAGCGCCGCCCGCGGGACGCGCGCCACCCGCACGACATGGGCAAGCGGGAGGACAAACGAGCGCCCGGCAATGCACACAAACACGCCACGGAAGGTGGCCAGCGTCAAGGGCAGCATGATGGTGAACGTGGTGCCCTGCCCCGGCACACTTGCGACGGCAATCGTGCCGCCCACGGCCTCGATGCCTTCACACACCACGGCCATACCCAACCCGCGGCCGGACAGTTCCGTGACCACCGGGCTGGTGGACACGCCGGAGGCAAAAATCAAGTCCAGCGCCTGTGTGGCGGAGAGCGTTGCGGCATCCGTTGCCGTGAGTGCGCCGGCGTCAATCGCCGCGCGGATGAGGCGGGCGCCATCAATGCCGCGGCCGTCGTCCGTGACGACCACCTGGACTTTGCCGCCGGAAGCCTGGCTGACGTGAAGTGCGATGGTGCCGCGGGCCGGTTTGCCGGCGCGCTGGCGTTCCGCCGGTGTTTCGATGCCGTGGTCGACGCAATTGCGCAGGACATGCATCAACGGCGTTTTCAGCTGTTCAAGGATTCGTTTATCAATCTCGATCTCAGTGTCCGCAAGGATGAGTTCGATGTCTTTTACCTGTTCACGCGCAATATCCCGCACCATCTTGGGCATGAAATCGGTCAAGGCGGTGAAGGGCAGCATGAGCACCTGCTTGGTGTCTTCGAGCAACCGGTCCACCATGGTGCCCAACTCCCGCTGGTCCTGCCGGACGGCGCGCGCCAAGGTGCCCAACCGCGTGTGGATTGCCTGCACAAAACTTTGGTTCCAGGTAAGAAACTCGACCAGTTTGTCCAACGGCGCCGCGGCCGCGTGTTGTTCGGCTGCGCGCATTTCATTTTCAACCGTCTGCTGCACGCGCTGCAATTCCGGCTGCACGCGCCGCCATTCCTTTTGCCACGATTCCAGCACGTGGGCTAGATCCATGACCGTCGCGGCCCGGTCTTCGGTTGCGCGTTTGGCGGTCAGCAATTCCTCGGCTTGGCGCAGGATTGCATCCACGCGCGCGGCCGCGACCCGGATGGTCGCGGTCGGCATGCTTTTGCGGGAAGCCAGCGGGTCGGGCGCCGGCGGCGCGGCGGCGGCATCCAGTGCGGCGTGCGGCGGCGCGGCAGGCGCAACGCGCACGACTGCGTTTTCTGCCGGGCGCAGCTGCGGCACACACGCCGTCAACTGTTTGACCAGCGCGTCAATCTCAGCGGATGATTCTTCTTCACGGGCATCCAGCCGACGCACGATCACATCCATGGCGCGCTGGCAGGCATCAAACAATTCCGGCGACGGCTGCATGGCGTGCTGTTTCAAGGCGGACAGCACCGATTCCAGCGCTTGACAGACCTGTTCCACGTCACGCCGCTGCACCGCGCGCGCGGCGCCTTTCAAGCTGTGGGCCTCGCGGTACACCGTTTCCAGCGTGGCCGCCTGGCTGGCCGGATCCGCCGCGTGTTCCAGCGCCACCAAGCCGTTGGTCAGCGTGGCGATGCGCTCGTCCGCCTCCACTTTGAAGGTGGCGCGCAAGCGCTCGAGAAATTCCTGCTGGTCAAGCATGCGCCGCGCTCATAGTTGATAGCGTTGCACCAATTCGCGCAGTTGTTTGCCGAGCTGGTCAATGCCGCGCGTGGCGAGTGCCATTTGTTTGGTGCCTTCGACATTCTGTTCACTGGCTTGCTTGATGCTTTCCATTGCCAGGGTCACCTGCGCCACGCCGACAAACTGTTGTTGGGCCGAGGCGGAAATCTGGGTGGCCGCCTGGGCCGATTCTTGAATGCCGTTGGTCAAGGCCTGGATGGCCTCGTTGGTGCGGCCGGATTGCTCAACGCCGGCATCCACCGCCTTGGTGGCCTGCTCGGTGGACATGACCGCGCTGCTGGTCGCTTTTTGGATGTCATGCAAAATCGTGCGCACGCGGCCGGTGGCCTGCTTGGATTGTTCCGCCAAGCTTTTGATTTCCTGCGCGACGACGGCAAAGCCCTTGCCGTGCTCGCCGGCCTTGGCCGCTTCAATCGCCGCGTTGACCGCCAGCAGATTGGATTGCTCGGCAATGTCATCGACCGCCGCAATGATCTCGCCGATGGCCTGCGATTGTTCGCTCAATTTGACCACGCCGGCGGCGACCGTTTCCATGTGCGCGCGAATCTTGTGCATCAGGTCGATGGTGCGGCGCACGGCTTCCTCGCCGGACTGCGAGGTGCGCGTCGTCGTCTGCGCCAGATCCACAACTTCCTTGGCTTTTTGGGTGGTCAGTTCCGCCGTCTTTTTCACTTCCTCGATCGTGATCGTCGTTTCACTGACCGACGCGGCCGTTTCGGATGCGGACGCCGACAGTTGCGACACCGTCGTCGAGATTTCGCCGGTGGACGCGGACAAGACATTCACCACTTCACTCAATTTTTGGATTTGGGCGCGCAGGCTTTCGCGCATGGCATTCAGCGCGCGCGCCAGCATGCCGATCTCATCCCGCTGGGTAATCGCCAGCGACTGGGCAAAATTGCCGCCGGCAAGCTGATTGGCAAACGCCACGCCCTGAATCAGCGGCCGGGTGATGATGCGCGTCAGCACATAGGCGATGATGATGCTGACCATCAAGGTGCAGCCCAACCCGGTATACAGCAACAAGGAGGTGTCCCGCAACTTGACCACGGTGGCATTGACCACTTCCGTGGCGTGGGCAATCCCGTCCGCTGAATTTTCGCGGGCGGCGGCGAGAACGGCATCCGCGCTTTTGACACGCAAGAACGCCAGGTCGCGCTGCTCCTGGATCTCGCGCATCAATTCAAGGAAGCAGGTGTGATACGCGTGCGCGGCGGCGCGCACATTCGTCACATTCTGCGCCATGTGATCCACCGCCGCCATGGGCGCAATGTTGTTCAAGTCTTGTTCTACTTGTGCAAACAGCGCCGGCAACGCCGCAATCGCATTCGTGCTTTCTTCCAGTTCCGCGCGCAGGCGGTTGATCCGGATCGCGTTGCCCACATCCACGATTTCATTCACCAGATTGACGCGCTCCAGGCGGCCGCGCAATTCAAGGTGGTTGGTCATGTCGGTCGCAATGACCTTGGTAAACAGTTCGTTTTGGGCCGCCAGAAATTCGTAACAGGCACCCATGTATTGTTGCGCGGCGGCGTCCAGTTGCCGGCGGATATCCACCATTTCATTGTTGTTCGTCACCGTCTCCATCAACAACACTGCAAAATACCGCGCGTTGTTTTCGGCCGTGGCAACGCCGCGCAGCAATTGTTGATCGTCGTTGCGCACTGCCAGCGCGCGGGTGGTGTCCAGCACGGCATACAAATTGGACAAGCTGTCCAGCCCTCGCTGCAGCAGCGACGCATCCCCATCCGCTTCATAGGCGCGCACCCCCAGCATGACCGTCAGCGCCTGGCGTTCCACTTCCGTGCTGAGGATAATCTTCGGCACTTCACTGCCGGCGAGCGCAGCGCAGCGCGCACCGGCGTGGCGCATGCGCCACGCGGCAAAGCCGCCCAAGAGAATGGCGAGGAGGATAATGATGCCAAACGCCACCGCCAGTTTTATGCGAAACTGCAAATTATTCATCAGAAACTCCTTGATCCCATGCTAGTCGTTATAGGGTTGCTGCTTCATCGACAATCAAGGCCGGGTCGTGCAGCAGTTGCAGTGCGTCCAGCACCACCTGCTGCTCCTTGGTGACGCCCAGCACATAGTGACCGCACGCCCCCGTCTGGGTTGGCAGCGCGGGCGCGATGTCCGCGCGCTTGAGCCATGCCACGCCGCACAGCGCATCAATGATGATGCCACAGGTCATGGTGTCATGGTGCAGAATCAGCACGGTGTGCGCCGGGGCGGCGGTTGTGCGCGCCAGCCCCAGGACGACGCGGACATCCAGCACGGCAATAATTTCACTGCGGACATTGATCAGGCCGGCAATATGCGCCGGCGCGCCCGGCAGGCTGGTCCAGTTTTTAAGTGGCAGCACGGCGCGGATCAGGCGCGCTTCAATCCCATAGCGTTCATGCTCCAGGGTAAACTCCACCATGTGGAGCATGTCCGTGTGAACTTCTGCATGCGCCAACGGGCGGGCCAGCAGCGCCGCCCGGCGCAGCAGCACGGCGTGTTCCGTTTCATGCGGCATGGCACGCCGGCGTGGTCATCATGGCCGAAATAATTTCCGCGAGCCGGCCGGCCGTCATGCCGTCACCATCCGGCACACATGCGTCCGCCGGCAAGGCGCCTAATACTTCCAAGGCATTCAAGAAATGGCGGTGCGCCGTGGGCCGTGCCTGTTGCATGCGCGCCACGGTGCCCAGCGTGAAATGGCCCAGCGCGTGGTGCGGCTGCAAAAACAGCACGCG
>Ga0247841_10011059_pt1 | contig 12104 bp, 17 predicted proteins | sample LaCruzMarch2015__2_FD_192410 | JGI IMG/M metagenome (GOLD analysis project Ga0247841, IMG submission 192410) | Freshwater microbial communities from meromictic Lake La Cruz, Castile-La Mancha, Spain - LaCruzMarch2015_18m | ecosystem: Environmental > Aquatic > Freshwater > Lake | place: Spain... | reverse complement strand
TATTGCCTTAATGCAAAATTGGTCAAGAAAGAAAATAACAAAAAAATACCTATAGATTTTATTGTTGATAAATATAAAGAAGAAGATAAAATTTTAATTTCTGGCGGAGAACCCCTTTGCAACCCAAATATATATAAATTGATTAACAAATTAAAAAACCACTTCAAAATAAGAATTTCCACTAATGGTAGTTTTCCAGCTATATTGTCTAATTTAATTAGTAGTAAATTGGTGTCCTTTGTGGCAATGGACATAAAAACTGGATTTTGTGACTTAAAAAAATGGAGTGCTGTTAGTAATGAACCTTATGTTTTTAATAACATTTTAAAGTCAATAGATATTTTAAACCAAGAAAATGTTGACTACGAATTTAGAACAACCTTGTTCCCAGAATTGGTTGACGAAAAAGATATTGTTTCAATTTCTAACAAAATTAACCCAGATTCTTTCTGGTATTTGCAACAATTCAGATTAAAAGAAACTCTGCTTGGGGGCAATTTTGTCGGCAAGGTCAAACCATACGAAATGGAACAATTAAAGAAACTTGTAAATATAGCTAGACAAAAAATTAAAAATACAAGTATAAGAGATGTATGATACAAATAGTTAGAGATATTAATGTGCTAAAGCAGGTTTCCGAGCCAGTTAGAGATGCCCCAGAAGCCCTAGAAATCATTGAAAAGCTGAAGGTGACATTGGACAAGGAGAAAAACGGAGTAGGGCTTGCGGCCATCCAGATAGGTATTCCCAAGACAATTTCGGTATTAAAGAAGGAATTCTTTAGCGACAAGGAGTATTTCTGTCTAATCAACCCAAAAATCATTGAGGCGGAAGACAGGTTTCTTTTCTTTAATGAAGGTTGCCTATCGTTTCCTGGTCAATTTTTTAATACATGGAGATATAAACACCTTACAATAGAAAACAGCAGAATAGATGGAGATAAGTTTGAAAAGGATAAGCTTTATTTTTATTATGGTACAGAAAAAGAAGATGCTAAATTTGTAGGAGACAATCCAATCGTAGCAATTGCTATCCAACACGAACTTGATCATTTTGCTGGAAGGGTAATTACTGAATTTAGCGTAAAAAACGTTCCAGTTGAAAGAGAGAAAGCTAAAGTGGGGCGGAACGAGCCTTGCCCATGTGGGGCTAGGAAAAGTAACGGCGAACCTGTTAAATACAAGAAGTGTTGCGGAAAAAGCGTTTAAGTGCGTGGAAGGTGGCAAAAGGGTCAAAATGGTGGTAGGATGGGCAAGGAAGGGTTAAAATATGGCTAGAATGACTTATGTGGGCAGTTGCATAGTGGATGGAAATGTGCTTTTACCTGTAACTTCTATGAATAGTGGAATAGAGAGCAATATTGGGTTTTATGACCATGTGGTGGGTTTGAGAGATAAAGATTATACAGGAACAAGCAATAAGGGACCAGAAACAGACAAAGACAAGGCGGGAGGATATAACCAAGTTCAAAAGAAAATTTTTCGTTACCAACCAGGAATTTTTAAGGGTAAACTGACGGGACCAATTAGTGCTGACGATGTTACGCTAAACATAGAAGGTCTTATAGAGTATGCAATAAAAGGAACTGAAATTGCCCAACTTGATTTTACATATTTTGGCTCTCCAGATGGTTCTGCAACAAAAGAAGGACACCAGATAAAAGCGGCCGTAGTTGAGAACCTAACATTGGTGGTAAATGCTGGTGATGTTGCAACTTTTGACATAGGGGTGGTGGCTAAAAAGAATGAAGGTTCTCCAACTGCCTATAAAAAAAGTGACTGCTCCAAACTTCTCACTTGGGATCAATGTGAAATTACTTCTGCCCTTATTGGAGAAGTTCAATCTTTTTCTATTACTATAAAAAACACGGTTATCCCAATATATGTTTCGGGTCCAGAATCGGATTATGTGGCGGGGAATGCGTATTTTTCCCCTTCTGTTTTGAGGTTGGGTATGCAAGAAGTCACAGGAACTATAGGGACATACGGGTTTAATCTTTGGAACACAACTTCTGATGTTTTGAAATTTAAATTGGGATCAAAAATATGGTCACTCAACATTTTGTATCAACCAACAGCTAGTTCTGCGTCTGGAAGCAACGAACCCTATGTTTCTTCAACTCCCTTCGTTGGTCAGGCAGATGGTCCCGTATGGAATAGGTCTGCTACATAATCAATTATTTTTTTATCAATATTCCCAAAATTGTATATAATGATACTATACTAAAGGAGCAAAAACAATGAAAGAATACAAAGTTAAAGATTCTGGGAAGAGACAAGAGTTTAAAACTGGTGCTGTCAGAGATATCCAAGAAGGAAAAGGTCGCTACGATTTGATTACACCAGTAGCATTAAAGAGATTAGCAAAGCATTATGAAAATGGTGCAAAAAAATATGGCGATTCTAATTGGACTAAAGGTATTCCATTAAAAAGAATTGCCGATTCTGCAATACGGCATTTATTTAATTATCTTTCTGGAGATCGTTCAGAAGATCATATTATCGCATGTGCATGGAATTGTTTCGCTATTGCACATACGGAAGAAATGCTTATGAACGGTATGCTGGATGGAAATCTAGCAGAAGGATTGCCCTGTTACATAGCAGAAAAAGATATGGATTCCGAAACAAGGCAGTGGTGGTCAGATATGCGTAAGTTAATTGCAAAATCAAAAGCATCAAAACCAGTTAATTCCATTAAACAAAAAAATGACAAGTAATTCAAAATTATTTATTGGCTTTTGTGGTGGTGCTTTTGGCAGTAATGGTGTTGGCAAAACTACCGCTACTAATTTTTTAGTCAATAAATATGATTTTCACCTATGTGATTTATCATATCCTGTTGGAGAATCTGCCAAAAAATTGTGTACTTGGGATGGTAAAAAAAATGGACTCGGTTTGGCTATATTGAACCAAGCCTGTATTTCTGGCAAAAGAATAAACGAAAACTATTGGCTCAACCTTGCTGTAGCATCAATTCCTAAAGAAAAAATCAAGGTTGTTTTTGACAATGTTTATTTTAAAAACGAAGCCGATTTCATACACAAAAATGGCGGATTTGTAATACATATAGAACGAGAGGGTTTTCAAGAAATTGTTCCTGACTTTATTACTGATATTGCTCCTATAATAAACAACAGTTCAATAAATGATTTTGAAAAAAAAATTGATGAATTACTTAAGAAGATTACAACTCAAATGTAGTATAAATAATGCCCAAGGATGAATGGGAAAATAATATGGACAAAAAATCTTGCAAGAATTGTAATGCCTACAAATATCTCAAACCTTTTCCTTGTTACGATGGGAACAGACAGAATAAAAACGGTGTTTGTTCAAAATGGTTACGCAACCCCACCTTCTGGCTTGACATCACACCAACGGAGACGGGGTGGTATTGGTGGAAATTGAACAAAAAGTCAAAACTCAAAGACATCTTACCTCTATTTGGTAACGCAAAGATGTTGAAAAGATTAACGAAGGAACAAGGTGTTTGGCAAGGACCAATATGTCCAAAGAATAAATGAGAACAAGAATATTGTGGCAAAAAAATAATGGATAAAAAGAATTGATGATTTAATAAATAAATTGTATAATATAACTAATGTGGAAAAATAGCAGGAAAAATTATGAGTGATATTCCTTTATACACTAAATGGCGTCCTTTACAAATTACTGATATTGTAGGGCAAAAAAAAATAGTTTCTGCCATTAAAAAGCAAGCAGAAAAGAATAAGTTTCATCATGCCTATCTTTTTGCTGGACAATTTGGGTCAGGCAAAACGAGCATTGCAAGAATTATTTCTGCCCTGATGACTTGCGAACACAAGGAAGGACATCTAATTTGTGGCAAGTGCAAGTCTGATGTTGCTATACACGGCGGATACTGCGTGGACGTTTACGAGATAGATGCTGCAAGCAAAAGGGGAATTGACGATGCTAGAAAAATAAGAGATACCGCCAATTATGCCCCCCAGGAATTGAAGAGAAAGATATATATTATAGACGAATGTTTAAGCGGGCAAACGAGAATAAATACCGATAAGGGACTACTTTATATTAGAGATATTGTTGAGAAAAAAATTAAAGCCAACATACTATCTTATAACAAAATAACTAAAAACATAGAATTTAAACCAATTACAGGATGGTTTAAAAATTCCGGTAAGAAAACTTCTGTATTGGGTTTTGAAGGTGAAGGAAGAATTTATCCTTCTGATGGTCATTTAATTTCTACCCCAGAAGGATTTAAAAAAGTAGAAGAAATAAATATTGGTGATTTAGTTCATAGATACGGAACAATTTTGTCGTATGATCAAAAACAACTTATATATGGATCTTTGCTAGGAGATGCTTCTTTTAGAAAAAATGAAATAAGAAAACCAAAAGGAAGAGGCACTAATGCTAGATTAACATTTGTTCAAGGCAAAAAACAAAAAAAATATATAGAATTAAAACATCTTTTAATGTCCAATGTAACGGATACTCCCCCCAAGGCTTCTTATCATATAGGATGGAAAAATCAACCGCCAATAAAAACATTTAGATTCAATACAAAATGTTCTTCCCAATTTAATGAAATATATAACAATGTAATTGCCAACAATAAAAAAACAATAAGCAAAAAATGGTTAAATAATGTTGATTGGATGGGAATAGCGTTTTGGTTTTGCGATGATGGCTCTTTACAAAAACACAAAAACAAAAATCAAGACGGGAATTCTATTACTTTTCATACACAAGGATTTTCTTATAAAGAAAATAAAACATTACAAAATTGGTTAAAGAAAAAAGGTATAAAATGCAGTATATTATCTGAACAAAAAAATAACAAAAATTTATACAGAATATCGCTTGACAAAGATGGATCTAACAAATTATTGAACAATATATGGAAATATGTTCCAGAATGTATGAATTATAAATTACACGGATTTTATAAAGACGAACCAAAATATAAATATTGCGAAGAAGATAGAAGAACAGAAATTGTTACTGAAAAAGTTACCTTCAAAAAACCATTTAGATTTGAAAAAATAACTTATGATTTAGAAGTTAAAGACAATCACAATTATTTTGCTTCTGGCACATTGGTTCACAATTGTCACCAACTGACTCCCGAAGCTTGGAATGCTCTATTAAAATTAATAGAAGAACCTCCTTCATATGTAACTTTTATCTTCTGCACAACAGACCACAGAAAAGTTCCATCCACCATAACTTCTAGATGTCAGTGCTTCGTTTTCAACCAAATATCAACGCAAGAGATGTTTGACCACCTAAAAATGATAGCTAAAAAAGAAAAAATAGAGATAGTTGACAATGTGCTTGTAAACATTGCTAAAATATCTCACGGAAGTATGCGTGATGCCATTAATCACCTAGAGCAGATTGCTATGGCAAAAGACAACAAGGTGGGAGAAAAGGAAGCTAACGAATATTTCGGCATTCCAGATGAAACCATTACTTACGAAATAGTTAATTTGATGGTTGCCCAAGATGCGTCAGGGTTGCTGGAAAAGGTCAATGTTCTGTTGCAATCAGGAATAGACGCAAAAACAATATTAAATGATATTTCACATATCTTGAGAAATATATTTGTATGTAAAATTTGCGGAAAGGATTCCGAACTTCTTGATGTGCTGGATGTTGAAAGAAAAGCTATTGCCGAAATTGCAGAAAAGGTTAACAGGAATGGTTTGATAAAAACTGCAAGTGCTTTGAGCAGGATAGAAAAAGAAATAAATGTTAACATAAACGAAAGATGGATTTTAGAGGCCGCATTAATTAATTGTCTCATCCTTCTTAAAAATGATGTTCCAAACACAAAGTAACAAATTAGACTAGAAATGTAGTGTGCGGTATCTATCTTCCTAAAAAGGAGGATTGATGCCATTGGTTAAATCAAAAAGAAAAACGAAATATGTAAAAAGCAGACGGACAAAACTACACAAAGTAAAACTACGCACAAAACCAAAACATTCTTGTTTTAAAAAAAGAAATTTCAGAAAAAAATCGCAACTTACAGTAGAAACTGATGTTCTAACAATAAAGACTAAAATAAGTGATGTTGATGTTTCTATTTTTAACATTGCCAGTATAGAAGACCCGTTAATAGGAACGCCTCGGGAAGTTAGAAAAGAACTTGATGCTCTAGCCTTGAGAATGCAAAGGCATCCGAACGATAACGATTGCTTCAATAAAATACATTTTTATATACATAAATATTTATTAGGACTAGTGTTTAAGAAGTTTAGTTTTATCAAAGGACAGGACGAAAGTGATATGTACCAAGAATCCTTAATAGCCCTGTTCAAAAAGGCAATACCAAAGTTCAATCCAAACAAGGGAATGTCTTTTTTGAATTTCGCCAAAATGTGCATTACTAGGCATTTAATAACTATTTTACATGCATCCAAACATAGGAAAAAAGACATTCCCATAAACACAGCAATTAGTATGGACCATTCTCCAGTCAACCAAGACAACAACGAAACTGAAATGGCACCACTTTCTAATATAATAGCAGACGACAATAATAAAACATTGCCTTACAAGAGAATGTCAGACAAGGAAACATTTAACCAAACATTGCAATCAATAAAAGGCAAGTTAAGTAGCTTTGAAATAGTGGTTCTTGAGGAATATTTGAACGAAAAATCATACAGAGAAGTTGCCAAGGGCGTATCAAAAAGATTGGAAATTAAATATGATGCTAAATCAATAGATAATGCCCTGTTAAGAATAAGAAAGAAAGCCCACGAACTTATTAGGGGCAATAGCGAAGAATCTATTCCTTTATTGTTTACATAAAAATATTTGCATTTTTTTATTTTGTTGTATAATGTATGATAGTTAAAAAGTAGTAAGTAAAATGTCAGAAATAAAGGAGCAAACAGTATGAAGATGACCATTCCGTTGAAAAAGCTTTTGGAATCCGTGGAAAAAAGTAGCATTGGGGCTTTAACAAAAGAATCCCAGGACGAAGACAGAAAGAAGATAAGACCTACGGATGCCTGCATAAAAATATCAACAAACAAGAGTTCTGTTGTTTTTGAGTCTTCATCTCAAGAAGCTTCTGCCTTTTATTCAATACCAGTTGGTGAAGATGTGGTTGTTGAGCTGGACGGAAGTTTTTGTGTTGAAGCAAGTCAATACCTAAAAATGCTTAAAACCGTTCCAAAAGATTATTTGATGCATATTTCGTATGAAGAGAATAAAAACTACGGCAAGGACACACTTTCTAGAGTGGTTCAGCCAAACGGGAAGCTGACGACAATAGCTACTGCTGACAAGTCAGAAAAAAGAAAAGGTAAGGATGACACATATCCAGTTAGTGAATTTACTCAAGTTGACTACAACCATAGCAATGTTTTGTTTTCAATGAATTCAAAAACACTAACTCAATGCGTAGACCAAGTGTTGTTTGCAAGAGAACTGAACGATTTGTCGGGAGTATTTGACAAGGTCGGTATTTTTATTTCCAATAAAAAGTTGTTTTTTGCTTGTACGGACGGCAAAAGATGTGCTATTTATTCCGTTGCCGAAAAGGATGCTAAAATTAAAACTGGAGACCAAAAGATTCTGGTTGACGGAGAATTATTGAAGACTGCTTGTAAGTCTTTTGAGAGCGACGAAGAAATTGAAATAATTGATGGCGAAGACGGAGAACACATTATTTTGGCTTCTGGCAAAACAAGGGTTAGGTTATGCATTGCTTCAGAAGAAGTCAAGCAGTCGTTCCCAAACTTTCTCAATCTTACTGGTTTGGTTCTTCCCATAATAATAGATGTGGTTAAATCTGACTTGGTAAGTGCCATTGAGTTTTTGAGCGTATATAATGCTGAAAAATCAATTTTTTATGTAAATAAGGGCAAAAAAGAAATAAAAATTGATGTTGCCAGAGGTGGAACTGATCCGCAAACAACTGTTGTGGAATGCGATGAAATCAAGGATTCCCTGCAGAATCCTATTGCTCTTTCCAACAACTTCACCAAAGACGGTTGCAAGAAAATAGATGGCGACAAAATCAAAATTAGTTTCTCAAAAGATGAAAAGAAAGTAAAGATTGAGTCGCCAACTGATTCTAGTTTTGTTTACTTTATGCAATGTATGACTTCTAATTAATTCTTAAGAAGGTTTTGCGTATGTATTGGGTTGAAAAGTTTAACAACCTTTGTTGCGGAAAAACAATTAAGTCTATTAAGGAAATAGATGTTCATTCCGCCAACACTTGTATAGAAATAACCTTTATGGACGAATCCAAGGTGACAATGGAATGGGATTATATGTATGATATTCTGTTTTGCAACGGAAACGATAAAGAAATAATTATGTAGTAAATAATCCTATGTCTGAAAAAAGCAAACTAAAGAATGTCATTTTGGTGTATGGAGATCCTTCGTTTTATCCAGACAAATTGACGAAAATAAAGAAATATTTTTTCCCAAACATAAGCAATGTCCCCCCAAGTCTGTGGAAAGAAATAGATATCCCCCGCTTTAAGAAGAAGTCAGAGTCGGAAGAAAAGTGGTTGAACTTGGTTGATGCTGAAATTACCTGTTCTTCTTGGGAAGACGATGACAAAAAGATTGTTGTTTTAAAAGAAATAATAGATACACCAGCGTTTCTGGGATTCTTGTTCAATGCCTTCAAAAGCCTGCCATCTAGCAACTATTTTGTGGTTTGCGACAAAAACAATGTTCTCAATGATGGCAAATCGTGTTTCAATAAATTAAAATGGCAAGATTTTAAACAGTTTTGTGCAAAAAATTCCACCCTTGTAAATGCTGGCGAATCTCTGTCGGCTTCTTCAGTAAACGAAAAGGTTAAATACATTGTTGAAGAATTTAAGAAACAGGGCAAGAAAATAACCCAGGAAAATGCCAATCTTCTCCTTGAAATGGTTGGCGATAATAGGTTGGCATTAGATACTGAAATTAATAAAATATCCATTTCTATTGATAAAAACGACATAAAGCAAGAAGATGTCGCTGATTTAGCGTTTCCAATGTCAAAAGACTATCCTGTTTGGTCGTTTTATACAGCTTTAAATACTGGCTCTTATTCCAAGACTATGAATGCTGCAGAAAGCCTGATGAGCAACGGTTTCAATTACGATGGTATAATTATTCTGTGCTTGAAGCAAATAAGATGGCATATTGTTTATTCCCACTTGCTGTTGAAATATGGCACATTGGATAAAATAAATAATTTTTCAACAAAAAAATCTTCCAAAAAAGAAATGTTCAAACAGAAGCTTTTAGATCCTAGGATACTGAACATTGCATCCAACAATGAAGAAGTTGAGTTCAAGAATGAAAATGTTCCGTCAAGTTACAACAACAGGGACATATTGAACTTCATAAACAATATTCTGCCTAAATCTGTTGTTTCGGAAAATCCAAACAAAAAACAAGTGATTTTGGATAAAAACATTGAAAGATATATGGGCGCATTTGAAGGACTATACGAATTGAGGAATTGCCCAACTGATTCTAAAGAAACAATATTTGCCAATGCCATAAGGAAAGTTTCAGTTGTAAGATAAGGAAAATATGAAAATTTTTATGAAAACGCTTGGGTTTGTATGTTGGGGAATGGTTAATGTTCTGGCTATATGTGAAATAGTTTATAAAAAAATAGTTGGTAAAAATAGCAAAGACAAAGCTTGTGAAGATTGGGTAAAGAAGTATGTAAAATAAGGAAAGACAAAATGAAGATAATTAAAATAGCAGATAAATTTGATGCATATAGAAAAGAATTCGGCAAAGATCGTGTTGATGAGTTTTTGGCGAAATTTGGATTAGGTCCTAAATATGTTTCTAAAGAACCAAAAAAACATCAATGCCCAAAATGTGGAAAGAAAAACGCTATATATGTTGAAGCACATCCTGATACAGATATGAACGAAATAGTTCTTAAGTGTCCAGATTGCAAGTTTGAAAGTGGAGGATAACATATGGAAAAAGATTTAATGGTTCGTGGTTGCCATAGGTTGAATAAGTTGCTGATAGATCTGATTAATTGTGAAGACAGACAAGAAATAATTCGACTGTCCAATTGCTTTATAGATGATGCCCAAGAACTAATAGCCCTAATATATGTGGAAAACCAGATAACGGACGAAGATGTTGAAAAATTCAAGCAAACATTGATTGACATAGAAAAAGACGCTATGAAGGAACTTAACGATGGAGATGGTGTTGGAGAAGTTGCATCTGTTGACGGGAAAGATATAGAAGCGTCTACTTCTGTTCAGGAAAAAGAACAGAAGATTCCTGTTGATTTGATGCCACATTCTCCTGCTGATGATTTATAAATTTTGTTGCTTCCATTTCTTTTATCTTCTGTTCTAGTTTTTCTACAGTTAGTTCTTCCCCAGTAGTTTTGAAGTTGAGTAAATATTGCAAATCTTCGGGATGTTTTTTAGTCATTAATTCGTACATAAAAATAAAACTTTTATGTGCTGATACTGACAGGAATTTATGGTGCGATTGACAGAGGCACACTCCATTATGAAGGTCATATCTTAATTCGGGATTAACGACAAAATTTTCCACATGATGCGAGTTTAGTGCGTTCCCAGTTAAACACCCATCAACTTCGCATTTGTTTCCAACTTTTTCTTTTATTTTCAAAGACCACAAATTTAACAACTTCTTTTTAAGACGGCGAATTATTTTATTCTGGTATGTTTTTGTTTCTTTGTTTACTTTTCTTTTTTTGCTCATTGTTGTTCTCCCATTGTTGCCCTTAATTATTCAATCCCAAACATTCATTCCCCTATAAAGGAAATATATTTATTTTATTGAATAAATAGGTATATGGATATTAAAAAAACATTAAGTTTAGAAATGGCTTTTGCCAAGACCCCAACAGGTAGATTCATAGGCAAATCGCTAATTCCTGTAATAGAAAATGCCCTAAATAATCCAGAACTTGCAACAGCTAAAATGATAGAGTGTTCCAACTGCGGATTTGTGCTTGCGGAAGAAAGTTTTTCCAATGGATGTGGAAACTGCGGATCAAAGGATTTTGAATTAATTAATTAGAACAATAATAAAAAATAATAGGTAGGTAATTAAATATTGATGTAAGAATAATATATGGAAAAATAAAGGGCAAGTGTCAACAAGTGCAGAAATAATAGTTATATGAAAGAAAATAACACAACCAAGTCATCAAATAGACAGGTTCAGTCGTCTATTTTTATTGGTACTCTTAGGGGAGAGATGGACAAGCTTGCTTCTAATTGCAAGCAAAAAGAAATGATCAAATCCGCCCATGAATATATCAGAACGGGGATGAGCAGGAAAGAAACCGAAGAACTGCTTCAACTAGACGGCTATGACAAGATGATGGTAAGATCCTTTATGGAAAGCGATAATTTTAACGAAGAATTTGCCGAAGATATTTCTCAAAAATGGGTGTTTGATATTGAAGATATCCATGGCAGAATATATTCCAGTAGCGATTTTGGAATTATTATAAATGCATCATCCGAACAAGAAGCGATGGAAAAGGCGGAAACCGAGATTCTCAAATATTCAACTAGCGAACTAGATAATATAACAAATATTTATAGGGTGTAACTTATGCCCTATCAAGCTTCAGATACCGCAAAAAAGCTTATTGCTTTATTAAATAATGCTAAAGAGTTGTCTGTTGACCATTCCAGCAGAACCTTGGCTATTGACACTATTAATTCAAGTTTGATACTGTGCAAGAGTAGAAATTTTGGGATTGAAGATGGTCTGCTTGATATTTTGGATTCCCTGATATATGCGATCAAAAGCTACAAGCCAGAAGTCCTTTTAGAAGAATTTCATAAAGCTGAAGAGTTTGTCGTCATAACGGATATTGGGAAAACCAAAACCCAAAGACCAAAGATTCCAGAACTGCCTTATGCCGATATGAATACTTCACTAGATTGATAGTGCCTTCTTTAGCTTTTTTTCAACATTCTCATTATATTTTATCACCAAGAACTTGTAGCCGTGAGATAAGGCATATTGTTGTTTGATTGAGTCTCGGTATTGTTGTTCTTTAAAAGAATTTCCATTTTTATGCCAATAAGAAACATTTTCATAATGTTGAGCTCCA
>Ga0247841_10011057_pt1 | contig 12109 bp, 10 predicted proteins | sample LaCruzMarch2015__2_FD_192410 | JGI IMG/M metagenome (GOLD analysis project Ga0247841, IMG submission 192410) | Freshwater microbial communities from meromictic Lake La Cruz, Castile-La Mancha, Spain - LaCruzMarch2015_18m | ecosystem: Environmental > Aquatic > Freshwater > Lake | place: Spain... | reverse complement strand
AATTAAAGACTGGAACCGTTTAAGAAAAAGTGTTGTATATGCCGGTCAAAAGCTCATTCTGTATGTTCCCATCGAAGAAAATACTCCGGCAAAAATTTCAGGGAATAATAACAAACCTAAAGAACAGCCACTGTCTCAAATAGTTAAAAAAGGCACAAAACCTAACGTAAATCAAACTTTTGTTAAGCCTGATAAGAATACGACAGTAAAAAATGACACCCTGAACAACCAAGCTATTTCTTCTCAAAATAAAAACACCGGCAAATATGTGTATTATAAAGTGGTGAAAGGCGATACACTTTGGGAAATTGCAAGAAAATTTCCTGGTGTCACCGGAAAAGATATTCTTTCTTGGAATAATATTAAGAATGCCAACCAGATCATTCCCGGACAGGTACTCAAAATCATGAAGGATTAACTGCGAGCCCTTTAAGTAATTTATTCAGTCGTTATACAGATAAAAAAATTACTTCTACAACAATTTATTAATTTTACAGAAAAATGAACGTTATGCTTGAATCTTTAAGTTTTAAAGAAAGTCAGAAAATCAGGCACGTATGGATATGGCTGGCATTAGGTGCACTATCCATAGCTTCTTTATTATTTTTCTATGATATTTATTTTTACAGTTTTACAGAAACCACTTCTGATTATATCATTAACATCTTTTTGCCGTCCATCCCCTTTCTGATTATTATATTATTGCTGATAATACGTTTAGAAACAGAGGTTAACCAATCAGGTATATATTATCAGTATTTTCCTTTTCATCTGAAAAAGCGGAAAATTGAATGGAGTGAAATTGAAAGGGCTTATGTCAGGCAGTACCGTCCAATTAAAGAATACGGTGGTTATGGAATCAGGGGAATCACTAAAAAAAACAGGGCATACAGCGTTTCCGGTAAATTTGGATTGCAGATCCTGTTTAAAAACAAGAACCGCTTACTCATAGGTACTCAAAAATCAATTGAGCTTGAAGAAGTGATTTACGAGTTACACGAGAAAACCTATCTGCAGAGTCATAAATGACCTGTTTTTTTTACTTTTCTTTTTATAATATCAAGATGACAATCAGGCAACTATTTTAATATTTTGTGGTTCTATAATGTTACATTTTTGTTGTTCTGTAATATTTAATTTTATTCACATGAAAAAGCTTATTTTCTTTTTGTTTTTGATTGCTGCATCATTTTACATGAATGCTCAGCATCTTTGTCAGGTTCATTACGGCTTTCAAAACACACCTAATACTTTAACGTATGGGTTTGTCGGATATGCCTGGAATTCTGATAGTTCACAAATAAGTGTGACGCATTGGGAATGGAATTTTGGAGACGGCGGATCAGCTACAACACAGGATCCCAGTCATACTTATGTAAGAGCAGGCAGATACAGAGTGTGCCTTGCTATAGCAACAAGCGATGGTTGTACAACACAATACTGCGACAGCATAACCATAGGTACTAACCCACAAACCTGCCAGGCTGTAATTTCCCATCAGGCAGGAAACAACAACGATATTTATTTTACAGGATATGCAAGTAATAATAACGGCGGAACATTACCTGTGCTATCCTACTACTGGACGTTTGGAGACGGGACTGAGGCAACAACACAAGACCCTCATCATATTTACAGCCATCCCGGAACTTACCAGGTTTGCCTGACAATAATTACAACCGACAGCTGTACGAATACCACCTGTGGAACCTTCACAGTCGGAGCAAATACAAATAACTGTGCGGCCAATTACACCTATCAGAACAATCCCAATTCTTTAACCGTTTATTTCCTGGGACATGCCTGGAATACAGACAGTTCCCAGATTAATGTGACTGCCTATAACTGGAGCTTTGGTGACGGCACTACCGGAACCGGTATTGATCCTCATCACACATATTCAGTAGCAGGGTTATACAGAGTTTGTATGTCAGTTCATACAAATACAGGTTGCCTCGTCTATTTCTGTGATTCCCTACTTGTAGGCCAGAATCCACAAATTAACTGTACACCAACCTTTATTTATGCCCGAGATTCCTCAAACCTGTCTGTATTATCTTATCATTTCATGGGATACTCAGGGAACAACTTGTACAATACAACAAGGTGGGAATGGAGCTTCGGTGATGGCACAGGCTCTAATACACGCGATCCTCAGCATACCTTTGCGCATGCAGGATGGTATAATATATGCGTTCATGTAATCGATAGTGTTCACCAGTGCTATGGAGGTTATTGCGATTCCATTCATATTGGCGGACAACAGAATATCCCCTGCCTGGCCAGGTTCAGTTTCCAGGCAAATCCCCAGACCAGTGAGGTACATTTTTACGGTTATGATCAGAACAACCCAAATAATCCTCAGAACATTACATCCATTTACTGGGATTTTGGTGACGGCACTTCTGCCACAACCCGTGACCCCAACCATACCTATTATCATCCCGGTTTATATTACGTCTGTGTTACTATTACAACCAATAACAATTGTACCAGCACTTACTGCGACAGCATTGAGATCAGACCAAATACCCAGACGGGCTGCCAGGCTAACTGGTCGGCATACCTGAACACCAATGTAAACTGCCCGTATTGCTTTACTTTCGTTGACCTCTCAACGGGCAATAACATTGTTTCCAGAGAGTGGGTTTTCGATGACGGAACAGTCAGTCATAACAGGCAGGTTATCCATACATTCAATCACCCCGGTGTGTATCATATTTGCTTGACCATTCGTACTGCTGACTCATGCACAAGTACCTACTGCAATTACCTGCATGTTGATTCGATGGGTAATGGCTGGAACCACTGCAGCGTTTACCTCACCAACACCACCACACCTGCATCAAACCCTGGGTTAGCTGATGGAGCAATTGATCTGACTGTACATGCAGGATACCCTCCGTATCGGTTTGAATGGAGTAACGGAGCCCGTACTGAAGACATCAGCGGGTTGGCTCCGGGTTACTACACGGTTGAAGTCCATGATTCACTGAACTGTGGTACATATGCCAGAATCCACGTCGGAAGAATGCATGACAGCCTTGGAATAACCATTATTGATACCCTGCTTAACGGCGCTATTGATACCTGCCTGAACTTCCAATATCAGCATGTCAGGGTGTATAATATACACTATATTAATAATACCACTATGGAAGTGACATGGATATTTGAAGGAAACGGAATCAGTTCCTTCATCACAGAAACTTACCAGGTATCACAACAAGGCAATTACGTTGTCGGTATTTCCGTTCATTGCGGTACAAAAAGCCTGGATACATATTATGACATTATTTTCACCAGTGACTTAACAGGAATAAACAACTATTCTTCAAATTCAGGAATGATGCTCTTCCCCAACCCGGTAAATGATGTCTTAAATATTCAGATTAACCCATCAGAAAAAGGGGTCATGAAAATATTACTTATCAATTCTTACGGACAAATTATGCTGGAAGAAAGTCCATATTCAGGGAACGGAACATACAAAATACCTATGGGTAACCTTTCGAACGGACTTTATATTGTAAGAGCTATACTTGATAATAATACCATACTGACAGCTAAATTTATCAAATAAGCTTTCACTATAAGCGTAAAATAAAAAGAACGACCGGCCTGAGATTTTCAAGCCGGTCGTTTTATTTTTTAAAGAATCTCTACTTGGCAATAATAATCATTTTACTGACGAAACCGGTTTCAGTGTTTATTCCTATGTAATATATGCCTTCAGGTACGTTGCCAATGTCAGAACTAAGCTTATTCTTACCTTTCTTCAGTTCTATGCCACCGGATTTAAGAATCTGGCCAATGGAATTAATAATACAATATTTCCCATTAGCGTTTTCACTGCTGTTAATAAATAATTCAAAAACACCATTTCCAGGATTTGGTATTATATTTATTTCGAAAGAAGCATCTTTTTCCGAAATTCCAACATTACAATCATCAATGCTTATATAATGTAAAGGAGAATTGCTGCTGTTACCACAACTGTCAATTGCTTTAACTGAAAGATTGCCGGAAGTGGCATTAGAAAGGAAACTCATGGTAATGACAGTATCTGATCCGGTTATAGAAGCTCCTGTTCCCTCATAAGACCACAAGTATGAATCTGCATTGATTACCGGTGCAATTGAAAATACAATTCCTGTATCACCGGAACAAATAGTATCCAACCCGATAATTGCCAATGGTGCAGAAATGAAAGAATTTATAGCTATTGTCAGCGTGCTTGTGTCTCCGTTTCCGCAAATATTCTGGCCGAATACCTTCAGGTCGCCGCTTGTTGCTGTTGAATCAAAATGGACAATGACAGAATTACCTGAACCTGTTATTGAAGCTCCCGAACCTGAGAAACTCCAGAAGTAATTCAGTGCATTAATTATTGGTTGTATCTGATAGTCTCCGTTATGTCTGCTACAAACCGCAGCAGGCCCATTAATCAGTCCGGCAGGATCAGGCAAAGGGCGGACAAATATGGGATAAAGCGGTGAAGACGCTCCGTCTCCAACGGCATTATGTCCTTTAACTGTAAGGTTTCCCGGCGTTGCACTCCGGGAAAAATCAAGGTAAACACTGTCGGAAGTACCATTAATGGTAACCCCGATACCTGAATACTCCCAAATATAGGTATTAGCGTTGGCTATCTCAGGAACAACATACAATACTCCTGCCTGCCCGGAGCAAACGGTATCTGCACCATTAACAGATCCGGCTGCTGAAGGGGGAGGCGGAGCGATTGCTGAGACTGGGTAATCAGCTGAAACCGGGCCGTTTCCGCAGCTATTGATAGCAGTAACAGTAAGTACCCCACTTGTAGCTGAAGATGAAAAATCGATGGTAACATTGCTTCCAGTACCGTTTATTGTAGCTCCTGTACCGGTATAATTCCATAAATACGAGGTTGCATTAGCTAAAGGCGATACACCGTAATTTACTCCTGTCTGCCCAAAGTAAACAACAGATGAGCCGGTGATTGGCCCTGCCTGTACCGGAGCAGCTGTAACGGTCAGAGGTAAATCAAAACTTTGGGTTTGTGCCTGAGGAATCCCAAATACAGTAACATTCACAGTAACATTAATTGAACCCACAAATGCACCTGTTGATGTTGGTGTCCCGCAAATCCTGAAGCAGCCTCTCGTGGTAGTTCCATTAACAGTCCAGGTATTACCACCTCCGTTTTTTTCCCAGTTAAGGCCCGGAGGCATTCCGGTGATTGTGTTAATTACTATGTTTTTTAGAGTGACAGTCATGCCTTGATACAGGAAAGTACCCGGCAGGTATAATGTAACATCCTGTGAATAATTCTGTCCGAGACAGGCAGGTGGTAAGGATGATATATTAATACCCGGTAACCCATCGGTTGTGGTAAATGATGCAACAATGACGCAATTCGGGCAACCTGTCTGGGTGTAGCCAATGATCGTGATACCCATAATCAACAAGAGAATAAATAACTTTTTCATTTTTAAAATATTAATGATTTATATGCAAATTTATTATTAATCTGATCATTATTTGTGCATTGATAATTTATTATTATGAAAAAATGTTTGGTATACAAAGCTTTACCCTTCAGATGCTCAACCTAAGTGGTTTTTATTTACCTTAGCTGTGATTTTATTATAAATGAAAAAGAAGAATGCAAGTGGTGAAGAAATGACTTTTCTGGGACACCTCGGTGAACTCCGTAAGCATCTTTTCAGGTCAGCGGTTGCTGTTGCAGCAGGTTTTTTTATAGCCATGTTCGCCAAAGAATACATCTTTAATTATGTTATTCTTGCCCCCCAGCATAATGATTTTATCACATACAAATTTCTTTGTTTCCTGGGCAGAACACTTCATATTGACCAGCTTTGCCTTCAGAAAATGAAAATGAAGATCATCAACACAATGCTATCTGGACAGTTTATGATGCACATGTACATTTCTATGATTTGCGGGATTATCCTCGCAATGCCTTATGTTGTCTGGGAACTCTGGCGTTTTATAAAGCCTGCACTTACACCTGACGAACAGAAAAATTCGCGTGGGGCAGTAATCGTTATATCTCTTCTTTTCTTCACGGGCATAGGGTTTAGTTACATGGTACTTTTCCCCTGGACCATTAATTTTTTAGGGACTTATGTATTAAGCCCCGAAATTGAAAACAACATCACCATTCAATCTTATGTAAATACAATGACAACCATGATACTGTGGACCGGTGTTGTTTTCGAACTGCCTGTCGTAGTTTATTTTCTGAGTAAAGTAGGGATAATTACACCATCGTTTCTGAAAAAATCAAGGCGTTATGCCATAGTGATCATTTTTATCATTGCAGCCATCATCACTCCGCCGGATATTTTCAGCCAGACGATGATGGCAATTCCCCTGATACTGTTATATGAAGCAAGTATTCTTGTTTCTAAACGGGCTGTTAAAAAAAGTGAAAAGGACATGGCGGGATGATGGGCTGTTGAATTTAAAAAATTTATTCCTTTTCCAGCAAAATATTCCCCAAAACAAGGCAATCCATCCCGCTGTTTAAATAATCACGGATGGCTTCATCCGGTGTGTTGACAATAGGTTCTCCCTGCAGGTTAAACGAAGTGTTTATAATTACAGGGACCCCGCTCAGTTTCTCGTATTCAAGCAAAAGCTGATGAAGTTTAGGATTATGTTCTTTGATAACGGTTTGCACCCTTGCAGTATCATCAACATGTGTAATGGCAGGAAGGAGTGTTCGGGTATGTTCTTTCACCTTAGGGGCAAGTAGCATGAATGGTGACATGTTGATCATCTCAAAGTATTCATTTGCTCTTTCTTCCGGTACAATGGGAGCAAAGGGTCTGAACCATTCGCGGTGCTTGATGCGGGCATTCAGTACATTTACCATTTCCACATTCGTAGCATTGGCAAGAATTGACCTGTTTCCTAAAGCGCGGGGACCGAACTCCAGCCGGCCCTGAAACCAGCCTACCGTTTTCATGTTATGAATAAGCCCTGCAACTTTGGGCAAGAGTTCTTCTTCTGTATATTCTGTATATTTCAGGTTCTTATTCAGTACACTTCTTCTTATCTGTTCCTCAGAATATCCCGGTCCTAAATAAGCATGTTCAAGAATGTATTGCCGGGGATTGTCCAGTATGCAATTATACAGGTACATGGCGGCTCCTATCGAACTCCCTGCATCACCTGCCCCAGGCTGAATAAAAATTCGGTTAAATGCGGTTTGTTCTAAAATCTTCTGGTTGGCCACACAGTTCAGAAAAACCCCTCCGGCAACACATAAATTTGTCGAACCGGTTTCCCGGTGTAAATAGTGGACAATTTTAATCAGGGTTTGTTCCACGAATAACTGCAAAGAAGCAGCTATATCTTTATGCCTTTCGTCATATTCAGCGCCTTGTTTCCTCGGTTCACCGAACAGTTTAATAAAGTGCCGGCTGTACATAAATTTTCCTTTATTGAACCCGAAGTATTTCGGGTTCATCCTGAAACTGCCGTCATCTTTAACATCAATCATCTCGTGGAATTTATCGAGATAAACCGGCTTTCCGAAGCTTGCAAGAGCCATAGTTGTTCCTTCTCCACTGTTGGCTTTAAAACCGAGAAAAGCTGTCAGGGTTGAATATAGTAGTCCCAGAGAATCGGGGTAATGTATTTCTTGATGTATTTTAATATCTCTGCCCTTTGCATATCCGTATGATGTAGTTGCATACTCGCCTACCCCGTCGGCAATGAGAAGAGCGGCCTCCTCAAATGGAGAAACCAGGTATGAGCTTGAAGCATGAGCCAGATGATGCTTAATAAACACAGTTTTCCCTTCAAATCCCATTTCTTTTTTAAGGATTAATGGTAAAATCAGGCGATCCTGCAACCACTGAGGTATGCTTTGAAGGAAATTTACGTAGGAAAACGGGAAAGAATGAATATGGTCAAATATTACCCTTGAAAATTTCAGGTAGGTTTTTTCATAAAAGGCAACATAATCAATTTCACTGAAACTGATATTTCCAGCCTGCACACAGTAGTTGATAGCATTGCGCGGAAAATCTGAAGAGTTTTTAATACGGTTAAAGCGCTCCTCCTGAACTGCAGCAACAACTACTCCGTCTTTTACCAAGCATGCGGCTGAATCATGGTAATAGCAGGAAATACCGAGTATATTCATAGTTATTAATCAAAATGGTAATTTAATTTTTCGGCAACCGAATTTAAAAGCTTTTTATCAAAATTTATCTCCAATTGTTTCATTGCTTCTTCACGTGAAAGATAACCTTCACGTATCATTTTGCTTGCCTCCACATGATAATGGGTATAGCCAAAATATTTCACCGAATTGTAAACAGAAATAAAATTCAACAGGCAATTTGTAGATCCCCCCGGGTAACTCAGGTCAGGAGCTTTCCACTTCAGTTCTTTTTTAATAGTTTCCACATAAACCTCAGGCCCGAAAGGCAGGAACCAGTGGGGAGAAATAACCATGGATTTATGCTTTTTGTTTGCCCGTTTTAAAACTTCTTCCATACTTTTTGGGAAACCTTTGTATTTGGGCATGTCGCTAAGCTCGGTAATCAGGAAATCAATGGTGGATTGTGCCATAGCTTTAAATTCTGGAGCATGAATATTGCAGCCACATTTCGACATCACACCCTGGTTGGTCGATTGTCCTTTGGTCCAACCGGCAACGATAAGCGGGATGTCATAGCGGGCAGCTACGTCAAATGCCAGATCCATATACCAGATGGAGCAGGGATGACAAACAACAGCTTTTGAACCCGAAGTAAATATTTTCGAGAACATCTCTTTCATATAAGTTGATTTAAAAAACAAGAAATCAACTTCAAGTAAATCCACCGCGTTCCTAATATTTTCCATGGCTTCTTCCTTTTCAAAACCATGATCAAAAGTAAAGGCCAGAGGATTGAGTTTATATCTCTTCTTCATATAGTATAACGAGGAGGTGCTGTCTTTACCACCGCTGCACATTACTAAACAGTCATATTTTTGCTTGCCTTTGTATTTGTTGAGAATTTTAATGAAGTCTGTTTCAAGGGGTTTTTTGTTATCCTCCAGTTTTTTCATTATGTCGTAAGTAACACAAAGATTGCAAAGGCCTTCATCATTAATATAAACATCCGGCTTATGCTCAGGCATGATACACCTTTTACAGATCTTCACTTCTTCCATAGGTTTTGTATTTAGTTTACCGGAGAACTTTTACCCATAAGTGCCAGGTATGACCTTCTCCCTTATGTTTTTCTATTATTTTATAGTTATCTTCTTCCTCAATGGATGCAGGAACATTTTCGAGGGGTTCACCATCATCTACAATAATCTCGAGAATTTCACCTTCCTCCATACCACCCAGTTTTAAAAGTGCTCTGGCAGAGTTCCGTGGACAGGGGACACCTTTTAAATCAAGAATTTCGTCAGATTTAAATTTTGCCATTTGTCTTACTTTTTTCGTAAATCATCCACAATGTCAATAATATGATGAATAACATAGTCCAGTTCTTCTTTGTTTGTCCATTTACTCAGGCTAATCCTGACTCCTTCATGTGCACTTTCTTCATCCAGTCCCAAGGCAGTTAACACATGACTGGGTGTAAGCCGTGTTGATGAACATGCCGAGCCTGCCGAAATGATAATATTCCTTTTATTCAACTCTGTGAATAATGACTTTCCCTTTACTTTACTGAATCTCAGGTTGATATTATTACAAAGCCGTTTTCCTCCTACCGGTCCATTAAGAAATACCCCTTCAAGTTTAGAGCTGACTTCCGAAATAAAGAAGTCTCTCAGTAAAGACATCTTTTGAACATCTTCTTCCGAGGCGATCTCAGCGGCTTTCCCGAATCCTGCTATATCAGGGGTATTATAAGTTCCTGACCGCATATTATTTTCCTGGCCGCCTCCATGAATAAAAGCTTCACACCGGCTACCCTTCCTGATATATAATGCACCAACTCCTTTAGGTCCATGAATTTTATGAGCATTTAATGTCATCAGGTCGATGTACTGTTCTTCAGTATCAATCGTTTCTTTAGTAAACGACTGGCAGGCATCGGTATGAAAAAGGATGCCCTTCTCCCGACATAAAGTGCCAATAGATCCGATGGGTTCTATAGTACCAATTTCGTTATTCGCATGCATCACTGAAATCAGCACAGTATCATTTCTGATGGCTTTCCTGATGTCATCCACATCAACAAAACCCTGATTGTTGACAGGGATAAGAGTGATCTTTGCTTTATGTTCCCCAAGCCAATTTGCGGTCTCTAATATGCTTGGGTGCTCTATGCTGGTGGTAATGATATGATTGCCTTTTTGCTTGTTTGAATAAAACACTCCTTTTAAAGCCCAGTTGTTCGATTCTGTCCCTCCGGATGTAAAATAAATTTCATCGGGTTTGCAATGAATTTTACCGGCAATTATCTGCCTTGCTTGTTCTATGGCTTCTGCCGGTCTCTTCCCTGCTTTATGAATGGATGAGGCATTTCCGTATAGTTCGCTGTAAAACGGAACCATGGTTTCAATGACCCGGGTATCATAATGAGTGGTAGCAGTGTTATCGAGGTAAATCTCCATTACTATACTCCCGCATAAATAAATGAAACAATTACAGCAGGTCCGATATAATAAACCAGAAAGGCAAGTACGGCTAATATGATAAGGATGGGAGCAATAATAACAAACTTATGCTTTCTGATCATTCTGAACATTTCTTTTAAAATGTATCCGATTTTTTTCATGACAATTCTGATTTACAATTGATTATTTTATGATTGTTCCATGGCAGAGTCCATATCGGGAGTATATCCCTTAGCATCAATCCAGTATGTATTATCTCCAGCGTAGCTTTTCCCTGATTTGAACACATAGAACAGCCGGGTGAAACTGAAAACTGTAAAATAAAGCAGTGTCAATAAAATACCTATCAATATTTTCTGCACAAACCTGACATACAGGCTAATGATTTTTTTCATAAAAATATATTTCAAATATGTGTTAAAATTAATAAATCGTTTCGATATGGCAAAGCACATTTGAATTTCTGCGATATAAATGTCAGGCTAACCAGTATAAATCATCAATATCGGTGTGTCTTAATTATAACATTATACTTACTGGTTTTCTACTTAATTTTACTATTTTTGCTATGCTTTTTAACTTTCACCATTAAAAGAATCATCGAATCAAAAAAAAGACCCGTTGGGCTTAGCAGAAAAAGGTCATGAACAAACAGCCAGCGTCCGGCGAATATGCCATACGAATAAAAAATCTATCAAAGTTCTATCATATTGATACAGAAAAAGATATTAGGGTACTTGACGCTATTGCAAATTTTGCTTCCGGTATAATTAAACCTGCGAAACCGGCACCTAAAACAGGTATCTGGGCATTAAACGACATTAATTTAGACCTTAACAAAGGCGATGTCCTCGGAATTCTCGGCAGAAATGGCTCCGGAAAAAGTACTTTTCTTAAAGTGTTAAGCGAAATTACCGAACCTACAAAGGGCGAAATTGAAATTAATGGCAGTATTGCATCTATACTCGAGATTGGTATGGGATTTCATCACGATCTCTCCGGAAAAGATAACATTTATCAAAGTTCCCGTATCCTTGGATTTTCAAAAAGCGACATCAAAGAACAGCTAAATGATATTATTAGTTTCAGCGGACTTGAGAAGTTTGCAGATACCCCTATTAAATATTATTCAAGCGGGATGTATATACGTCTTGCTTTTTCCATCGTAACCCATGTAAAATCTGAAATTCTTTTACTTGATGAAGTTTTATCCGTTGGCGACGCAGAGTTTCGCATTAAGTGCCAGAAAAGGATTAAGGAACTTATTAGTGAAGGCAGAACTGTTGTTTTTGTAAGCCATAATCCATCTGATATAATGATGTTGTGTAATAAAGCCATGATAATGGAAGAAGGCAGAATTAAATATCTGGGATATCCAGTAGATGTTATTTCAAGATATAATGAAGTGATGCTGAACCTTTCAATGGAAGAAAATGTCCAGATTAGAGATTCATTGAGCGAAGAGGTTTCAGATAACACGGTTTTTCTAAATGAACCATACACTGAAGAGGAAAAAAAGAACGAA
>Ga0247841_10011056_pt1 | contig 12109 bp, 3 predicted proteins | sample LaCruzMarch2015__2_FD_192410 | JGI IMG/M metagenome (GOLD analysis project Ga0247841, IMG submission 192410) | Freshwater microbial communities from meromictic Lake La Cruz, Castile-La Mancha, Spain - LaCruzMarch2015_18m | ecosystem: Environmental > Aquatic > Freshwater > Lake | place: Spain... | reverse complement strand
TCACCGGCACCCTCGCCGGTTCCGGCGGCAGCCTCATCAAGGCGGGCACTGGAACCCTCACGCTCTCCGGAGCGAGTAGTTCTTACGATGGCACCACCACCATCAGCGCCGGAACGATCCAAATCGACCACGATAACGCGCTGGGTTCCACGGCGGCCGGCACGACGGTGGCCAGCGGAGCCGCCCTCGAGCTCTCTGGTGGCATCAGTATTGGAGCCGAAGCCCTCAGCCTCTCTGGCACAGGCATCAGCTCCGGCGGCGCCCTGCGCAACATCTCCGGCGACAACTCCTACGCGGGGGCCATCACCCTCGCCGCCGCCACACGCATTAACTCCGACTCCGGCTTGCTTACCCTCTCCGGTGCGATCGGCGGCACTCAAAACCTGACCATCGGCGGTGTGGGCAATACAACGATCACCAATGCCATCGGCACCTCCACCGGCACGCTGACAAAGGATGGTTCCGGCACGCTCACTCTCTCTAACGCCAACACCTACAGCGGCGCAACCACGATCAACGCCGGCACGCTCGCGATCGGAGCGGCTGGTCGACTTGGAGCCGGAAGCTACGCGCAAAACATTACGAACAACGGGACCTTAGTCTACTCGGGAACGAACGCCCAAACCCTCTCCGGCATCATCAGCGGCACCGGCGCGCTCACCCAAAACTCCGCCAGCACCCTCACCCTCTCCGGCAACAACACCTACAGCGGCACAACGACGATCAGCGCCGGCACTCTTCAAATCGGGAACAATGGAGCAACCGGAAGCCTCTCCGCCGACAGCGCCATCACCGTCAATGGTGCCTTGGTTTTCAGGCGCTCCGATGCCATCACCCAAGGCACGAATTTCAGCACCGCCGCCATCACCGGAACCGGCGTAGTCATTCACAACAGCGCCAACTCCACAACCCTCACCAACAACGCCAACAGCTTCAGCGGTGGTGTGTGGGTGCAGCAGGGCACGGTCTTTGCCAGCGCCATCGGAAACAGTGGCGAAGCCAGCTTCCTCGGCTCGTGCGGCACGATCAAACTGGGAAGCAGTTCCAGCACCGGCACCCTGCGACTCACCACGGGTAGCCCCATCGAAACCACAGACAAGGTGATCGATCTTTCTGGAACCACAGGTGGAGGCAGTATCATCGCAGCGAATGCCACCATCACCATGACGGGCAACTTGGCCATGTCAGGAACTGGAAACAAAACCCTGTCGTTCACTTCGAGCGGAAGCACCAACACATTCCATCTCACCTATAGTGGACTGATTGCCGAAGGGGCGGGCTCCGTGCTGTCACTGAACTTCGCCGGCAGTGGAAATGGAAACCATACGCTGACCAATGCGAGTAACTCCTTCAGCGGCGCGGTATCCATCGCCGGCAACACCTCAGGCACCACGACGACTCTCAATGTCGCTGCGATTGGCAATGCTGGGGCGAACAGCTACCTCGGCAAAAACAGCACCATCAACATCGGTGCATCATCAAGCGGAACGAACATCCTCAAATACACAGGCACCGGCGAAACCACCGACAAGGTCATCAATCTTGCCTCGACGGCCAATTCCAACCAAGCCAGCCTCGACGCCTCGAATGCCAGCGGACTTCTGAAATTCACCAGCAACTTCACCGCCACCGGCACCGCCAGCAGCAAAATCCTGAACTTGATCGGAACCGGCAACGCCGAAATCGCAGGGGCGATCGTCAATAATACCTCTGGCAATGTCACCAATGTCACCAATGTCACCAAGAGCGGTGCGGGCACTTGGACTCTCTCCAGCAACAACACCTACACCGGAACGACCACTATCAGCGGTGGCACCTTGGTCATTAGCGGCACCAATTCCGACAGCGCCATCACGGTCAACTCCGGCGGCACCCTCGCCGGCACGGGCACAGGCGGCACCACCACGGTCAATGCGGGCGGCACCATCGCCCCCGGCAACTCGCCTGGCATCCTCACCGTGGGTGGGCTCACACTCAACGGCAACGGCACCTACACTTGGGAAATAGCGGATGCGACAGGCGCTGCCGGAACCGGTTGGGACCAGATCAACGCCACCGGCCTCCTGACCATCGGCTCAAATGCCACCTCGACCTTCAAGATCGCCATCACTTCCTCAGGGGCCCCGGCCAACTGGAACTACACCACCACAAACCAAACTTGGGACATCATCGACTATGGCTCGATCAGCGGATTCAACGCCTCGTATTTCACACTCAACTCAACAGCTTTCGCCGGCGACCTCTCTGTGGACTCCAGTTGGTCGCTTGTGGATACGGGAAGCGCGCTGCGCTTGACCTATACCTACACGCAAAACACGCCGACCTACACGGGTGCCTCTGGCAATTGGAGCACAGGTTTCTCCCCCAGCCTCGACAATACCGAGAACGCCATCTTCGTGGGCGCAGGCGGCACGGCGACAAACGACATCGCCTCGGGAACGCTCTCCAGCATCGGCACACTCACCTTTGATGGCAGCAATTCCTACACGCTGGAGGCAGCCTCCGGCTCGGCCGGCTACAACTCCGCCTCGGCCCTCGCCATCGGTGGCACAATCGCGAACAACTCGTCGGCCGTTCAGACCATCAATCTCGCCACCAGCTTTGCAGCCAACCAGACGATCAACGCCAACACCGGCGGCCTGGTGATCGGCGGCAGTGTGGCCGTGGGCTCCGGGGCCATTCTCACCGTTGTGGGCTCAAACAGCACCACCATCAGCGGTGCTGTCAGTGGCCTCGGCGGCCTCACCAAAAACAGCTCCAGCACACTCACCCTCTCGGGAAACAATTCCTACTCGGGCAATACCATCATCGGCCAAGGCAAGGTCCTCATCGGCGACAACAATGCTTTCGGCAGCGGATCCGTGAAACTCGGCATCAGCGGCGTCAATGCAACCATTACTATTGCCAGCACCGATGGAACCGCCCGCACGATCTCAAATGCGCTGGATGCCATCGTCGGCAACTCTTGGACCACCACCTTCGGCGAGGCCAGCGGCGGCACGGGGAACCTTTCCTTTACAAACGGGACTAATGTCTCCCTCAGCAGCACCTCACGCACATTCAATGTGCTCAACACAACCACTTTCGCGAATGGCTTTTCCACGAATAGTGGCAGCATTATTAAAACAGGCGCGGGAACCCTCATTTTCACAGGAGCCAGCACCTACAACGGGTCGACCATCATCAACGCAGGCACCCTCCAGCTCGGCAGCGGCGGCACCACGGGATCCCTTTCCACGGGAAGCGCCATCACCAACAACGGCACACTCGTTTTCAACCGTAGCAACACCATGACACAAGGCACAGCCTTTGGAACGGTCATCAGCGGCTCGGGAAACGTGATCCAAAACGGCACCGGCACACTCGTCCTCTCCGGCGTGAACAGCTACACCGGCTCCACCACCGTCAGCACCGGCAACATCACGATTAGCAACGCATCGGCCCTCGGTGACACCGCCGCAGGAACCACCGTGGTCAGTGGCGCCGCCCTCCAAATCCAAGGCGACATCGCCGTCGGAGCGGAGGCCCTCACCCTCACCGGAAGTGGATTTTCCAACGCCGGCGCCCTCCGCAACCTCAGCGGCGCAAATTCCTACGCCGGCGCCATCACGCTCTCTGGCGCGACCACCATCGGCTCGGATGCCGGCACGCTCACTCTCAGCGGTGGCATTTCCGGCACACAGAACCTCACTCTCGTCGGCGCTGGGAACATCACCCTCAGCGGCGGCATCACCACCTCCACCGGCACCCTCACCAAAAACGGCAGCGGCACAGCCACCCTTAGTGCAGCGAACACCTATTCAGGCTCTACGACCATCAACTCTGGCACACTCGTAGCAGCTGCTGCCAACGCGCTCGGCAGCACCTCGCAAATCGTGGTCACCACCGGGGGCTCCCTTCTCGTCACGGCAGATGATTCTGTGAACAACTCAGCCGGAGTCACGCTGGCCGGCGGTTCCCTCGCCTTCAGCGGCAATCGCAATGAAACCTTTGGAGCTCTCACCCTCTCAGCCAACTCCACTCTGGATTTCGGCACCGAAAGTGTGATCGCCGTCTTCAGCAGCCTCCTGATGAATGGTCACGCCCTCGATATCTACAACTGGACAGGCACCACCCTCTGGAATGGCGGCACGGGAAACAACACCGACCAATTCTATATCAGCTCCGCAATAGGAGCCTCAGACTTGTCCCGCATCAGTTTCTACAGCAGCACCCTTCAAAATAGCTTCTTGGGCGACGGATACCAAATCATGAGCGGCGGCTTCGCCAACCAGATCATTCCCGTCCCCGAACCAGAAACCTACGCCGCAGCAGTCATTCTTCTCCTGAGCCTTGGCCTGTCTGCCCTACGCCGTTCTCCTGTCGAACCAGACTGCGGTTAGACCTTCTCGGCTTAGGAAAGCAGGAAATCATTTTGTCACAGCCGTTTTTTGTAAAAATGAGGACGCAATTCTTTTTACATTATACAAAAATTTGCAATATTGTCAAAAATGTAATTGAAATAACGCAGGAATGCACCTACAAGGCAGGTGGAGGGCGTAGAATCCCTTTGAAGAAATGACATTTCCACATCGCCTAACGACCTTTTTATTATTCCTGATCAATGGTTTGTATTCCACACAGGCCGCCCCCAGGCCAGTATCGAATTTATATACCTTGCCAAAGGCCGCATTCATTCAGAACGAGGCGGGGGATGAACAAGTCATCCTCGAGGATTTTTCGGAATCCCTCTCCACACTTCAGGCTGCGATCAACACGGCCCGAAGCGACTATCCGGACGCTTTTCTTTTGATCCGCCTGAAACCCACCGGCCTCTACACGGCCAACTCCGCACCGCTCGTTCTTGGTTCCAAAATGTGTCTCACCGGCAACGGGACGCGCATCGAGGCCGCAGGGGCCAATGTAACATCATCAAGCCTGCTGCGCATCGCCCCCGGATCATCCTATGTCTCCATAAGCAATGTCGTCCTCAACGGAAAGCTCGCATCCATCCGAGGGATCGAAGCCGCCGGAGTGGCGCGGGTGAACATCGACAACACGACGGTGAGGAACACTGGACTCGAGGGGTTTTTCCTGGAGGGGCCGGGCAGCGATGTCTTCGACAGCCAGATCACTGTGGCGAATTGCGATGTTTCCGGCGCTACCGGGAACGCAGGAATCCATCTCAAAAATGCCGCTCAAGCCGTGTGCATTGAAAACACCAGCTCGACCAACAGGGAAGGGCTTTTGTTGACCGGGGTTTCCCGAAGCACTGTTGTGAACAATCGCTTTGTTGGAAATTCCGGCACGGGAATCTTGCTCGTTGGCAATTCGACAGCCACACAGGTGGTCAACAACCTCGTCTCAAGCAGTCCCATTGCCATTTCCCTCGATAGCACAACGGTTCGAAACACTATCGCATCCAATGAAATCCGTTCTGCAAACACCGGCATCGCCCTCAGTGGCGTTGTGCACACGCTCTACGACAATGTGTTTCCCTCAGGAGTCGCCATACCGGTTCAAGCGGCATCGACAAACCACCACATCATCACCACAAGCACAGGCTTCAGCGCCAGCGGGCAAAACTACTTTTACCCGCCCACCATTTTGAACAACCACTCGGCTACGATCATTTCGGGCAAAGCCAACACAAACCTCACCACAGCTGCCACGACCATCTCGCAGATCCAAGCCACCTACGATGAGGCCCGCACAGCCAATCCCGCGAACACACTTGTCCTGCGCCTCACCGCACCGGTGATCGCCGGAGATGCCACCCTCATGCTTGCCTCCAACACCTGCGTGGTGATCAGTGGACGCGTGAACCTTGCCCCCGGCGTCACCGGCTTCGCCAGCACGAATTCGACCTTCGTCAGCATCTCCGGCGGCATCATCGATGGCGGGAACACCACCGGCCGCCGAGGCATGGAATTCGCCGGATGTTACCGTGTTTTGGTTGATCGCGTGACGCTTCAGAATTTCGGCGACAAAAACACACGCGCCAACGGCTCCGATCTCATCTGGTTTTCGAAGGGGGGCTCCCCTTGCATCGTGGCCCACTGCACGCTGAATGGCGGATCCGCACGCGGGATTTGGACCGTCGACGCGACGGCCAGATTCCTCTTCACCGACAATACAATTTCGAATGTCAACATGGACGGAATCGATCTCGACGCCTACACGAATTCCGCCTTGGTGAAATTCAACTCGGTAAGCGGCTGCGTGCGCAACGGCATCTTCGTCGAGGAGGGCGCGAAGCACAACCAGGTCATCGGCAATACGGTGGCCTCAAACCCCATTGCCATCAACCTCTACGCCTACTACATCAGCCTCACATCTTACAACAGCATCATCGCCAATACCTGCACCTCAAACGGCCGTGGCATTCGCGTTGGAGCGAGATCGACGATGAGCACCGAACACAATTTCATCTTCGGCAACAAAATCACACAAACCGGCCCCCAGAGCGCTTTGGACGCTCAAGTATTTGGTGAGGAAAATTATTTTTCGCAAAATGCCCTGCTCAATAATGCGGACGACATCGGCTCGTCTTCCGGCGTCTTTTTCAATTCGCCGGCGAGTGGCACACTGGCGGTGCCGGTGGTGGTGCCGGATCAAATCGCAGCCCTCAATGGAACTTTTTTTCAGTATCAAATCCTCGCCACCCAGCTTCCCTTCCGCTTCACACGCACTGGTGGCACCATTCCCTTCGGTCTGAGCCTGAATGCCGCATCCGGCAAACTCAGCGGGATACCACTTCAAGCCGGAACCTACAACATCGCCGTCACAGCCACCAACGCACTCGGCACGAGTTCCCCGCAGATCATTCAATTGGTGGTTTCGGCGGACCTCTCCACACCCAAGCCCGTGCTGGCCAGCACGGGCAACGCAACCGGCAGGGTGGGCACCCCTTTCACACATCAAATCCAAACGTCCAACACCCCAACCTTCCTGACCGCAAGCGCACTTCCCCGTGGATTGACCATCAATAGCACCACAGGTCTTGTCAGCGGCACACCGCTATTGGACGGGACCTTCCTCGCGAGGATTTATGCCGCCAATGCGGGAGGAACGGGCAATCAAACCCTCAGTATCCTGATCGCACCCACAACGCCGCAGATCAACAGCGCCTCGACCGCCACCGCCCGCGCGGGAACTCCCTTCAGCTACCGCATCACCGCCCTCAACCTGCCCAGATCCTTTGGAGCTTCAAACCTCCCCCCAGGCCTCACCCTGAATGCCACCAGCGGCCTCATCAGCGGCACTCCAACCACCACAGGCAATGCCAGCGTGACCCTCTCTGCCTCGAATGCAGGAGGCACAGGCACCAAGTCCCTTGCTCTCATCGTGACTCCGCCCGCACCGGTCATCACCAGCGCGGCCACGGCCAACGGCACATTCGGCACCGCATTTATTTACCAGACCACCGCCACCCAGAGCCCCACACGCTATTCGGCCACCAGCATCCCCTCAGGATTGAGCATCAATGCCACCAGCGGCCGACTGAGCGGCATCCCGCTTGTGGACGGGACATTTGTGACAAAACTCTACGCGACGAATGCGGGCGGGGTCGCCAACCAAACACTCACCATCACCTTCGCATCCAAGCTGCCACAAATCACAAGCGCCTCGACCGCCACAGCCCGCGCGGGAGCTCCCTTCAGCCACCGCATCACCGCGCTCAACCTGCCCAGATCTTTTGGAGCTGCAAACCTCCCCGCCGGTCTGACCCTCAATGGCACCATCGGCGTGATAACTGGCACTCCGACCACCCCAGGCAACAGAACGGCGACTATTAGCGCATCGAATACAACAGGAACAGACACCAAAACCCTGACCTTCTCTATTCTGCCAGCCGTGCCGGTCATCACCAGAGCGGGCACCTCCAACGCTACATTTGGAACAGCTTACAGCCACCAAATCACCGCCACCAATATCCCCACCCGTTTTTCGGCCACCAGCCTTCCAGCGGGCCTTACTATTAATGCAACGAGTGGCCTCCTGAGCGGCACGCCACTGGGGGAAGGAACATTTGTAGGAAAAGTTTACGCCATGAACGCGGGCGGCACCGGCAATCGGACTCTGACCATCGCCATTGCCTCCAAGATGCCAGAAATCACAAGCGCCACCACCGCCACTGCCCAGGAGGGAACGATTTTCAGCTACCGCATCACCGCAGCAAATCTTCCGAAAACCTTCGGCGCGGCGAGCCTTCCCGGCGGCCTCACACTCAATGCCACGAGCGGCTACATCACCGGCATTCCTACCACCGCGGGCAATACCACAGCGAAAATAACGGCATCAAACACGGCCGGCACCGCCACCAAATCCGTAGCGCTCGTCGTCCTGCCAGCAGCGCCAGTCATCACCAGCGCGAGCACCTCCCACGGAAAGACAGGCCTCGCATACAGCCTGCAAATCGCCGCGACACCCGCCCCGACCCGCTACACCGCGACTGGCCTGCCTCCGGGCCTCACCCTCAACACCACCACCGGCCTCATCAGCGGTATACCATCCCTGATTGGCACCTTTACGCTTAAAATTTCCGCAATCCATGCGAATGGCACAGGCTCGCAAATCCACACGCTCTACATTTCTCCCCCGTAAAAAAACAACCCCTCCCCCAAGCCACCGTCAAGGCCCGGCAAAGACAGTGGACCTTCGCAAGAGGCCTCTCGGCCGTGGGGCAGGTGTCTCGCAGGGTATCGAAAAACCTCCACTCGTAATCGGGAAAGTCACGCAGCACTCCGAACACCGCATTCCACTGAGCTTTACAGAGCAAAATTTCTCTTCGAAGCAGAAATTCAGAAATGTATTGGAACAATGCAACTCACATTTGCTATGCTGAAATTTATGGATGATTTGAACATTGCAGATATCGCCCGCGAGTCAGGCGTCTCCAGAGCCACCGTGTCGAGGGTTATGAACGGAAGTCCGCTGGTGAAGGCAAAGACAGCCGCCTTGGTGCGAGAGACTGTTACCCGCCTCGGCTATGTGAGGCCCGCCGTGCGCCCTGGACCTAAGCCGCGCGCCGCCTCAGGCTCCCGTCTGAAAACGAGTTCCATCGCACTCATCGCCATCGGGGAAACCCGAAATCTTTTTCAAGAGCCCATCATGGCCCACATCATCGAGGAACTTCAAAAAACCTGCCGCGAACGCCAGATGAATCTCCTCCTCGACCAGATGTCTTCGCCAGACCAGATTCCGCTCTGCGTTGAGACGCGGCAAGTCGATGGGGCCATCCTCATGGTGGCCGGACGACACCCACAGCGCCGCGAGTGCATCGCACGGCTTGCCTCCCTCCTCCCCTCCGTGCACCTCTTCACTCCCGGACATCCCCTCTCCTCTGTTGACCATGTGACGGTGAACGATGTGGCAGTCGGCGACATGGCGTTCCGAAACCTTCGCGAGGCCGGTTGCCAGTCCATGGCCATGGTCAATGCCCACACGGAGTTTCTCGAGGCCCTCCATGTGCGGGGACGCGCCTTTACAGACCGCGCCAATGAAGCACACCTGCCCGTCCACTTTTTTCCACCAAGGAAAATGCGGCCGACCCCACAGCCTACTGGCCACAACCGCTCACCGTCTTCGAAGATTTCAAAGCCGTCGCAGCCAGCATCCGAAAAATGCCCGCGCCGGTCGGCGTTTTCCTCACGCTGGAAAGCGCCGCCCCCTCACTCCATGCGGCACTCAAGGCCGAAGGGCTCTTGGATAACGCCCATTGCAAGCTCCTCATCGCCGGCACGACACCTCACTTCGTGGACCACCTCGAGCCCAAACCCATCCTCATCAGCCTCTCGTTTCCAGAAATCATCAATGTAGCAGTCGACCGCCTCCTGCATCGCGCTCAAAACATGCCCGCTCAGGTTCTCACATTCCTCGTCCCCCCGCGACTCACGACAGGCTCTCCAGCCTAATCCACCGCGCCAGCCTTCGCTTTAAAGGCTGAGATCTTAAAATTTAAACCATGGCGCCCCTCTCTCGCTTGCTGGGAGTGGTTGTTGTCATAGTGTTTTTTTGGCTATTGCTGCTACATTACTGAAATAGATTGCTTTTATTCGTTGACGCACTCTGAAAGATTGCATATGCTTCAACTATGAGAACCCCGCCTCAAGCCATCACCTCCCTGACGAACAATCTCCTCCGCGCCACATCCATCCTTGCTCTGGCTCTGGTCACCCAAGCCTCCCAAGCCGCCAACTACACCTACACTTTTCCGTCTTCTGGAACTGATCAATGGAGCGCTGGAACAAACTGGAGCGGCGGCACGGCGCCCGTGAGCGCCGCAGACACCGGCCTCACATTCAACGGCACGCAAGCCGTCGGAACCACGGCAACATCGAACAACGACATCGGCGGGAATTTTTTGCTGAACAGCTTCATGTTTGTGGGTTCCGGCAGCTCCAATGGCACCGCTCCCGCCTTCACGATCACCGGGAACACGCTGGAATTCACAGGCGCCAATGCGGTGCTAACCACCGCCCCGACCGGAACCTTTACCCGCCCGACCATCACGGTTGGCAACAACCTGCTTCTGTCAACAGACCTGAGAATCAGCAACGGCAGCGCGAGCAATACGCTCACCCTCTCAGGAACTATCAGCGGAAGCGGCGCGCTCAATAAAACCTCCGGGACTGGCGGCGTGAATATCACTGGAACAAATAACTCTTTCTCTGGCGCGGTAGCCATCAGCGCCATAGGATCGCTCACGGCAGCCTCCATTGGTAACACAGGCTCCAACAGCTCGCTTGGAACGAACGCCTCGATCACGCTCGGCGGCGGCAGCAACTCGGGACAACTGAATTGGACCGGCACCAGTGAGACAACAGACAAAATTTTCTCCATGGGCGGAACGACAGGTGCAGCGACCATCAGCGCATTCACAGCCAACCAAACACTGACGATTTCTCAGAACCTCGTCATTTCTGGAAATGGAACGAAAGCTCTCACGCTTGGAGGTAGCGGCAACATCGCATTTAATGGAATCATCCCCAACGGCACCTCGCCCAACACCTCGGTCATCTCCCTCACCAAAAGTGGCACGGGCACCGCGATTTTAGGAGGTCTGAATACCTACACCGGCAACACCACGGTCAGTGCTGGCACGCTGGTCGGCACCAGCGCCAACGCTTTCGGTAGCGGCTCGATCGGCATCGCCGCTTCAGGCACGCTCAGCCTGCGCGGCGACTCGGATACCTCGTTTGTCAAAGCCAGCGACAGCAGCGCCTATTCGATTCAAACGAGCGCATCCGGTGCCACCATCAATGCGGATCAAGCAACTGGTGGAGGCACCGCGGCCAAGACGATGACAATCGGAAGCCTCGGCACGAGTTCGACAGCAGCCACCTACCAGGTCAACTTCACCGGAGCCAACAACACGAGCCTCAGCCTCGGAGCGGTCACTGGGCCAACCTCCACAGCTGGTGGAAATGTGACGCTCAGCAACTCGATCTCCGGCGGCGGCGGGCTCACGCTGGCAAGCTACACCAGCACAGCCGCCAGCGGCTCCGAAACACTCATCTTCAGCGGCAATGGCAATACCACAGTCTCCGGAGCGATCACCCCAAGTAGCGTGGCCCTGGCACTCACCAAGTCCGGCACTGGCACGCTGACCCTCTCCAGCAACAGCACCTACACAGGTAGCACCACCATTTCCGCTGGAACCGTCGCCTTCAACACAAACTCCGCGCTCGGCTCCGGCGCAGTCACCCTCAACGGCACACTCTCCGCGCTGGCCACCGCGACGCTCTCAAACAACATCTCCGTCGCCTCGGCGGGAACATTGCGCGTCGGCTCCGGAAACACCTTCACAAGCACTGGAGTCATCTCAGGCGCGGGTGTCGTCACCAAAAACTCCGGAGGCACACTCGACCTCAGCTCAGCAAATACCAACAGCTTCAGCGGTGGCATGAAAATCAATGACGGCACAGTGGTCGTCACCACCATCGGAAACGCCGGAGCCAACAGTGCCCTCGGAACAAGCGGCACGGTCCAACTCGGTGCAGGCACCAGTGCTGGAACGATCCGCTGGGACGGAACTGCCGATGAGACGACCGACAAGGTCATCGATTTCGCAGGAGCTACCACCACCTCCTCCGGCGCCACGCTCATAGCCAATGCGGCTGGGCGC
>Ga0247841_10011055_pt1 | contig 12110 bp, 7 predicted proteins | sample LaCruzMarch2015__2_FD_192410 | JGI IMG/M metagenome (GOLD analysis project Ga0247841, IMG submission 192410) | Freshwater microbial communities from meromictic Lake La Cruz, Castile-La Mancha, Spain - LaCruzMarch2015_18m | ecosystem: Environmental > Aquatic > Freshwater > Lake | place: Spain... | reverse complement strand
CAGCGTCGACGACCTTGATCATGACCGGGGTGATGTCAACGCCCGTGCCGTCTCCGCGGATGCACGGGATGATCGGATGGTCGGGCACATTCAGCTTGTCTTTGGATCGCGTGATCGCCTGGCCGCCCTTCGGGGTTGGGATGTACTTGTTCGCCATCGCTACCTCGCTCCTTCTTCGCGGATTCTGTCTAGCTTTCTCGCGCTTCCTGCGCGTTCAATCCTTCGGTGATTTTCTTCGCCGCATCAACGACGAAGCGGATGAGCCGCTCGCGGTTCTTCTCTTCCGCCCGCAGGTGCGGCACAGACACGCCGATCGAGCCGACGATTCGCCCGGATGAGGAGAAGATGGGCGCGGCGATGCCGTGCGTGCCGACGATCGACTCGCCCTCGCTCTCGGCGTAGCCGCAAGCGCGGATCTTGGCCAGTTCCTTCTTGAGTTTCCCGACGCTCGTGATCGTCGTCTCGGTGAACTTGGGCAGGCCGACGTCGTCGATGACGGCATCCTGCTCTTCGGGATCGAGGTGGGCGAGGATCGCCTTGCCCGTCGACCCGGCGTGAAGCGGGTACGTGTCGCCGAGCTCGTAGGAGACGCGGAGCGCGTGCGTGCCGTCAACTTTCTCCAAGCACACGCCGACGTGCTCGCGCAGCCCGCAGAGGAGGGCGGTTTCGCCCGTCTCGCGGGCAATGCGCTCCATGTGCGCCAGCGCCACCTCGCGCAGCGGCTTGCGTGCCATCGTCGCCGCCAACTCGAGGATACGTCCACCGAGCCGATACCCTGCGCCGTCCGGCGCCTCTTCGACGAAGCGGTACGCACGCAGGGCCGAGATGTAGCGATACGTCGTGCTGCGCGGTAGATCGAGACGCGCGCAGATCTCGGGGACGCCCAACACGGGCGTCGACTCAGTGAACAAGGTCAAGATCCGTACGCACTTCTCGAGTGTGTTCAGGGTTCTCGCTCCCCGCGGTAGTCCCATCCTCCGGGATCCGCTATCTCACGGTGTGGAGATGCTACAGAACCCGGGCGGGAAGTCAAGCGCACGGTCCGCGCGCTTGACGAGGTGTCGCTCTTGCCTCGCACTGGCCCGCTAGAAGTGCGGAGCACTAGCTTACCTCTAGCGCGAGCGGAGCTAGCGACCAGCCAACTCGCTGAAGCCGCCGTACCCCAGAGAACCAATGTAGTCTGCCACGCGCCGTGCTCTGTTCTGCAGGGCGTCATCAGGAAGATCAAGAATGGCCCTAAGGATTTCCTTCGCGCGGTCGTCGTAGACTCCCCACGAGTCATTTGCGGGATTACGCACGATGGCATCAAGGCAGTCGACGACCTGCGCAGGAAGTGAGTCGGCGAGCGCCGCGAGACAGTCAAGGACACGACCATCGAGGTCCAGCTTGATGTGGTGCTGTTGTGTCACTGCGAGCTGTCGCAGACTCCATTCGGGTGCGAAGTCATCCTGGGGAAGCCACCAGCTGAATGCAGAGAGCTCCTGGTGCTCCCCATTCCCTTCATCGCTAGAAGCTGCGCAACGCCACTCCCAGAGCTCTTCAAGACGCTTGACTACCGCTGCCCGCCGCCCCTCAGGGATCCGCTGGAGTTGTCCGACAGCGTCGATGAGCGCGCTGTAGCGGAGCTTCGCATCAGCGTTGGCGAAGAACCCACGCAGTAGAGGGTCCGCCACGCCAAGCACGCCTTCTCGGTAGAAGAGCATGAGATGCCCCCCGAGGCGCTCGCCCGGATCAGCAAGTCGGGGCCTCTTCGGAGGCTCAGCACCGATTTCAGCCAGCGCTCGTTCGTACGACGGTCGAAGGAGCGGGAAAGCGTCGAGATAGATGGTGCTGCCGAGTGCAAGATAGGCTTCCCAAGCTGCGCGCCAGAGCTTCTCAGTTCCCTCCGCACGCGGGAATATCCGTTCAGCGTGTGCGTGCGTCCACGCCTCGTCTGCCCAGAAGAGGAACGAGAACCACTTGCCAAGCACGGCGTGAACCGCCGCAGACGGATCCCCAGCTAGACGGCCGTCAAGCGCGCACTCAACTTCCGTCAGATCGAGACGGGCCCACGATCGGGTTTCTACTTCGCCGTGCCGGATCACCCAGAGCGCGTACGACAGGACTCCGCCCAGGGCAACTCCGCGCACCGTGTTGATCGAAGTCGTTGCTGGGTCCTCGTACTCCGCGCGAGCAGCCTCAGCCTCGTCAGTAGGATCAGGATCCGTGGCCAATTCCGCCAGGATTGGCCATACCTTCTGCCGCAGTGCAATGGGGATCTCTGCGGGTGTCTTCTTTGTTCCGTGCAAGAGAAGCCAGGCGATCTGCTTCCTTGCAGGACCCCACGTCCTGTCGAAGGCCTCGAGCCCGCTACCTTCACACCCCTCACCACGAGGCTGGTCCACCGCCCACTTGCAGAAGTCGAGCACGGGCTCCCACGAGATCGGGTGGCCGGCCTTGACTGCATCCCCGAATCCCTGGGCGATCCCTCGCACGCACGTTGGCTGCTTGAGCGTCTCAAGGACCTTGGCGCTACTGGACAGCCCCGCGGCATCACGGGTTGCGAATACTGCAAGTTCGCGTGCGAGGCCCTCAGGTTCTGGCTGGTCCGAGCCGCCCGTGTACTGCCATGCATTCAGAACACCCACGAGCTGCTCCGGGGACATTCCCTGCATCTCGTCGGCGGAGTAGGGCGACGTCGGGCCCACCCAGCTGGTCTCGCGATAGATCGGGAAGTCGGGGTGCTCTGGAGGGCCGAGCTGCTCCTCCAACTCAGAGTAGACATCGGCCCAAGCCGGCGGGAGGCTCTGGCGGACCGGCCACAGATAGAGCTGCTTCTCTTGGGGGGTGGTCTGCCGTGCGACATGCTGCAGGTACAAGTCCTGCTGCGTGGAGTCCAAAACACCGAACGAGGCTGCCAGAAGCCCGAACAACTCGTGTCGGAGATCGATGTTGTCCAGCACATTGGGGTCGGCGATCAGAGCCGCTGTTCCTTGCGGGTCCAGAGCGGGGTGCTGCCCCCGTAAGTAGAGGGCAATCCGCGCTAGCGTGACCGACTTCTGCCCTTCTAGCGCTTCGAGTACTGCCTGTCCGTGGGCGGACAGCATGAGTTCGGCGGCATCGCGGACCGCACGGACTATCCAGCCACAGACGGCATCGGGGGAGTTCTGGTGGTGCTCCTCAATCGCAGGCCACCAAAGCAGACAATGGAATGTCAGCACGGCTGGCGACATGTCGCCAAGCTCATACTTCGCCAGAAGGCTGAGAAGCTCGAAGAGGGTAGAGAGGAAGCAGAGCTGGGTGGGCCTGTCCATCACCGGAAGCAGATCCTTCACTACTGTGCGAAGGATGCCCTCGAACTCCCAGCGATCCATCCTGGTCCAGGTCTGCTCGGACAGCCTCTGTGCGGTCGCCTCTGAGACCTCCAGAGACAGGAGGCCACGCGCGACACGGAGAGCTGTCCTGGAGGAGTGCGAGGAAGCAGCTGCGACAGCGGCCTCAAGGAGCTTGCTTGGAAGTGGGTAGTGGAGATACGTCTGCTCTCTGGTCCACTCTAGCTCTTCGCTAAGCAGCTTGTTCGCCAACTTCGGGGCTGCCTGGAATAGGTTCCTGGCGATTCCGAGCAGCGTTACGTGGATCCGCGGGTTCTCCGGGTGTCCGCGCGCTACTCTCAGGGCTATGGTCGCCACAGCATCTGGTGCCCGGGCAGCTACGCGCTCGAGATACCCAAGCTCCGACCAGTCCGCAGCAAGCACTCTGTCACCGAGAGTTTCGATCGGCACGGGTTGCCCGAAGAAGCCATGCGTCTCAAGAAAGCCAATCCAGTTCGGGCTATCAAGGCTGGTGAAGAAGAACCTGTGATTGACGTCCAGTGCTTCCAGGAGGGCGAGCAGCCTGTCGGCTTCTTCGGCTGATAGCGAGCCTGGGTCTCTTGTCAGGTAGGTCTCGAGTGTGTTCCTGTCAGAAAACGTAGGCGGTGAGACTCTGTGGATGAGGAAGTCCTCCAACTCAGCGACAGCTTGCTGGAGCTTGCCCTCTGACGAGATCGCGCGGTGATGCAGGAGGCTATTGAAGAAGTCTTCGAGGCTACTCCACCTTGTGAATATGAGTTCGAAGCGCTTGCCGTGCGGAGTGGTGTGCGCAGGATCGAGGCGGCGCGCGAAGTGCCGTACTAGCTCGCGCTTTGCGGGATGCTGTTGGGCGACGCGGTCGAGCCAGTTCCTCAGATACTCCAAGAAGGTTGGCGTTGGATCTCCCTGGGTGTCCGCTTCGGGAACCGCGGCGGCCAACTCGTGTTCGAGCGTGCCGTAGCGCGTCTCCAGCTCCTCCACCATTGCGGCGAGACTCTGGGGCCTTCCGGAGAGGACCTCGCCGGGAAGGGCGAGGCGGAGGGCGACCTGGTTCATGAGTTCGCGCGCCTCGTAGCCAAGCACGCCCTGTCGGTCATGCAGGGCGGTCTCCTGGAGGCTGAACACGAGACCGAGATAGATGTCGGCCACACCCGAGTCGACCTTCACGAGTGCTTCGTGCAACCGAGCCTGGAGCTCGGACAGATTCGCCTTCTCCTGCATCTGGTGAGCTCCCTTCTCCGCAGAGCGAGGGTGATCCAGTCTGCCATTGTTGCGGCACCACATCGTCTGTGCGACCACCATGCCCGTGCAGGAACTGCGATGCGCGCACGTATGTCCTACTACCGCGGCTCTCAGGACTGATCTTCCGATATCAGGATCTCTGAGGCAAGGAACCCATTGGGCGATACGAGAGCCACAGCGCGAGCGACACATGAAGCTTCTGTATCGAGAGGAGGTACAGAGCGATGGGGTCGCATCTTGCTTTGACACATCTCGACTCAGTCTCTGTAGGCGCTCGAATGCGGGGCGCTCCCGGATGTAGTGGCTGCTTCCAGCCGCACAGGGCGTCCCGGCAAAGGGGCTCGGCCACAGCAACTCCGCTTCCCCGTCCGATGTGGCTTCCGTCTCTGCCTGTGAAGAGGCTACTCAGCGCGGGTCAGAAGCGAGGCCGTGACGTCATCGCCGCGGAGGCTCATGATCCCGTCCTCCGCGTGGCTACGGCTCACTCGAGCCGCGTCTTCGCAGGCTGCACCTCATAGAGCCCCGCGTTCTCCCGCACCGTCTGCGCGACTCCGTCGTCCACGCTCTCGAACGTGAGCTGCGCCGTATCGAACAGGCCGGACGTCTCAGCCTTCAGGTAGCGGGCGGCCATCCGGCAGTATTCAGGGTCGATCTCCACGCCGATGCTGTTCCGACCGGCGCGCAGTGCTGCGACCATCGTCGTCCCCGACCCGCAGAACGAATCCAGCACTGTGTCTTCCGTGAACGAGAACATGCGGACGAGACGCGATGCGAGCTCAAGCGGGAACGGCGCCGGATGGTGCCGCGTGGACGCGCCCGTGATGTTCCATATCTGCTGGAACCACTGGTCGAAGTCCGTCTTGGCAATCCTGCTCGCGTCTCTCTGCGCGGTCGTCGGCTTCCGATAGCCGCCCGGCTTGCGCTGCATAAGGATGAACTCCACGTCGTTCTTGATGATCGCGTTCGGCTCGTATGGCTTGCCCAGGAACTTCGACCCATTCTCGACTTCATAGGCTGCGTTCGCGATCTTGTGCCAGATGATCGGGTTCAGGTTGTCAAACCCGAGATGACGGCAGATGACACTGATGTCGGAGTGGAGCGGAAACACCAAATGGCGCCCGTAGTCGCGCCTCGCGACGCAGACATCCCCCACGACGCACACGAGACGCCCGCCTGGAACGAGGACGCGGTAGACGTGCCTCCAGACCTTCTCAAGCTCAGCAAGAAAGGCCTCGTAGTCGTCGATGTGCCCGAGTTGGTCAGGATGCTCGTTGTAGCGCTTCAGGTTCCAATACGGCGGCGACGTGACAGCGAGATGAACCGAGGCGTCGTCGAGGAACGAGAGGTCGCGCGCATCGCCATTCACGAGCCGGTGCATGGTGGAGCTCATGGCGGGTACATCCCTCCCCACAAGTGGGCGACGAGAGCTCTGGCGAAGTGCTCGGGCGACAGGTCGTTCGCGGGAGCCGCGTACTCCCCTCGACGACCGCCAGTCGCCGTCGAAGAGACGAAAGCAGCCGCCGTGTAGTGCCGTTCGCGCACGAGCTTCCGGCAGAAGAGCTCATACCGGCGCAGATACGAGGCCTCCCGAAACTCGGGGAACACCTTGAAGTGCGGCTCCTTGACGCGCACCGGACGCAGAGAGGTCTCGCACTCCTCCAGCATGAAGAAGTACCCGAGGAATGGCTGGCGGCTGCCCGCAAACGCGCCCTCGCGAAACGCGGTCCATAGGTCAAGCGCGCTGCCCAGAGCCTCTTCCGTGCGGTTGTTGAAGTTGCTCCCGAAGGAAGGGCCCACCTGGGACTTCGCCTCGATGGCGGCAAGAAGCTCGCCGTCTCGCACCACAAGAAGGTCCCACTCCTTCGTGGGTCTGAAGAACCCCGGCAACTCCACGGCCTTCTTGCGGTAGACGCAGCTCTCGGGCACGCCCGCCGCAGTCACGAGAGCTGTGAGGAGTTGAACGAAGCCGTCCATCTGTGCACCGCCCATGACGGCGCTTCGGAACCCTTGATCGGCGGCGCCCCTGCGCTTCTGCTTGTCCATCTGACCCGCGCGCGTGCTCCAGTAGTGCTCGACTGCATGAGCCATACGCTGTGGCAGCTCGTTCAGGATCGCATCTTGCGCCATTTCGCTCTAGGCTCCTCACACCAACTGGTCTGCGCTGCACCCTGTCGCGCGCCTCTTCTACTAGACTACACGCTGAGCGGCGCATCGTTGGCATACATCCTACTTGCAGCGCTCAGATGCGACAACTTCGGGGTCCCATAGGGTAGCAGGAGCGAGGTGCGCGATCACGCCTTCAGTCCGTCTCGTCGCCTTGGATGCGATGGGCTTGGACGGAGCAGCAGAGCAGCCCGAGGCTGACACCCACGAGGCCATGTGGAAGCCCCCGCGCGCAGGTTGTTCCAGGCACCCGAAAGAGAAGCCTCCGGGTCGCGACCCGGAGGGGACCAGGCGCAATCGGCACGACCTTGACGACGCCGATCGCGTAATGAGAACGCCGCGGTCTTGCGCCGCGGCGTTCTCCGAACGATTTCGAGACCCGGTAGCCCTCAACCTGAGGCTCGATTCTGACTGACTCCTAATGTCCCTGATGCCGTTGCGCGCTCGACCTCGCACCCCAATATCGAGCGCGTTAAGAGAGCAGCCCAGATGCTCGGTTCTGCTCTCTCAGCCCAGGGCTCAGATCAATGGCCCTGGGCTGTGTAGGCGAGGAGACCTCCTGCCTTGAGCATGGTCTTCTCGCGCTCGGACAGGTCCTGCTTCGCCGGAATGGTTGTCTTCTTGGTGAGGTTCTTGACGACGAGGTCCGGCGTGAGCTTCGAGACGACGATCTCGAGTTGGTCGGCCCTGGTCGATGAGCGCGGTGTGCAGGCAGGCTGGCGGTTCAATCCCCCGCGCGAAGTACAAGTCATCCTGTCACAGCGTGCAGAAAAGCAAACCGCGCACAATCCGCGTCTACCAGCTTGAGGGCTTCGCGGCTATGGTTCCGTCACGGAGAATGAGCGGATCTGGGAACTGATTCTGGAAGTAGGTTCTCGCTTTGATTTTGAACGATCCGGGCGCCAGCTGCCTGAGCTCGTCGTTCAAGCGGTTGTAGGGAAACGCGAAGACGACGGTCCTATCCGCGAAGAGGCTCTGACACAACCGCACGGCCGGCGCGAGGTCCGTGTCGCCCGTCACGAGGACGATGCTCTCGGCCGAGCGCTCGTAGCAGATCTCGAAGAGCTTGGCGGCAATGGCCACGTCCGTCTCCTTCTCCTTGTGCCTCTTGAACTGACTGAGGGAGACTTGCACGCCGGTGCCGGCGAGGCACGTCATGTAGAGAGCGTGGCGGGCCTGCTGCTCCATCGGCCTGTGCGTCGGCGTCGCACTGAAGTAGAAGATCCCCGCTAGCGTTGCCGGCTCGCCTCGGATGCCAGCCACGATGGGGAGAAAGCATCTGGACAACCTGGACAGGTCTAGCCACTTGGTTGTCGCACCGGAGCGGTCTCTCTGCGCATCTACCAGCGAGTGGTATAGATTGAATCCATCTACCAGACAAGCTGTCCTATTCACGACACAGTATACAACAAGAAAGCCTCCGGGTCGCGACCCGGAGGGGACCAGCTTGCCCGAAGGCTCCCTGGCGTTGAATGATGACTGAAGTATATCCGCGGCAAGGCACAAGTCAATAGCGGCAGTGCCACGCAACTGTCATGACTACTGAGTTTGGCGCGGTTCGCGCCAGACTGCGAAGCAGCGGATGTCCAGTTCCGCGCACAGGCGCGTAACTCTGGCAGGAAGAGCGCGCCGCGAGCTCCAGCCCGCGGCGCTTGCCCCTGAGTGTGAACTTCCGACCAATGTCCCTGATGCCGTTGCGCGCTCGACCTCGCACCCCAATGTCGAGCGCGTTAAGAGAGCAGCCCAGATGCTCGGTTCTGCTCTCTCAGCCCCGGGCTCAGACTAATGGCCCTGATGCCGTGGCGTACTCGGCGCCGATCTGTGGTTGCGTCGAGTCCGTGGGGAGAACGCCGCCCCAGCCCTCACGGCGGCGTTCTCCAGATGTGGTCTTATCCGTTATGCGTTGCAGTGAAGGCGAGCAGACCTCCGGCCTTCAGCATCGCCTTCTCGCGCTCGGACAGGTCCTGCTTCGCCGGAATGGTCGTCTTCTTGGTGAGGTTCTTCACGACGAGGTCGGGCGTGAGCTTCGAGACGTCGATCTCGAGCTGGTCGCCCTGGTCGATGAGGTCGGTGTTGCACGTCATCGGTAGGATGCCCATGTTGATCAGGTTGGCGCGGTGGATGCGCGCGAAGCTCTTCGCCAAGACGGCCGTGATTCCGAGCTTCCACGGGGCAAGCGCCGCGTGCTCGCGTGACGAGCCCTGGCCGTAGTTGTCGCCGCCGACGATGAATCCGCCGCCCTTCTCCATCGCTCGCGCCGCGAACGTCTTGTCCTCGTAGTAGAACGTGAACTTCGAGATCTCGGGCAGGTTCGAGCGCAGGTGCTGTGTGAGCGGGCCGGCGGGAAGGATCGCGTCGGTCGAGATGCCGTCTCCAACCTTGAGCAACGCTTCGCCCTTGAGCACGGCCGGCAGCGGCTTCTGATTGCCCATCGGCGCGATGTTCGGCGCGCGGCGAATCTCGACCTTCGCCCCCTGCGGATCCAGGATGAGGTAGTCGTCGACCGTGAGGTGATCGACCTTCACCTTGGGCGCCGGCAGCTCACGCGGATCGGCGATGACGCCCTTGAGCGCCGACGCTGCGGCGAGCTGCGGCCCGCACAGGGCGAGCTTGCCATCCTCGTTGCCGCCGCGTCCCTTCCAGTTGCGGTTCACGGTGCGCAGCGAGAGGTGGTTCGTCCCGGGCACGAAGCCGATGCCGATGCAGGCGTTGCAGCCGGGCTCGATCATGCGCACGCCGGCCTTCGTGAGCTCAAGGAAGCTTCCGTCTTCCATCAGCATCTCCCACGCCTGGCGCGACCCGGGCGAGACGATGACGTCGATGTCGGTCGAGACCTTCTTGCCTTTCAGCATCTCGGCGACGATCTTGAGGTCCTGGTAGGAGCCGTTCGTGCACGAGCCGATGAACACTTGATCGATCTTTGTGCCCGCGACCTTCTCCACGTCGAACACGTTGTCCGGCATGCCGGGCATCGCGACGAGCGGCGTCACGGTCGCGAGGTCGATCGTGATCTCCTTGTCGTAGACGGCGCCCTCGTCGGGCGAGATCTCGTGCCAATCCTTCTCGCGCCCCTGCATCTTGAGGAACGCCTTGGTCACGTCGTCGGACGGGAAGATCGACGACGTTGCGCCGGTCTCGGTTCCCATGTTGGTGATCGTCGCGCGCTCGGGCACGGTCAGGTCCTTGAGTCCGGGGCCGACAAACTCGAGGAAGTAGCCGACGCCGCCCTTCACCGTGATTCGCCGCAGGACTTCAAGCGACACGTCCTTCGCGCCCACGTTGGGCGAGAGCTTCCCGGTGAGGACGATCTTCATCATCTTCGGCACGGTCAGGAAGAACGGCCCGCCGCCCATGCACACGGCGACGTCCATTCCGCCGGCGCCGATCGCCAGCATCCCGAGCCCGCCGCAGGTCGGGGTGTGCGAGTCTGAGCCGATGAGCGTCTTTCCCGGCACCGCGAAGCGCTCGTAGTGGAGCTGGTGGCACACGCCGTTCCCGTTCTTCGAGAACTTGGCGCCGTAGTGCGAGGCGATGGCCTGGAGGAAGATGTGGTCGTCGGTCGACTCGCCCTTGAACCCGAGCGAGGTGTGGTCGGAGTAGGAGACCGCGAGCTCGGCGCGAACCTTGTCGATCCCGAGGGCCTCGAACTCGAGCCATGCCATCGTTCCGGTGGAGTCCTGGGTGAGGCACTGGTCCATGCGGATGCCGATCTCGGTTCCGCGCTCTAGTTTCCCTTCGCGCAGGTGTTGCGCGAGGATCTTCTCGGTCATGGTCTGGGGCACGAATACCACCTCTTTTGTGACCGGGAGTATAGCATCGTGCACTCGTCTCGCAAAGTGCGAGAGCCATAGGCTCTATGTCCCACATGATGGGACTTGCATGATCTGGCCTGTCAGGCCTCGCTCTTGCCCTTCTCGATGCCGGACTCGAGGTTGCTGCAGGTTGCTGCATCGGATTCCAGGGCTGCTGCGGCATAGATTCCTGACAGAACGGCACTCTCGATCGTCGACGGCCACCCGGTGGCGGTCCAGTCGCCGGCGAGGTAGAGGCCGGCAAGCGGAGTGCGGGACTTCGGGCGCAACGCCTCGGATCCCGGTACCGGAACGAACGTGGCACGCCGATGTCGGAGGACGAGCGAGTCGACGAGCTCGGCGTCGCGCGCTGCGGGCACGAGATCTCTGAGTTCTGCCGCCAACTCCGCCACGATCTCGTCGTCGGATCGGCCTATCCACTCGGCCGCGGCGCTTTGCGATAGAACAAGTGTCTGGCGTCCGGCTCCGGCCGACTCGGCAGCCGCAGCTAGGGTCGAGGGGGTAGTCAGCGGTTCCCCTCGACGGAAGATGGCTTGGATGGGAGAGTCAATGCCGACGGCGAAGGTATCCTCCAAGACGCGCCGATCGAACGTCAGGTGGGCGTTGACGATCGATGCCCACTCGAGGCGTTGAGCAGCACCGACAACCGGACCCAGTTCCACGACTCCGGAGGTCAGCTCGGCAAGCGAGTCAGGCGGAACGGCGACGATTACGGCATCCGCTTCCATCGTACGGCTGTCGGCAAGTTGCACGCCGGTCGCGCGGCAGCCGGCTATGAGAACCCGCTCAACTCGCGAGCCCAGCTCGACGGAACCGTGCCGAGCCTCGAGATAGCGCCGTGCGGCCTGCAACACGTCACCGAGCGGGACGGCGAACAGTCCCATGTCGGCGCCGTGCGGAACGAAGAGCGCCTCGCGGAAGACTCGGCGAGCTGCTGAAAGTGATACGGCGCCGGCATGCGCGTTGAGGGCCGCCACCACGATCGGGTCCCACAGCCGCCGAATCGCGCGCTCGGTCTGACCGTGGCGAACGAGCCACTGCTCGAAGGTCTCGTCGCGAAGAGAGCGCGAAGCCCACAGCGCGAGCCCTGCGCGCGCGGCAGCGAGACGCTCGCGCCCGTTCAGCGGCCGGTACCCAAGCAAGCCGGGCAGGAGGTGTGCGATGCCGGGAAGCGGCCACGATCGCAGGACGCTCCGTTCCCCGTCGAACAAGAGCGGGATGGCGAGGGACTCCTGAAACGACACGGCGTCCGATGCGCCGATGCGTTCGAGGAAGCCTTGAGCCGCGCCGCAGGCGCGCAGGAGAACGTGCTGGCCGCGGTCGATCGTCTCGCCACGACGCTCGAACGACGCCGCGCGCCCGCCGAGCCGTGGCGCGGCTTCGAGAACCGTCACTGCATATCCGTCTCCGGCGAGCCGGCACGCGGCGGCCATTCCCGCAAAGCCCCCTCCTACGACTACGACGCGCGCCATCGGAACCTCCGCACTGCCGAGACAGAGGGCCAGTGCTTCTCCCACGCCGGGAGCGAGGCGCGGGAAGAGAAGACATCGCAATTCGCCGGCTC
>Ga0247841_10011053_pt1 | contig 12112 bp, 16 predicted proteins | sample LaCruzMarch2015__2_FD_192410 | JGI IMG/M metagenome (GOLD analysis project Ga0247841, IMG submission 192410) | Freshwater microbial communities from meromictic Lake La Cruz, Castile-La Mancha, Spain - LaCruzMarch2015_18m | ecosystem: Environmental > Aquatic > Freshwater > Lake | place: Spain... | reverse complement strand
TACAGAGAAATTTAGTTGACTTGAATAAAGATGCACCAGAAATAAAAAAGGAAATAAAAGTTTTGGAAAATGACGTTAAGAAAAATTGTGATGATCCTTGCGAGAAAGAAATTGAAGAGAAGCGACGAGAGATGATTGAACGAGGGATGATTTAATTTATTTTTCCATTTCAAAATTTTTGATTTACTCGCTCCAAACTTTCTTCGGTTCGTCACATTAATTCTCCATATTTTTAGCGAGATTTCCGAGCTCCGAGGAAATTGAGCAAATAATTTTTACGAGCCCGCTGGCGAGTGAAATATATTCGCTCCGAACCAGACTTCGTCATTACTCGCAACCTCACTCGTTACTAATTAAAGAGTTTCTAACTCCGTGAAATTGCTCGGCTCCGCTAACGAGTGCTGAGAGATAATAGAACGAACGAGGTTAGGTTGGGGGCAAGGAAAATTATTGCAACCTCGAATATATTTGCAAGCATACATTTTTTTATAAACCAGACGAATATCCATCTATATGCCATTTAGAAACCATGAACAAAAACCCAATAAAACTTTTTCAGAGATAGATCGTCTCATAATACAAAGGGTTTTTCCGACACTGAAATTTAATAATTATGGATCTGGAAGTGTAACAAAAATCTATCCAAATAGTCGTATTACCTCAATATCTAAGGGGGGAACAACTGACCCGGCAGAGTATTTAGTATTGCAAAGTTTGAAAGAGGGTTTAAACCTTGAAGAAATAGGATTCTGGCTTGACTCTTGTTTAGACGTTCAGCAAATTAGAAATTCTGATGGAGTAACGAGAAGATTCAGGCCAAGTAACGACCCCATGACATGGTTTGATAGAAGAAAATTAATTTATTATTACCAAGGAATTCCGCAAGGAAGTTTAATTGTATACCCCCAGTAAGTTTATTTCAACACCTTTCCCGTCTTATAACTCCACAAAACGAGGTCGAGCTCATCAAAATCAATTTCTATTTCTTTGGCGAAAATTTTCATTTTCTCCTCGATTTCTAAATATTGTTTTGGATTTTTTGGAGGAGCTGAATTATCTATGACTTCTAAATCGTTAAGTAATTTTATAACATGTTTATCTAAAATAGCATAACCTTTTTTTCCGATGTTTCTTAGAAAATGACTTGATTCTTTATAACCTAATCCTTTGATATTTTTTACTAGTTCTTCACGAATGTTTGGAGAATCGAGATTTATTTTATCAAAAGAATCTTTCGCAAGCGCGATGTAGTTCGCGCGCAGATTATGAAAACGATAAACTCCCTTCAGGCAGTCGTGAATTTTTTCTTGATTTCCCGACGTGACGACGTCATCTGGAAGACAGGCCATTGTTTTTATCCCGAGTTCTGCTGACGCGCCAGCAGTTAGAATACAAAAACATAATTCTCGGAAAATTTCGGTTCTAGTTTTTGGTCGGAAAAATTCTTTGAGTCGCGATTGAACTTCCGGTTTAACTTTTACATAATGTTCATTTAGTATTTCTAATGTTAATTTTGATGGTTGCATTTTATTCTTTAATCCAACTTCTGATTAACTCTAAATCTTTTTTTGTTTCTTCAATGTCTTTTGAAACTTCCAAAGTTATTGTTGCATCTTTTGGTAGTTTTTGGATATATTTTTTAAAATCGACTTGACTTTTATGCAAGGGGAGATGATCTATCCAGTTTCCGTTTTTTAGGCCAACTCCGCAGACATGAAAATGTTTTGGTTTTAGCTCGAGAAATTTTTCAAAAATTTCTTCAAAATTTCTTTTTGAGGAAAGAGAATAAAGATAGGCATGACCTATATCCAAGCAAAATCCGACGCCTGTTGCATTTAGAAGTTCTTCAATTTCTTCTGGAGATGATCCCAGATGATTAAAGTTTTTATCTGAATCTACAGAAGGCATATTTTCTAAAATAAATCTTTTGTCTCTTAGTGAGGAAATTATTTTTACTGCCTGTTCTTTTGAACAATTTGAGTTCTCAATTAAAATTCCTGGATGGACAATAATTATATTTGAATTATTTTTATCAGCCATAATTCTAGCAAAGTTCAATGAGTTAAGGTTTTTTTGTTCTAAATTTACGTCTGCATTATTTATTCCGAATTCGGTATGCTCAGCATGAATTATGATTGGTTTTTTGAACTGTCTTAGAAATTCATAATTATTTTTTTGTATCGCTTGAACTTCAAAAAAGTCTGCATCATGCTCAAAGGCTTTCAAAAATTTCTCGCTGTCAAAAGTTTTTACACCAATTCTCATTATAAAATAGAATTTAATTAGGGGTATTTATAGCTTATGAAAATTATAATTTTTCAAAGTCTTCTACAACATAAACTTTTAGTGGTGGAATTCCGTTGAATTCTACCGAAGAATATGATGAGGTGTAAGCTCCCGTCGTGAGAATGAAAACTTTATCGCCCTCTTTAAGATTTTCTGGAAGTTTATATCGGAATTTTTCGTAGAGAATATCCATGCTGTCACATGTTGGGCCGGCGATTACTGACTCCGTGAATTCTTTTACAGTTTCTTCAGTTCCTGTAAATATGGGGTATTTTATACACTCATCGAGCGTTTCAATCAGACCACCGAATTTTCCGACGTCGAAATAAACCCAGTTGAAATCATTACTGAACGCTTTTTTTGAAATCATAACAACTTCAGAAACTATAATCCCCGAATCTCCGACGAGAGAGCGGCCAGGTTCTATAATTATTTCTGGGAGATTTTCTCCGAAGTCTTCTTTCAAGAAACGAGTTATTTCTTTTGCATAAGTGTTTATGTCTTTTGTTGGCTGAATGTAAGTTGAAGGAAAACCGCCGCCGAGGTTTATCATTTTTAATTCAACACCTTGTTCTTTTAGCGCGTGGAAAAGATATTTACATTGCGCGATTGCATCATCCCACTGGCCGATATCTCTTTGCTGTGAGCCGACGTGAAATGATAATCCGTATGGGACTAAACCAAGAGCTTTGGCGTCGAGAATTAAATGATAAATCATATCGGGGTGAGCGCCGAATTTTTTTGAAAGTGGCCAGTCCGCGCCGGAACTGTTGCATAAAATTCTGAAAAAAACTTTCGAGCCAGGGGCCTGGCGAGATAATTTCATCAAATCACTTAAAGAGTCAGTTGCGAATAAACGAATTCCTTTTTTGTAAGCATGAGCTATGTCTTCCTCTTTCTTTATTGTGTTTCCAAAACTCATTCTTTCAGGAGAAATTCCAAGATTGATTAGTTTGTCTATTTCGTAAATTGTAGCGACGTCGAAGTTTGAGCCCTTTTCATGAAGAAGCTGGATGATTTCGGTCGAAGGATTTGATTTTACGGCGTAAAATATTTTTGCAAAAGGAAGATTTCTGATTAGTTCGTCATATCTTTGTTCAACGCGTTTTAAATTTATAAGTAAGAAGGGAGTTCTTTTTCCTTCAGAAAATTTCTTTATATTTTCAAATTCAATTGGTTTTATGTAGTCTGTGAGTTTTAAAGTCTGATCCATTTTTAACAAAATAAAACTTAGAAAATATTAAGCCACCCTTTTTAAAAGTATGCCTGACAAGTGATAAAGTAAATATACTCTTGAGAATAGAAATTATTATTAAGGCTGAAATCCTCTAATTGGCATGGTAGTTTATCGCGGGATTCATCGGAGGGATGAGGGTGAGTCGGCATATTCACTTTACAGAAAGGTTGATGGAATTGAGTTGAGGGTTGGGACTTTTGGAGATTTTTCTAGGTTGATTTTGAGTTTTGAAAATAGTTTGGCTAGTGATTATGAACATGGTTCGCGTGTTAAAGTTATAAGCGGTAATCAGCATGGCGCGTTTGGCCTACCTATTTACGATTTGCGAGCGCTGAAAGCGCGAGCGACGACGCATAATAAATTTGTCAGAGAAAAGAAGTAATTACATCCTTTCCAACGCAGAAACTCTCGCCTTTATCGGTGGGTGAGTTGAAAATAAATTCATCAAACTTTCTTTGTAAGGCGTGCTGATAAATAATGGTGCGAGCGCTTTGGGAATTTTCTTTTTTTCTGATGATTGATTTTCTGAATATGTTGAATCTATTTTTTTAAGCGCGCTGATTAGTCCGTCGGGATAACGGGTAAAACGGACTGCGGTTGCGTCGGCTGCGAACTCTCTTTTTCTTGAAATTGCGAGTTGAATTAGTTGTGTTAAGAGCGGCGCAAGAATTGCTAAAACTATTCCAATAATTATGAAAATTATATTTCCTTTGCTATCGCTGTCTCGAGAATTCATCCATAAACTTCTCAAATAAATTTCAGAAATTATTGCAATCATGCCGACGAGAACTGCCGTCAGAGTCATGAAACGAATATCGAATGAAGCAATATGGCCGAGCTCGTGCGCCAAAACTCCTTCAAGCTCTTTCTTATCTAATTTTTCCAGAGCCCCAGTCGTGACGCAAATTACTGCGTTCTTTGGATTTCTTCCCGTCGCGAACGCGTTGATGTTATTATCATTCATAACATAAAGTTTCGGCATCGGCAAACCTGACGCGAGGGTTAAACCTTCAACTAAGTCGTAATATTGTTTGTGTAAACGAGGATCGGCTGGTTTTGCGCTGACTGAACTCAAAGCGATTTTATCTGAATAGTAATAGCCTGTGACTAGATATATCATTGAAATAATTATTGCGAAGATCATTATGAAAAACATCAAAGAGGGGTCGTAAGCGACGGAAATTACGAAACCGAGAACGAGAAAAACCGCGAAGATTAATACAAATAGGAAAACGGATTTTATTTTGTTTCTGAAAATTTGGTCTCGAAAATCGATGTGGACTTGTTCGGTAACCATCTTTGAACTAGTTGAGACTAGTTTTTAAAATTAATGAAGGAGGAATTATTGGGAAGGTTTTTGAAAGAAAAGAGTTTTTAAATTTGAGTTGCGTCTCGTAATTGGTGAAAAGAGATGATATTAACAAAAGAGGAAATTCTCAAAGAAATCAAGAAGGGGAAAATAAAAGTTGAACCATTTAAGAAAGATTCCGTTGGTCCTGCTTCGGTTGATTTAACGTTGGATAATAAGTTGAGGGTTTTTACGTCGAGAAATATTCTGGTGAAAGAATATGTTGATTATAAAAAAGTCACGAAAGAGATTGATATTTCTAAAGGATATAATCTTAAACCGGGAGAGTTGGTTTTGGGAATAACGAAAGAGAAAATTAGTTTGCCCGAAAATATTTGCGGATGGTTGAATTCTCGTTCGCGATTTGCAAGAATTGGATTAATGAGCCATATTACTGCGCCGTTTATTTGTCCGGGCGTTTCTAACCGACAAGTTTTAGAAATCTATAATGCGGGACCTATGACGATAAAATTAATTCCGGGAACAAAAATATGCCAGCTAGTTTTTCAAGAATGCCGAGGCAAGGCAAAATATTCCGGAATTTTTAAAGACCAACGATTGTAAAAATAAGAAGCCGAGTTTTGAAGCTCGGAATAAAAATTATTTCTCTTCCGTAAGTCTCTGCCAGGTAAGTTTCTTTTCTTTGTCATCATCTGCTTCGCTGCTGGCAAAAAATAACATTTTCTCGTCATCCCAATAAAAGCTTTCCTGATTTTTTTCAGCTTCTTTGATTTTTCTCTCTATATTTTGAATCGAGGTTTCACTTGCTTTGAATACTTGAAGTCCTAATCCCCTAGTGTAGTTATAAAGAAATCCATAAATTTGTACTGGCTGTTCAGTCTTTCGGTCTAAGTACTCTATCAACCTTCTATGCTCCCATTCTTTTAATTCTGGACGAGAGGGCCGACAAACTTCATAGTTTGCATGATAAATTTCTTTCGGTTTATGTTCTAGAGAAAATTTTTTGATTCGCTCATCTCTTACCCAAACATAAGCATATTCCTGACTTAGCTGAGATTCTTCCTTTTCTGCCTCTCTTAATCTTTTAAAGGCAGGACTTTTTCTAAGTTCAGCTTCTGCTTTTCTTACAATACCAGATAGCTCCTCGCGTCTCTGATTGATGAATTCGCAGGCTTCTATATCCCATTTCCATTTCATTTTAATTAAAACCTCCTTTCACTTTTGTTTTCTCGTTTTGAGTTTTCATTTTTTATCTCCGAATTTTTCTTCCAGATTTTTTAGTATCAGCTTTGTTCTTTCGTTTATTCCGATTGCGGGGACTCTGATTATTTTGTAGCCGAGAGTTTGGTATATGTCCTCGAGTTTTCTTCCTAGTCTTAGCGCCTCTTCGTTATTTTCTCTTCTCACTCCATTTTTTTCTGTAGAGCCAAGATTTTCTATTGAGAAGATTCCGTCGTAGCGATTTTGTTTTGCGGCTCGTTCTATTTCTTTGTATGTTTCGCTTCCAGGAGTTGCGTATGCTAGTCCGTCAGCAAGTCCTCTGTCGATGAAGACTCTTTTTATTTCTCTAGGAATTCTTGATTCTCTTTGCCGTTGAAGTTTTAGTATTTCTAGCTGGAAGTTTGATTCAATCCAAGGTGTTGGTTGTCCCTGTGCCTGTCTTAATTTTATGTAGTCCTCTGCAGATTCTCTAATTGTGTATTCGCCTAGTTTTTCTAGCGCCAGTATTATGCTGCTCTTTCCCGTTCCCGGTCCACCAGTTAGTATGTATTTTCTTGTCATTTTGTTTTATCCTTTCAATTTTGTTTTCTTGTTTTGAGTTTTCATTTTAGCAGTAGTGTTTTAGTGTTTGGTAAAGCTCCTTTCTGTTTTTGTCTAGAGCTTGGCACAGCCAGGGATTCAGCATTGTTTTCGCGTCGGTTGATTTTGCAATCGGGCAGGGCCGCATTTCTTTGTAGTTTGCGATGTAGGGATGATTTGTTCCTTCTCTGATTTCTATTCCCCAACTTTGCAAAAGGGTTATCAGCCTCGGTATTCTCAGTCCGTCTCGTGTTTTTGTCATTTTTTCTCCTCAATTTACTGACTGATTAGTACTATATAATATTCTGTTGTAGAAACATCTACTACACTATTTTATCTATCAAATTATTTGATTATCAGTATGGAAAAGTTAAACTCAAACAAGAGCGCCGGAGGAGGGCGACAAACCGCCTCGATTGCAAGGGAGGAATATGAAAATGGAACAAGAAAAAATCGCAGAAACATTGGACAGAGTTAAAATCATCGTTTCATTGCTAGATAGTCTTCCAAAAGAATATGAAGAACTCATGGCAACGTCAGACAGAACGGGATTGTCTTATGTAGTAAGAAATACGAAGGGAATGACGATTCTTCCTCTCCAACAGATGTCTTTGAAAGATAACTATCCTGGAAAAACTTACACGGAACAAAATGGAAGGAACATAGTCTTTTGTGAAGGAGTTACGGACATTATGGCTTTATGCAGAAGATATCATGATGCTACGCCAAAGAGGAATAGTTATGGCGAATATGAAGAACCAAGATTTAGCATATTAGGGTTTAAGCCAAAAGGAAATATAGCATTTGTAAATGGAATGTGTATCTGTGAGAGTGGAAAGGGATTTTATAACGCTGATCTACCGGAAATAATAAAATACGGGAATGTTTTTTGTAATGTAAATCTAAGTGGATGTGGTCTTGACCATACTATAAACCAGTTAGACTTGGACAATAGAAATACAGCCAAAGAATATCTAAAAGATTTATTGACAATGCCACAAGAACAGCAGGTTAGAGAATTTACAAAAAGATATTTTAGAAAGGAGAAATTTTCGGATGAGCAGTTAGCAAAAGTTCATCTAATCCCTTTTAGAGTAAAGAGTCATTGCGGAGATGACGAAATAAGCAGATTGCTAAGTTAGTTTGCGAAAAAAGTAAAATCGCTCATAATGAGTGGCTCTTTTTTCTGGAACTCGAAAAACTTAAATAGCGTCGCGCATTCAAAATAAAGAAGATGGTGAAACAAAAAATAATTCTTGCGTCGACTTCGCCTAGGAGAAAAGGACTTTTGCAACAGATGGGAATTGATTGCGAAGTTATTCCAAGCGATTATGAAGAAGATATGAAGATGAACTTGAGTCCAAAGGAATTGGCAAAAGTTTTGGCCTATGGAAAAGCAAAAGATGTTTCTGATAAATTAAAAGATGGAATCGTCATCGGCGTAGATACATTTTTAGTTTACAAAGGAAATAAAATTGGAAAACCACATACAAAAGAAAATGCTTACAAAATGCTGAAAATGTTTTCTGGAAAGACAATTGAAGTTTATTCCGGAGTTGCGTTGATAAATGCGAAAACGAAAGAGGAAATAAAAGATTATGAAGTTTCAAAATTTAAATTCAAAGATTTATCCGATAAAGAAATAAAAGATTATATTGCAACGGGAGAACCGTTAGATAAAGCTGGCGCGATTGCGATACAGGGTTTGGGAAGTATATTTATTCGCGAAGTTCATGGATGTTATGCAAACATCGTCGGATTTCCAATTCATAATATATACAAAAATCTTCAGAAGCTCGGAGTAAATATCTTCGAGTATGATCAATGGAAGAAGTGATTTTGTAAAAAGAAAAAATTTGCCGGATTTTTGCCGGCAAAAGGAAATTTTACTTTTATCTTTCTTCTGTTTTGCCCTCTTAATTAAAGTACCCTGAAAGGGGATGTATTTCTCCGGGCTTTAGATACTCAACTTCTCGAGGGTCTGAACCGTCTTCGCCCACTTCTATGAGACCATATTTAGTCGCGGATTCATTTTCGCCCTGTTTTCTTACAGATTGAGCAATCCATTTAAACTTCCGTTCTATTCTTCCACACAGCTTGCCATTACTTTCTTTTAAGACTTTTCTTTCATTATATTTCTTTCTTTCATATTCACTCATCAAACTCCAGTGTTCGGGTTCAAGAAGTTTAGGTAATTTCCAGTCATATCTTACGGTTAAGCTTTTTCCTTCTTCAAGTTGTAGATTGGAGAATACTCTTCCATTAATTGGTGCCCAGTCATTTAAATCTTCATGATCGATTACCCGGGTAATATTTTCTGGTTTGTATAATAAGTACAATCCAGAGCAGTAATGTGAATGGGTGCATCGAGGACTCAGTGTAAATCTCCTCTCAGCATTTGCACTTACCAGGGAATATTCTTTTCCATCCAATACTAAATCCACCGTGCATTTGCCACCATTTTCAGGATTTTTTTCTGTTCTATCATACGGCAGGGCTTTTATTAGCTCCTCAAGTCTTGGATCAAATTTTTCTGCCATCTTACTCGTTACCTCCTTTCATTCTTTTTTGATTGTTTGTTGTTTTCATTTTTTCTCTTGATATTTTGATGATAGTGATCTATATAGACAATTGTTGTAGAATATTCTACTACACTATTTTATCTATTTGTTTTCTTAAGAAATAGTAAGATGGAAACGAAAACAGAACTAAATGCAGAGCAGAGAAAAGAACTTCACGAAAAAATAAGAGACCTCGAGCAGGAACTCTTAGCGAAGAACCGAAGCTGGCCACAGGAAAAAGCGAACTGGGCGGCGAAAAAAATACTCTGCCTGCTCTAACTTAACACAGCGCGAAAGCGCAACAACGGGAGGAAAATAAAATGACAGACGAAAATAAAGTAACAAATGAAGCAGAGAAACAAATCTTTATGCAAACACTTGGAATCATGGATATGATTTATGAATCACAGTTTAGTGCTCTAGCAGGACTTTCGAGAGGAAGTTATAAAGAAATGGAAGAAGGCATAAAAAAAGCTGAGACTCTTAGAGAATTACTGGATCGAGGAATTCCGATGAGAAGATAGCTGTCATAAAAATAAAATGAAAGAATATAAATTAAGAGTAGAAGTTGAACCTATGGAAGATGGGGCGCCATTTCCTACAGATGAAAAAGGAAATAGGGTTCGTGGATTTGATCATGCAGAAAGACTTTATCGATACATAGGTGAGATTGAAAACGAACATGTCCTTTGGTATCTTGATAGATTGGCTAGCAATCTTGTTTGTGGAAGAGAAAATACTAGGATCGGGTTCAAAACTTTTGAACTGATTGTAAGAGAACCTGATGAAGTTAAGTAGTTTTCATAAAAGAAAACTTCTAGAAAAAAGAGGTGATTTTTTCTTTTTAGAATAAAAGATTTAATGTTGTAGATAGTTCTACTACAGAATTATATTAAGAAGATTGTGCTGAGAATAGTAATGAGTACGACACAATGAAGCAAGCCGTAACAAGGCAAACACAAGTGGAGGAAAAGAAAATGACAGAACAAAAAACAAGGACTTTAGATCTTGAAGTGCTAGCAGGCAAATTAGATAAAGAAAGTTTGAAGAAATGCGATACCAAACATACGAGCGCACTAGATCATTACCATCCGGTTAGAAATTTGTTATACGGATTGGGAATAAAAGATAATGACCGGTTTATTGCTATAGTGAATGAAGGAGTGCAAATAATTCCTAGTGAAGAACAAAAGGAATACGCAGGAAAATATCTCGATGATTGGTTGCAGCTGATCCAAGATGCCAAATCGGGAAAAGATCTTCCGCCATATCAATCTTGCTTTGGTCCAATAAAAATAAAGTATGACCGAGAGGATTTAAATGGACCGGGAGTTGAGGGACTTAGAAGAAGTGTCAAGGCAATTTGCGCAATAGCACAAAGAGATTCAGAGGAAGTAATCGCTAGAATGCTTGAATAACCTGTAGTCGAAAAGTCTACAACGAGAAAAAGTTTAAATAGCCGAAGCTGTTAACAATAAAATGGCAGAGGTTGAAAAAACTCTTGAGAGACTTGGGCTTAGTCCGAATGAGATAAAGACGTATCTTGTTTTGAACGATCATGGCTCGACGAAAGCGGGAAGAGTTTCGAAACTCGCAAAAATAGACAGAAGCAGTTGTTATAATTCACTTAAGCTTTTGTTAGAGAAAGGTTTGGTTTCTTATGTTTCAATTGGAAAAGTAAAATGGTTTCAGGCGGTCGGACCAAGAAGATTGCTTGATTATGTTAAAGAACAAGAAGAAGACATAAAAGAAATTCTTCCGTCGCTGCAGGAGAGACATAAAGCGCATAAGATTGAAGGGCAGGTTAGATTATTCAAAGGATTAAAAGGTGTGCGAAGTATTTTTCTTGATATTGCACGGACTGGAGAAAATAATTTTGTTTTTGGTTCAGAAGGACAATTTTCTGAAAGACTTCCGGAATTTGCGTTGCAGTTCGGCAGAATGAAAAAAGAAAATAAAATTCACACAAAATTAATTATAAGAAAAGGAAGAAAAGAATCTGACAGCACTAATTCTGAATACAGATATATTTCAAATACAATTGACAGTCCCGCCGTTACAAATATTTACGGAGATAAAATTGCAATAATAATTTGGACTGACGAGCCGGAAGGAGTTATTATTGAAAATCCGTCGGCGGCAAAATCTTACCGCGCTTATTTTGATTTAATGTGGAACGCGGCGGAAAAAAACAAGAAATAAATTTTCGCCTTCAAACTTTATTGAAGTCATCGCCGGATTTAAAAAGCGGGAAATTATTAGGTTTATATGAATCAAAAAACAACTTTGATTGCGTTGGGAATTGTTGGGCTGTTGATAGTTGGAATTTTTGTTTATCAGATTTTTCCTAAAACAGTTATTCCTTCAGGAGATGATGATTTAACTTTGAGGAAATTTAATTCTGTTAGTGAGCTGAAACAATTTTTGAAAGATAATCAGATTGAAGGAAGTAATTATGGTCGTGGTATTGATGTGATGTTTTCAAATGGCGCGGAATCAATGAAGGCGGGAGCTTCTGCACCAACTACAGATTCTAGCGGCTCTGCCGACGATTATTCACAAACAAATATTCAGGTTGAGGGAGTTGATGAAGCGGATTTTGTAAAGAACGACGGGAAATATATTTATATTGCTGACAACGGGAAAGTAAGAATTGTTGAGGCGTATCCTGCGAGCGGAATGAAAATTTTGAGTGAAATAAATGTTTCTTCGTATAATATTTTTATTAACGGAAATAAGTTAATTGTTTTTTCAAGTGAATATAAAGAATCCGCTTATAGTTGCCCGGCTTATGATGAAGCAGTTGATTATAATATGGGGGTTAGAAGTCCTTTGTATCCTTGCACGAGAAGTTCGCAGTTTACTACAATTTATGTTTATGATGTTTCTGACAGGACAAATCCAAAATTAGAAACTAAT
>Ga0247841_10011051_pt1 | contig 12113 bp, 9 predicted proteins | sample LaCruzMarch2015__2_FD_192410 | JGI IMG/M metagenome (GOLD analysis project Ga0247841, IMG submission 192410) | Freshwater microbial communities from meromictic Lake La Cruz, Castile-La Mancha, Spain - LaCruzMarch2015_18m | ecosystem: Environmental > Aquatic > Freshwater > Lake | place: Spain... | reverse complement strand
TGTTTTCAAACATTGTTTAGGCTCTCCTTTTTGATTTGATCGTCAAAAGAGAGCCTAAATGTTTTTATAATATCGTCTAGATCATATCTTTAGAATGTTTGACCGAGTCCTGTCTATAGGATGAGTGGAGTCAAGGGATGCTTGTGTGCATGCATGAAGACTGAGGCATACGGTAAAAAATGATAGTTTTTTATCTAATAAGTTTTTCATAGTATTGAACTCTTTTTTACGAGGTCTTTGTAAGGTTGATAGGTGCAGTGTGTCATGAGTTGAACATGGAAATCAAGTTTTTGGGGGGACATATGTTTTTAGCATGGTCGTTTGTATGGTGAGAAATCAAGAGTTCGTGTTTATTTTGGCGGTGTCTGGCAAAAAGCGATGGTTTTGGTATTCTTTTTATACGAGAAATTTAATTTTTTTTTATGTGAGCATTGAGGTGTTTTTCCATGAGTGAAGAAGCGAAAAAAAACGAGTATAGCGATACGTTGAATCTTCCTAAAACTGATTTTCCCATTCGGGCTCAGTTTGCCATTTTTGATGCTGCTATTTTGCAGCGATGGGCTGAAGAAAAGTTAAGTGAAAAAACGTTTGTTCATAATGATGGAAAAATAAAGTTCATTCTTCATGATGGTCCTCCGTATGCAAACGGAAACATTCATTTAGGGCATGCTTACAATAAAATTTCTAAAGATATTATTACTAAATCTGAACGTATGTCGGGCAAGCATGTTCCGGTAATTCCTGGTTGGGATTGTCATGGTTTGCCGATTGAATTAAAAGTTACGCAAGAAACACCCGGTTTATCACGACAAGGGCTGAAAAGCGCTTGTCGAAAATATGCTCAAAAGTGGATTGATACGCAGCGTGAAGAGTTTAAAAAACTTGGCGTCATGATGCATTGGGATAAGCCGTACACAACTATGGATTTTTCTTACGAAGCGGCAATTGTTCGAGCGTTTGGAGAATTTTATAAACAAGGTTGCATTCAGAAAAAATTAAAAACGGTTCCTTGGTGTGCTTCGTGTCAGACCGTTTTGGCAAATGCTGAAATTGAGTATGCTGAGCGCAAAGACCCTTCTGTGTATGTTCAGTTTCCATTGTCATCATTGGTAAGCCCTACTTTGTTTCCTGAAGCACAAGGTCAGCAGGTAAGTTTGCTTGTTTGGACTACGACACCATGGACATTGCCTCTTAATCGGGCTGTGGTGTTACATCCGGGTGCGACGTATGCCCTTGTGGATATGGGCGGTAAGTTAGTTGTGCTTGGCAAAGAGTTGGTGGAAAAAGTTGCTTGCATTGCAGGTGTGCAGGGCGCTCGAGTTTTAAAAATGTTTGTGGCTGAGGAGTTGATTGGACAGCGTGTTCAGCATCCGTTCATTGCAGACTTAACGGTTCCGATCATTGGTGATGGTTTTGTGTCTTTAGAAGATGGAACTGCTTGTGTTCACAGTGCTCCTGGTTGTGGACCTGAAGATTATGAAGTTGGTTTGAAAAATAATTTGGAGATATATTCACCGATTACTGCTGATGGAAAATACAGCAGTGAAATTAACCCGGCAGAGCTTGCAGGTATGCCTGTAGCTGATGGGCAGATTTGGGTTATAAAAAAGTTAGCAGAACTTGATCGCATTTTATTTAAACAATCAATTCGTCACTCGTTTCCGCACTGTTGGCGTTGTCGCAACGGATTAATTTTCCGGGCAACGAGTCAGTGGTTTTGTGATTTATTGCATAAGGATTTAAAAGACCACGCGTTGAAGGCGATACCATCAATTCGTATGGTTCCTGAGTCAGGACAAAATCGTTTCTCTGCGACTCTTGAAGGGCGCATTGAGTGGTGTTTGTCTAGGCAGCGTAGTTGGGGTGTGCCAATTCCAGCGCTAAACTGTTTGGATTGTGGTCACATGTTTACATCTCCTGAACTTATTGAAGTAGCTGCGTGTGGCATCGCACAAGAGGGCATTGAGTTTTGGGACAAGGTTTCTGTTGAGCAGCTTGGTGTGCGTGCATGCGTTTCATGTGCGTCGACATCTTTGAAAAAAGAATTTGATATTTTGGATGTGTGGTTTGAATCTGGTGTAAGTCACTACGCGGTGCTTTTACCAAATCCATCACAGGCGTATCCGGCAGATATGTACCTTGAGGGTAAGGATCAGCATAGAGCGTGGTTCCAAAGTTCGCTTTTGACTTCGCTTGTGCTAGAAAAATCTGCGAGCATGAAAGAAATTTTAACGCATGGCTTTACGGTTGATGAGCATGGTAAAAAAATGTCTAAATCGCTTGGCAATGTGGTGAGCCCTGGTCAGATTGTAGATAAAGTTGGAACAGACGGACTTCGTCTGTGGGTTGCAAGCAGTGATTATGATAGTGATCCGGTAGTTTCTGAATTGCTTTTGAAAAACATTGCAGAGGTGTATCGTAAAGTTCGTAACACGAGTCGGTTCTTGCTTTCAAATCTTTATGATTTTGATATTGAAAAAGACGTTGTTGATGTTTCTTCTATGCTGGCAATTGATCAGTACGCGTTGGTTCGTTTGCATACGTTTAACATGACGATGCAGGCTGCATATCGCGATCGCAAGACAACAGCGGTTTTTCATGAGCTTGCGGATTATTGTTCTAAAGATTTGAGTGCGTTTTATTTGGATATTATTAAAGATCGCTTGTACGTGGAGCGAGCTGATGGTCATGCTCGACGCAGTGCGCAGACGGTTTGTTATCATATTTTACATACGATGACTACGGTTATGGCGCCGATTCTCTCGCTTACCGCAGAACAGATCTTTGATTTTTATAAGAAATCGGATCAAGGTTCTATTCATCTTCAGGATTTTGCGGATACATTGTCATTGTTCACCTCTGTGATGCATTCTCAAGATGTTGACAAGTCGCATAAACCAACTTTGGGAGTAAACCATAATGCGGCGCATGTTGAATCGGAATTTTTAATGATGTGGGAAAAATTGTCTTTGATGCGAGGCGCCGTTTTAAAATCGCTTGAGGTTTTGCGTGAGCAGGGCCTTGTAAAACATTCGCTTGATGCCTCGATTGTGGTATCGTTGACTTCGAATTTTGCAGGATATGAAAAATTAAAAGAGTATTGTTCAGGATTGCCGGGCCAAACATTTGCGGCATTTTTGAAAGAGTATTTTATTGTGTCGCATATTGAGGTGATCGATGCGCCATTGTCTTGCATGGTCGAAGTTTTGCCTGGTTTGTTTATTGCGGTGAGCAAGGCTGCTGGGTTGAAATGTAATCGCTGTTGGCAGTGGGCGCAAGATTGCGTTATTAAAAACCAAGACTCTTTTGCAAGACATGATATTGGAGCTGCTATTTCCGGCGTGGCACTTTGTGGCCGGTGTGCTCATGTTTTACAGGTCGAACCTTCGGCTTAGCGCTCAAATTTTCTTAGTTTTTGCTTTATAAAATCTGAGGTGTCAAATCCCCCGCCGGCTGGAAGCCCGGCTATGCGGGGGATTTGACACCTCTAACTTTTGTTTTGGTTCGTAAGTTTTAAATAAGGACTTCTCTAAGGATTTCTTTAGATATTAAGGACTTCTCTAAGGATTTCTTTAGATGTTAAGGATTTATGGATTTATGGAGAGAGCTGTAAGGATTATTTTTAAGAACTCTTGATTTTTGTTTTAGTTAAAGCGTATTATCTGGCTATAGGGTGATTTTATATCTAAAAAAAGAGATTAGGTTCATGAAGAAAAAATTATTATTTTGTTTGATGGTTGGCTTGTCTGTGGTGTCGCATGATGTGATGGCGACATCATATTGGGATAGTTTTAAGTCTATTGTAAAATCTCCTTACACGGCTTATAAGTCTTATTATGGTTATAAAAAAGTTTCTGATATTAAATCTCGTTATAAATTGAGTGATGCAGACTTTAAAAGAATTTTATTGTTTTATCCTCGCTTTGTTTCTTATTCAGGCGGAGAGATTGCTCTTATTGTTAATAGTGATGCGACGCTATTGAATTTAATAAGAGAAAATGAGCAAGAGGATCAAAAATTAATTCAAGCGGTTGGTATTAAGTTTGATGAGTTATCTAAGCGTATAAACGGCATACAAGAAGAAATAGAACAAAAAGAGGCAGTGTTGCCAAAAGCTCAACCAATTCAAGCTGCTGCGATAGTTAATTTTATAAACATTAAGCGTGCTGAGCTTCAAGATCTATGTGATCAACAAGAGAAGTTGCTGGCTCGTATAGAGATGATTATGGTAAAAGCGATTGCGGCAAAGAATGTCGTGCTCAGAGAGATAATAAAGGCTTAAGTCTTGACGTAAAATAATTGATTTATATTGATTTATAGGGAGGGTTTTATGAAAAAGAGTTTATTAATATGCTTAGTGGCGGGGATAGCTGGAGTGTCGATTGAGGTTGTAGCATCTGCTGCTATAAAAGCAGCAGAGCAAGCCGTTGAATCGGGAATGCCTGATGTAACATCTTCAACAAATAATGATAATGCTTCAGTAACTACAGCAACGGTTGATAATTCAGATTCAGATATAAATTTGGGTATAGTGGAAAGATTTAAAAATAATCCTGCAGTTGTTGGTTTTGATTTTCTTAAAAACATTCGTGCGTTAAGTCTTCTTAGACAAGCGCTTTATGATGTTTATCCATATTTTAATACGTTTAGTAAAAGTGATCAGACGTTGATTAGAAACTTTGAATGGTTGCGCCTGAATCAAATAAAAGACAATGTTGCATTAGATCGTCAAATAGCTGAAGGTGTGAATTTAAAGTTTCATGATTTAGTTGTTGCTACAAAACGTCTTCAGAGTACTATTGATAGTACTAAACTCAATACAGAAATAAAAAAACTCAATCAGGAAAAGTACCAACTAGAACAACTTAAGATCATGATTTTAGATGAAGTTTCTTCAGTGTACACGCGAGTCAATACTCTTAAAGAAGAATTGTTAGCAAAGATTTCTCGTATCACATTTGCTTCTGATAAAGGTGTACAGGTTGGCATGCAAGTATTAAAAAAGGATGCTTCCACAAGCGATGATTTCGATCGATTTGCGGAGATACGACGCTTGCCAGGTGATCATGTGCACCAACTTGCATCGAGAAGATAAGTAAAGAATTACAGATGGTAGATTCTGACATTCAAGCTTTAGCGATTAGATAACAATGAAGAGCATTATCAAGCATCTGTTTTTATTCTGTTTTTATTATGGAGCATAATGATTCTATGTATAAAGCAAAGCTACAAGAATTGAGTAAGTTGACAGGAAAAGAATTATCTAGTCATAGCTCGATGGTCGATGAATTCTTAGCACATGCTAAACTAATGGACTCAATTCAACGCGATCATTTTGGGTTAAACACAAAAGACAATATTTACGGTGCTACGGCGTTACATAGAGCTGTGATGCAAAATGATATTCCCGCGGTAGAGCATTTAATGAGGATTGGTGCAAATAAAAACATAAAAGACAATGATGGCAATACGCCATTGTTTATAGCCGCAAGTAAAGGCTATGATAAAGCTGTTAATGCATTGTTAAAGGACCAAGAGAACGATCATATAAATGCATTGTTAAAGGACCAAGAGAACGATCATATAGAAGCTAAAGGCGTAGAAAAACAAGTAATCCCTAATGATTTGACAACGTCAACATCATTTATGGCAAAAGGTAAAAACTTTGTTCATTCGCTTTTGGGAAACAGTGTGTCTCTTGAAGCAATTATATATAGAGAATCACTAACGCCGCTTCAGGCAGCTGTCAAAAATGGGCATACTCAGACAGTGCAAGAATTGATGGGTAAGGCTAACAAAGAGGTAAGAACGACATATAGGGCAACGTCTGCTGATATTGTTTCTACTCCGCAAGCTTTTTTGAGAAATGAAGGAAATACTCCGCTGCACACAGCCGTTAATAATAATAGATTGGATATTGCAAGTGTCCTTGTTGATGCTGGTGCATACAAAGAAGCTCGTAATGCCTTAGGTGAAACCTCACTTTCTTTGGCCGCTAAAAATAATAATATTAATGCTGTAAAATATTTACTTGAAAATGGTGCAGATAGAGAAGCGCGAGATAAGAATGGACGTACACCACTTCATGTAGCAGCTCAAAACGGTCATATAGGGATAGTGCGACATTTATTGGGTGAAGATATTCAATCTGATAAAGATGCAATAGATAATGATGGAAATACACCGCTTCATTTGGCTGCAGAAAACAATCATTCTGATGCTGTAAAAGAATTAATAGAAAGCGGTGCTACAACTGATGTGAAAAACAATGATGACAAGTCGCCGCTTGATGTGGCGGCTGAGGGATGGGCTCGATTACATTTATATGATCAAACACCAGAAGGTCGTCAAGCAGCTCGTGAACTTTGGATGGAATTGAGATAGTTTTTAATTTCATATTTTAAATATTTATACAAAGTGATGGTCGCCTTTTTAAAGGCGACCATCACTTTGTATAAAGCAAGTTTGTTTGTATTATGCAGCAGCTACAATAGGAGCAGGCGCAACTGTTGTTGCTTTAGCTTGTTTTTTAGCTGCGTTGCTGCGTAACGTGCTTTCTGTTCGTTTAGCTTTGCGCTTGATGTTTTCTATTTCTTTTTCAAGTCCACTTAGACCGTCATTAATCTTTTGATCTAGGTACTCCAACAGATCTTGGTGTCGCTGAGTGTATTCGCCAATCTTTTCTTTAAATATTTGATTGTTTGATGTTGATGGAGCTTGTTGGCTCGTTGTGTTTTGTTGTTTTTTTGTATTAAGCGCGTCTGTAACTGGTGCGTACGCAGATTTATATCGTTCTATTCTTTTTGAAAGCGTATCGAGGTCTTTGTTGTTTTGTAGGCTTTTTAGATCATCGGTTGTCATTTCTGACATTTTCTTTTTAGTTGTTTCAAGAACTTGACCAAGGTGTTTGAATTCTGGAGCAAATTTTGCGGTGAACGATTCTTTTACTTTATGTACATATCCATCGAAATCCGTATCAAGCCATTTAATTTGATCAGCTTCATTACGAATGATAGTTGTTGGTGGACTTTTTTCAAGCTGTGAAGCTTGTGGATAGTTTGTTACGATACCATTGATATAGTCTACAAATTTTTGTTCGTACTTGTTATCAAACAAATCATGCACGTGTTCAGCTATTTCACTAGAAACATATTCATATGGAGATAGGGTAGATTTTTCAGTTGCTTTATCATCTTTTGGTTTTGCGGCAGATTGATCATCTGCTTTTTTAACTGGCGCTTTACCTTGATTGCCGCCACTAAAGTTAGATTCATTTGTTTTAGAGTAGGAGGGTGATTGGTTGTCGTACGGATAGTCATAGCTGTTAGAATATCCTGCATTTGATGAGCCATATCCTCCATTTGAACCGCTTGATGAGCCACCGCGTCTTGGTTCTGATGGAGCAGCTGTTGCAGGTTTTTGTGCAACAAACTTCTCAGCAGTAGTAGCGCTTTCAAGAGCTGATTTTGATCTTGCTTCAGCTTCTTTTGAAAGTTCTAGTGCTTCAGGATCCCATTTGCGTAAGAATTTTTCAAGCATTGGCATAATCGTATCAATGTAGTTATCAAAAACAGACAAGATTGTTTGTGTTTTTTGTAGATATTTTTTTTCCAGTTCAAGTGTTGTCGGAAGGCCAAAATTATCTTCGATAACAAATGTATCGTTTTGAGCTGTTATGTCTTTAAGGAACTCTTTTAGGGTTGCAACAAGTTCTTTATCGTCTGCAGAAAGTTCTTTTTTAGATAATTTTTGTGCTAGTCGCAATGTTCTGAGTTGGTAAATTTGACGCTTCATGCTGTTAAAGGTTGTTTTGCTACCCCATTTTGTATTGGCATATTCTGAGCAACCTTTTGAACTTTGCATTTTTTGAAGCAATTGATCAATGCACTCAGTGATCGAGCCGATGAAGTTTTGGAATATCTCTACATCATTATCAGCTACCACTGTACGATCAGATTTTGATTCATCTTTAGTTTCTACTTTTGATTTTACTTCTTCTTTAGGAAGATCAAGATGAGGCTCAACCATTTGTGCGATTTGGGTAATGTTGTTGAAATCTTCTTCGGTCATAGACTCAAGTGTTTCCATCAAAAGTCTTTCAAATTCGGCTTTTTCTTCAGGCGTGCCGTTTTTTTCAAGCTCTTCTAAGAAGCGTTGTCCTTCTTTAACTTGCTCTGCAATCTGATCTTCAGTTAGCCCACCAAAGACATCTTCAACAGATGGGCGACTTGGGATGGTTTCTGTAAAAATATAAGGCACGGCTATGTGCAGACATAAAAGAATGGATAAAATATACTTCTTCATAAAAATGAAACTCCTAAAAATGATTGGTTAATAGATTACATATTTTCTTATACGTTATCAGACTCTGGCATAGCTGTATAAACCATGGTATGAGATTAAAAAGTATTATAGCCATTTTAAATTAGAATCGCCAGAGGGCTCTTCGTGAAATATGTTTTTTTATCAGCAGTGTTGTTTGTTATCCCTGATTTTTACCCATGGTTATCAATACCATGCACGTTTATTTTCTTAGTTCCGTTGTTTACAAACTCATCTTTGTCATGTACCAAAGGACTTTCCTGGGGGCTTGTAGTTTGCAGCGTTAAGTGTAGCTGGTTTTTAATGCTTTTGACAACGAAAAGATGTGGCGGCATAGACATTGTGCCCGGGTTTTTTTTGTGGCTTTGCACGATTCTCTGGATGTCACTGTTCTCGGCGGCATGGTTTTGGGCGATAACGAAATTTCCGCGCATAGCGGCAATGTTATTGTCAACAATTATGTTTTTTTGCGTCATGATATTTGGTTGTATGGTTCCTTTTGGGGTACTTGAAGGGTATCCTTTTTTTAATCCACTTGTGCCTCTTGCGCAATATCCTGCCATGTTGTGGAGCGTGCAGCGCGTTGGGTTTTTAGGGATTATAAGTTTTTTAATTATGCTTCAGATGTTTTTTGCTAGATGGTTAGCAGAAAAAAAAACTAAAGATATTTTGCTAACATTTCTTTGCTTACTTCCTTTTTTTTTAGGCCCATTTTTTTATCAACCAACAACAATACCCGTACATGATATACATTATATCAAGCCCTGGTGGTATGGCTGCAGCAATAATCCTGCTTTTGTTGGGTATGCTATAGTAGATGAACTTGCTCGGGTTGCTACAGATCTTCCAATTGGAAGCGTCATTTTAATGCCAGAATCAACATTTTGTTTTGAGTTGGATGACCACAAAGAATTTGTTTCTTTGTGGTCATCCTCTGCACGTGACGCTACGATCTTATTTGGTGGACATCGTCGAATAAAAGATATTGTTTTAAACAGTTTTGTTATGGTGCAAGATGGCAAGGTTGTGCATGTGTATGATAAGCAACACTTGATGCCTTTTATTGAGCGCAGCGTTGAATTTTTTGGTTGTGCGCACAAAAAACATTCTTCTGCTGATGATCTTATATGCCTTAATCGGCAAGCCTATCAAGTATTTATGTGTTCAGAGCTTTTTTTTGAATCAAAAAAAGTAAAAGGGTATCCAATTATTTTAATAGCCAACGAATCGTGGTTATGTTGTGATTACATGAAAAAACTAGCTGTTTTATTCATCCAATACTTTGAATTAAAATATAATAAACCAGTTTTATATGCTACGACACAAGGAATGTCAAATGTGTAATAACTTGATCTTTTAGAATTTATAAACAGCCTAGTCATTTTTTATGGTTTTGCTATGCTCTGTGTATCTTAACATTTTTCAAGGACAAGAAGGTTGATATGAAAGTTTATCTATTAAAAAGCATAGAAAAAGTTGGCATTGCTGGCGAAATTATTAAAGTAAGCACTGGCTACGCTCAAAACTTTTTATTTCCAAAAAAATTAGGCGTTGAAGTAACAGAAGGTAACGCTGCTTTTTATGAAAAGAAAGCAAAAAGCATTGATCAACGTAAAGAGATTATTGAATCTGTAACAAGTATCCTTGCAGAAGAAATTAAAGCACTTCGCTTGTCTATCAAGAAAAAAACACATGATGATGATCGTTTATATGCAGCAATCAGCGCTGGTGACATTGTTGAATTGCTTGAAGCACACAATGTGAAAGTTTCAAAAAGCCAAATCATTTTTGACAAATCTATCAAAACAATTGGTTCGCACGTTGTAACGATTAAATTGTCATCAAAGCTACAACCACAGTTTGTAGTAAAAGTAACAGCATTAACTGAAAAATAACATTTGATAAAAGATTAATAAGCAACCTTGGATATCCAAGGTTGCTTATTGTTTAGGAGCAATGGCGAGTGCAACAATATAATAATTTTCCAAGAAAAAATTTTCCACAACAGGACAGCAATGGACAAAAAGAGTCTTTGCTCGGTAAAACATTACCTATGCAGCTTGAAGCTGAGAAGTCAGTTTTGGGTGCTGTGTTGTTGGATGATACGTGTTTTGCAACGCTTGAAGAAACCTTACAGCCACAAGATTTTTATGTTCCAGCTCATGGGTTAATTTATAAATCGATGTTAAGCTTGTCGCAAAATAATCAACGCATCGATATGATTACCCTGCAAGATGCTCTTCAAAAATCTGGAGAAATTCAAACTATCGGTGATGTAACGTATCTTATTGAGCTACAAGAAAACATTCCAGCATTTGGCATGCTTGAGCAACACGTACAGATTATTCGTTCTAAAGCTGTACTGCGGAACTTAATTCACTCTTCTTTGGACATTATTACCAGTTGCTATGCTCAAAACGAAACAGAAATTGATCAGGTTATTGATGAAGCTGAAAAAAAGATTTTTCAAATTATTCATAATCGCTCATCACAAAATTTCGTACAGCTTAATATTTGGCTGAAAAAAACCTTTCAGCACCTTTCTTCTATTAAAAGTTCTAGCCGTGGAATAACCGGTGTTGCGACATCTTTTAAAGGCCTTGATAAAATGACTTCGGGCTTCCAATCTGGTGATTTGGTTATTTTAGCTGCTCGTCCATCTATGGGTAAAACCTCTCTTGCTTTAAATATTGCTATCAATGCAGCGCGCCAAAGTGCTGGAGTAGGTGTGTTTTCTTTAGAGATGTCAGCAGAACAGCTCACCTTGCGTTTATTGTCCACTGAGTCAGGAATTGATCATCAAAAAATCCGAAATGCAACGATTTCTTCTGAAGAATGGATAGCGTTAACGCATGTGGCTGCAGAACTTGGTGACATGAAGCTTTTTATTGATGATACCGCCGCTCTTAACATTATGGAACTTCGTGCAAAGGCACGTCAGCTTAAAGCAAAGCATGATATTGGTTTGCTAGTTATTGATTACTTACAGCTTTTACATTCAAGCCGTCGTCATGAAAATCGTCATCAAGAGGTTTCTGAGATCTCGCGATTTTTAAAGTCACTAGCAAAAGAATTAAGCGTTCCAATCATTGCATTATCTCAGCTTTCTCGTGCTGTCGATAGCAGAACAGACAAACGGCCAATGCTTTCGGACTTGCGAGAATCTGGTGCGATTGAACAGGATGCCGACGTAATTATGTTCTTGTATCGAGATATTGTGTACAACTCTGAAACTGAAAATCCTGAACTATCAGAATTGATTATTGGTAAACAACGTAACGGTCCAACAGGGACGGTACCTTTAAGATTTGTCAGAGAGCTTACAAAATTTGAAGATTTAGAGTAAAAGTAGGGTAGTATAAAAAAGGATAGACCTATGATTGTTTTAGGAATCGATCCTGGTTTTAGCGTTACTGGTTGGGCAATTATAAGCAAGCAGGGACAAAAACAAATTTTACTTGCCCATGGATTTTTATCCATGTCAGCTAAACAGACTCTTCAAGAGCGTGTTGGGATCTTTTATGAATTCATTTCTGAAAAAATCAACGCTTTTCATGTTACTCACTTGGCGATTGAAACACCTTTTTTAGGAAAGAATGCTCAAACTTTTTTAAAGCTTGGTTATCTTCGCGGTATTCTGTATTTGATGGCTCATCAATCAAAATTAGTATTGAATGAATTTTCTCCACGCGAAGTTAAGCTTGCGCTGACGGGTTTTGGAAATGCTCAAAAAGATCAAGTTGCTCGTATGGTTTATATGCTTTTTCCAAATTTACCAGCTACTAAAACTT
>Ga0247841_10011050_pt1 | contig 12113 bp, 7 predicted proteins | sample LaCruzMarch2015__2_FD_192410 | JGI IMG/M metagenome (GOLD analysis project Ga0247841, IMG submission 192410) | Freshwater microbial communities from meromictic Lake La Cruz, Castile-La Mancha, Spain - LaCruzMarch2015_18m | ecosystem: Environmental > Aquatic > Freshwater > Lake | place: Spain... | reverse complement strand
AGGAAATGCCATATTATGGGCTAGTCAGGTTGGTTGGCTTTCAAATGATGCCCTTTCTATGTTGGCTGATATATTTATATCGAAGGAAATAGAATTTACATCAATAGTTGGCAAGTTGATCTTTATTAAGATAGGCCGTTCTGTCGGATATCACCTATACAGTGCTGATAGCAAGGAAGCAGGTAACAGTCTATTTAAAATGGCGGTTCAGGCTACAACAACGATTGATTACGGTAGAACAGAAGCATTGAAAGGCTGGGCAGAGTTCAAATTGAATGCGCCGCAATTACCCAATGAAATGGGGATGGCCTTAAAGCTCTTGGAGTTGCCGGAATAATGAAACCTGGTATAATCAATAAGGATTGATGAAACGACACCTTTGTAGAGGAATAGAATGATTACTGATTCCAAGTCATATGATCTAATGGCGGCTTACAACGACTTTGCCGAATGGTTTCAGATGCTGGATGAGGTTTATTACGATCCCGATAATACCCTGCGGATCGCCTCCCTCATTGAGAAATGCTTTAAAGATTCCACAAAAGCAATGATGTCGCAGTCGATTTCTATTCTAGATTGCGCCTGCGGCGTTGGTTCTGCTGCCATTGGTTTAGCCAAAGCGGGCTTTAGGGTTAGCTGTTCTGATGCCAGTGCCGGGATGCTGTATTATGCTAAGGAAAACACACAAACTACCTTCAGCAAATTAAAGGCTGGTCCCGAAGCCGATAGAATCGATGCCATCCGGTTCTTCAAACGCGACTGGTGTGATCTTGCCGCCAATGTGCCCGGTACCTTCGACTGCGTTGTAAACCTCGGCGTCAACCTCTATCATCTTCATGGCCAAGATCTCATCGATGCGGTGGCCGGCATGAAGGCAAAATTAAAGCCGGGCGGCATCCTCCTGGTTGATAACAAACGGTGGCAAGAAACCAGTACTCTGATCCATGGGAAGCCAGAAGTCTGCCTTACGGAAAAGAGGGACATAATCAGGGTATTTAATGACGATGATCCCTTGCCAAGGAATGCTGTCGAGAAGTACTATTTCTTCGATATGGCATGGTCAGAGGGACGTGAGTATGTGATGTCGGTTATACGAATTTCCGCAAGAGAGATACAACAGGCCTTGCATGGCAAAGGCGCTGTTCATCTGAATGTGTGCGGCCAGTCTGTCGCTGCCACGATTCATGACGGCAAGTTTTCCGCTGATTGCTGCGGCGATAGTTCCAATCAGACTTATGAACCCATCGCCTATAAAGCAATTTCCCTTAAAGGTTGGCCCGTTCGTTCTTCCGAAATAAAATCGCTGATGGAGGATATCGGGCTGCAAGGTGTAGTCATCAACGATTATTATGAAACGCTCTATGGCAACTCCAAACCAGAGAAACGCGGGCTTTACGACCTGATCGTCGCCCGGAAGGCAAAAGAGCATATCGAGGATTCAAATTTTCATCTGCGGAAATAGCTAAATGACCCCAATGCCTCAAAAGATATTGCTCCTGCGACCGCCTGAACCACGGGGCGCTGCCTTCGCCCAGTTCTATACCCTGCATGAAGCCTTAGGGATCGGCTATCTTGCCTCCTATCTGCGCTCACGTGGGTGCATGGTGGAAATACTGGATGCCCATATTGAAGGGCTGGATATCGATAAAACCATTGAATGTCTGGAAAGCAAAGATATTGATATCCTTGGTATCTCCATTATTTCCCCACTTGTCTTGCCTCAAGCTTGCCAAATAGCAGCAGCAATGCGATCCCTTAAAAAAGACATCCACATTACGTTGGGCGGACAGCATCCCACCTTCTTTTATGAATCCGTCTTGAGAAAGCATCCTGAAATCGATACCATCGTACGATTTGAAGGGGAACTTACCCTTCTTAAACTGATCGAGAAAATTAATCGGCAAACGGAATGGGAGGCAATTGAGGGTATCGCTTTTCGCAAAGAAGGAAAGGTAATTGCAACATCTCCACGCCCCTTGATTACCGACCTGGATTCCCTCCCTTTCCCTGCCCGCGATACGCTGCAAAAACTTCTGGAGAAAGGCGGCTTGCCCCTGCTTCTGACTGGCCGCGGTTGTCCTAACGACTGTTCATTTTGCAGTGTCCATGCCTTTTACAACATACCCCAGGGTAAATTGTGCCGGCAGCGTTCTCCGGGAAATGTCATAAGTGAGATCAAACAGTTAGTCAGCGATTTCGGCTGCGATGAGCTTTGGTTGGTTGACGAGAATTTCTTGGGTCCAGGTAAGGCCGGACGAAAGAGAGTGCGACAAATTTTCGAGGGTATGGAAAAGCAGGATCTCAATTTAAGAAGAATCGATTTTTCATGTCGCGCCGACAGTGTTATCGCTGACCCGGAGCTTATGAACTGCGCCGTCCAGAACGGAACAGAACTTGTCTATGTTGGCGTGGAAGCGGGGGTGCAAAGAATACTTGATCTTTACAACAAAAGAACCACCGTTGAACAGAACAAACGTTCTTTAGATATTATAAAAAACAGCGGTGCCAAGATCAAGATGGAATTCATTTTTTTCAACCCCTGGATCACGTTTGATGAAGTAAAGGAAACGCTCTACTTCCTTGAAGAAGTCAAGATTTATGACCCATATATTCTAACTTCCATCCTGACAATCATGCGCAATACACCGCTTGCTGAACATATCGAGGCAGGTCTGATTACCATTACCCCTCCTCCCGCCGAACAGCTTGTCGGCTTTGATCTCGATGCCTTTATCCCCTATCAAATCGAAGACATGCGTGCCCGCATGGTGTTTGAAATTGTTTCTGAATCCATCATGCAATTTGAGACCGTGCTTTATGCACTATCCAAAATGTCCCATCATCTAAAACTGAATAAAGGCGCTTTGGCGCCGGAGATCATCGACACGTATAATGAGTTTATTGATGATTATGAGCAATTGATCAATGAAACCGCTCTGGATATTTTCAAAGAAGCTGTAACTGCCGCGGAAGGAATCCTGCCAACCGCAGAGCCATACAGCAGTAAAAGAGTCCAACAAGAGCTTACTCAGAGAACGCTTCAATTTGCGGCATTTTTGGCAGGTATCATCGACATGCAGGAAAAGGAATTGCTGAATGGCATCCATTAATCAACCTGATTACATAGGACGCATCAATCGATTGCGAGCGGAAGTCAACAGAGGTTGGCTGTTGCTTTATAGAGGCGGGGAATACTTCAACGAAAACCTTTATTACCTTACGGGGCTTGATTCATTCTACACGGCCGCATTGATCTCCTTGGAAGCGGATGAAGACTATGTCCTGGTTCATCCAATAGAATATGAATCTGTCATGCCTTCTTGTTCCATGCGAGAAGTTATCCCCTGTACCACTCATAAACTTCCCCAAAAGTTGCTCAAATTGATTTCAAGCCACAAAATCGACAATCTTTATACAGACTACGCCTTTGCTTCGAGAACGCCACTGCCTGCGGAACTGATTGATTTTATACGGGAAGCCTGTCCACAGACCGCTATCCGTCCTCTGCCGGAACAATTGCTGAAAATGCGAGCTATTAAGGATAATCACGAAATTGCGACAATTAAGAGGGGATTGGAAATCATCGACAAGATATTTTCATCATTGCCACATCTGATTCGACCTGGAATCAAAGAATCGGAGATTGCTTCTGAAATATACCGACAACTGGTTGCAAACGGATTCAACAAATTCTACGATATCTTTGTGGCCTCGGGCAAGCACTCCGCATCACCCTATTACCGGGCGAACAATGATATTGTACCACCAAACAGCGTCATTCTAATTGACATCTGCGCCGCTATCGATAATTATGTCTGTGACATGACGAGGACTTTACCCACATCCACTAGATTTACAGAGCGCCATGAAGCGATTAATTCTATGGTAGCGGAAGTCTACCGTGAATCGATAAGGCAGGTTTATGCTGGAAATACCCTGGCGGGTATATCCATAAAAGCAAAAGAATATTTCGCCGCCTATGGTATTGACAAATACTACTTGAACAAAATCGGACATTTTATCGGCCTTTCGCCGGATGACCCAGGCTTAGAGCATACACCTCTGCAAAAAGGGATGGTTTTAACGATTGAACCGGGTCTTTATTTGCCTGATGAAGGTATAGGAATGAGAATCGAGGGCACCGTTATTCTGGAATAAAGACCAAAAAATATTTGGAGATGACTAATGCACAACCTATTTGCCGCAATGCAAAATCTTAAGAGCCGTATCCTGTCCTTAAACTACAGCGGGTATTTCACACGCACGGTTCATGAGGTACTTAAGGACGAAGACGTGTTGGGTTTAGAGTTATCCTTACGAATTCACGGACCTGATGATGAATACAAGTTCCATTATTACGGGAAACCGGCTGACAAAGACTATCCAAAAATTATCAAGATAGAGGGAATTGAATTCATAAGAGAAGATTTAAAGCGTAATCTCCGAACAATTTTCGACAAATATAATGAAGAATCAAACTCTGAACCAAATTTTGGACTCTTTACAACACAGAAAGATAAATACGTAGATTTACCCTTGTGGGCATATAGCTGCACAAACTCAGAGCATCTATTTTATTACAGCGATGCCCATAAAAAATGCGTGATTAAAGGTTGTCATCAAGAAACGACAAAACGTGAATTACGAGGAGTGATTCGTTTATACACAAATTTAGATAAAGACAAATTTCAACAAAATATAAGAGAGATACTCCCCACTCCTGGAAAAAAGATACCCCCCTCTTCCGGAGAAGAGATACCCCCCAGAAAAGTATTTGAAGAACTCGGCTATTTATTTTCCAAACAGGAAGAGCCGAAATGCTTTTTAAAGCATTCTGGTTCATGTTCTAATACACTGTATTGTAAATATCACGCAAATTGCGTACCGCAAAGATATGCTTTGAAGAGCGCCGTTCCATTGTCGCACTTTAATGGGAATGTTCATCATATCAGCCCCGTTGATCCCGATGAAGTCATATATCAGCTACAGGAAAAAGTTCGGGCATTGCTCGGACCAAAATATATAGTGCCCATTCTTTTGTTGGATCCCGACATCCGCTATCAAAAAGGCGAAAATGAATTATCAAAAATATTGAAGTATCGTGCGGTTGATCATCTTCACTTACAGCCCGATGCAATGTTTTATGACTATATTAAAAACGACGGTAATCATAAAAAAAATTTAAAAGTCGCAGCATCAAAATTTGATGAAGAATTCAATGATTATTATCAGGAAAAGTACGGAAAAAAACGCGCAGTCAGAATGAATGTCCTTATAAGCAATCTATTTGATGACGACAAGATTAAGGAAAAAACAGCAATAGCTCGTGACTTGTTGAGAAATGCCGTTCAAGAATCAACTATGGGAATCACGCGCAAGGTATGGGAGACTTGGGTTAGTTATTCTGAAACTATGGAACAGGGACTCTCCAAAGTGCTTCTGGATGGTTCGCGAAATACAACCGATCATGTCGAAGCAACGCGCAATTGTTCGGAAGGTCTTTTTTTTATCGGCAGTAAACTGGTCGTAACACCCCTTGATTATTACGGTCAGAAGATGGGTATTATATTTACCTTCGTTGAAGGTGATGAGGAAAGGGGGCAAAACACGGAAGATGTCTTCAAACAGCTTGCTTTGGAGTTAGCCCCCGATCTCTTTCACTCTCTCGAATATGAAATATACAACAAAGCCTTGGGGGAGCTTGAAAACAGGCCTGTGAGTGATGTTCCGGACATTCTTTTATCCGTTTTTCCGCAATTTCTCAATCTGGAGGCCGGAGCCTTCTGGACAAAGAAACAAATCCTGCGTTTGGATAGTGATATAAAACCGAAATTCTGCCGTAAGTATCATCTACTTGCAGGTTCTGAGAGAATCTATACCTTTAGTCCTTGTGCAAATCGGGAGAATGACTCCTGCGACGGGAATTGCCTTTTGGAGAAGGATATAGTGGAAACTTGCAAGCATTTTTCCTCTGGGAACGGTGCTTCATTTCCGCTCCATCCGGTCGTCTGCGAATCGAAGATAGATGATCCGGACAAGATACACAACATCAAATGCCGGCTGCTTGTGCCGGTACAGCATAAAGCATCCGCCAATGGCGATACTGAATCGGAAAACAAGGCGCTGGGTGATATCGACGGGGTTTTCGACCTCTGCTTCGACCTCAGCGAATTCGTCATCCGCCGCTACGCAATAGATCTATTCAGGGAAATCAACTTTATTTATACCCTGTTAAGCAACGCCGCCGGGCAAAAATACAAGAGGCTCCGACATGGCACAAAGAACGCCGTTTCGGCGATCATGGGACGCAACATGTCGCACAATATCGGGTCGCATGTGTTGGCCCGGTATAGCGCCCATGTCCACGAGGACCGTTCGGAAACGGATAAACGAAATTACGAAGCAGATCACCGGGCCGATTTCATTCGCTATCTCCAGCGGCGGATGGATTTCATCGCCGAAGTCGCCACGACGGATAAGTCGTCATGGTCTCAATCTCTGGAATTGAAGACAGTCCTCAATATACTGAATTACGAATATCAAAGCGGTCAATGTTATAAAGAAGAAGAAAGTGATCTGCATAAAAAAGAAGCACCAGCTTTTTTAGCTCATCGCGTTCCCATCCTACTCCGATATATTACCGGCAAGAATGAACTGAATGCGACCGTCGAGTTCAAGGATGGTCAAGATCTCTGGTTTTCCTGCCCCGGGGGCGAGGTTGGGGTGCACGCCCTTTATGTCATTCTGGAAAACATCATCCGCAACAGCGCTCGTCATGGGAACGGACACAGCGGAAAAACGGTAACAGTGACTGTCAAAGCGGAACAAAAAGACAAATACATCAAGCTGACGATCATCGATCTTGGGACAAAACTGATGCCGGACGGGCGTCCTGTAGGCAGCACCGTAACCCCGGAGAAAGCGCGGGCAGAAAATGCTGACATAGCTCAAGGCAAGCACAGCCGTTACGTGGACGGCAAACGTCAAAAACGGCTATTGTTGCCGAACAATATAAACAGCATCCTGAAGGGCGAACCCTTCATCTACGGAGACGGCAATCCGAATCCCCATAACTGGGGCGTCCGCGAAATGCAGATCTGTGCCACCTACCTCCGATCCATACCTCTGGGCGATCTTTATGACAATGTGCTGACCCATGACCCTTACGTGTTGGAGGCAAAAACGATACACCATGGCAGCAATGGCAGATATCATCTCGCCTACGAGTTGTATCTACAGCCCGCCAGAAGATGCGCTTTTGTTATAAGCGACTGGGAGACGGAAACGAATAAGGATGAGGAAACCAAACTCGGAGCTGCAGGTTTTCGCCTGATCAGCGCGCATGATAAGTCAGACAAACAACTTGCCGAGGATTTGTGGGGGTATGAATTCGCAGTGATTGATGAAGAGCTGTTAAGTAAGATCAAGCCGGAAATCTTGCCGATACGGACATTAAAAAATACTGAAGCTGAAATAAAAGGGAAGATTTCATGCATATTAGGCAATGATGAAGCTGCTGATATCAATGCGGAGACAATCAATGGATTCATGGCGGAGCTTCATCATGAAATGACGAAAAACTACCTGGCAAAGCATGACGAATGGACTGAAAAGGATATCAACCCCGTATTTTATTGGGATCTGGAGCAAAATAAGCATGAGTTCTTGGCCCCATTCGTAACCGGACCAGCGATTCGAGAGAAGGAGTTTGTGGCAGCTCGCACAGAAACGTGGCGGCAGAAACAGTCAACGACAAGCCAAACGCGCCAGATCGTGCTCATCTCAATCTGGCGTGGCTTGATCATGCCAAGGATGATTTATTTAAAGATGATAAACGGGACTTCGCATGGACTGCTGAATATCATGAGCTTATCGATAGACCATGGCATTTTGTCGAGATATTTGACTCTCAGTCCATCCATAAGCCCCTTATAGAGGCCACTTTTAATAATGGCAACAAAGGCCGCGCCGCTCTTTGCGAACTCCGAGCGGCAGCGCTGGCGCGCGTTGCCGTTATCGATGAACGCATCCAAAGCAGTCTGGGTGATATATATCGGATTGATTTGAAATTGGGCACGCTCTGGCCCTGCATGGGTATCTGGGTGCCCAGGGTGCCGGATCATACCGAAGCAGAAGAGAATCAATATAGGAATAATACTATTCCTCGCTGTAATCTGGACATACCGGATATGTTTAAAATTGCAGCATTTCTTGGAAAACCTGCGCTTTTTCCAGATGACAAGGTTCCAGATTTTCTGGTCATACACCTGACCATTCTGGAAAAAATAAAAACCAACACAGATGAGGACGTGTGGAATGCCATCAGCAAGCTCATGTGTACTGCCGGCCTTAAATATCCAAATACAGAAGTCGTTCTCGTGACGGGCCGCGGCATTCCGGCGCTGTCACGTGATGGGTCTGCCAATTCACAAATGCCGCTACGTTATTTGCCCATCTCGGCGCTTCTGGAACACCTCGTCGCCAGACCAAGCAAGGTGGGCTTGATGCGCGCCCTATGGAGCGCCGCTGCCGTTCAATACAGCTAAAGGAGGAGATATTTTTATGGGTGAGACGATCATTGTATTCACATTGTTGTCCGAAATTCGGGGAAAAAGGGCTGATATTGCTCTGCCCAAGCTGTACGATGCACAGGGAGATGAAAGGCAAGAGAATCAAACGGCCCGGCTTTGCCTGCTGGAGGATACAACGGATTTCGGATTACCTGACAACGAATCTTTAGAGGAAAACCTTTATTATGTTCAGCATGCGGGTTCGACTGAAGCTACAAAAAAACGACAAAGTGAGCTATTGAGCCAATTCGCTAGCAGTAAAAATAAAATACTGTTCAGATATAATAAAAATTTTAGCCACCTCCCGGGAGACAGGGTATGGGATTGCATAGCGGACATTTGTTCCGATAAACCATCAGTCAATAAAGGGGGATCATTGGCAGCCTTGACCAAGCATATAAAACAATCGCACTTATGCCGATCCCTTGACGATTTTGTTGCGCTTGTATTGCTTAATAAAATTTATAAGTCTGATGATCAAAAGGAAAACATTGAAGTTACAAAGTCAGTTAAGGATAAAATTAAAGACATTTCATTTACAGGTAAGGATGATTTATTTCGGTTGAGTAATAACTTTGAGCAAATGCGAAGGGCAGCTTACACACTATGGCTTGAATACCAGGGTGGAGGCACCGTTTCGTGAACGAGGATCTTGCCATACGTTTGCGGCGGGCCTGCCATGACAGGCTGACCGATGGTACTGTTCCGCTGAACGCCATCCGCTTTCTTCACTGGGCGCCGGGAAATGACGATCTCTGGGCGGGTCTGGAGCAGTGCCTTGCGGAATATCTCGGCGCGAGTCTCAGCGGGCGCGCGCGGGAGCCGCTGCTTTTTTTCGGGCTGCATAGCGATACAAATAAATTTCCATCTAAATACCAACACCTTTTCTCACTTGGTGCTGTTTATCTGCCTTATGAGGAAGCCGAGCATGAAGTTGTGAAACATTGGGAAAAGGCTTGCGATGATGCCGAAAAACCTTTTGATGAAGAGTTGATAATACCCTACTGTGAAGGATTAACGGGGCTGCTCAGAAACATTCGCCATCTTTTCGAGCGCAGACTGGAGCATATTGAAACGCAAAGAGACATCGTGGCGTCCGGTAGCAATGACAGTTCCGGCTTCCTTGAACCCACTCCTCAATATACCAAAGGACAGCAAGCCATGATCGACCGGTTGCAGCAATACCGGAGCTTTATAGAAAGACTCGAAAATGATCCAGGAAATGAAGGAAGGTTATTTGCGGCCATGGAGAACTTTGATGTCGTATGGGTAGGCCTCAACAATGCTCTTGAAAGGTCCGGCAAAGGAAATTTGCCTTCGATGGATCCTGTATTGGCGGCATTAGAGGAAGTGGCAGAAGGTTTAAAGAATTCGATTGCCTGCATTAAAGAAATGGAGCAAAAAACCGGGAGAGGTAGCTATGAATAATAAAAAACTCTTGGTCGCGGACGACGAAGCCCAACACATGAAAGGGTATTTCAAAGCCATGGAGTCTTTGGGATGGCTTGTCGAATATGTGTCGGAGGGAAATGAAATACTTTCTACCATTGGGCGGATTAAACCAGACGCAGTCCTCTTGGATCTACACTTTCCCGAGGATACTCTATCATCTGGCGATTTGACAACCGGCTGGAAGCTCCAGGGCGAGATCATACGCAGCTATCCCGGCACTGCCGTTATTCTTCTGACGAAAACGTTAGACGATCCGTCTGTCAGATTTAACGGATCTCCTACCGCCGATCTAATCTTTCGCAAAAGCGATCTATTCGCTCTTTTCAGAGAAAATGTGAACGGAGTACCTCTTGCCCAAAAATTATCCTCTGTGTTGAATAAGGCTATCGAAATAGCAAAGGGAAGAAAAAGTCCCGTTGATTACAGAGAATCTCTCGGTTTTGTAGTCGGAAAAACGGAGGAAATGCAGGGGATAGCGAAGAGGATTACTGATATCGCCAAAACCAATGATTTCACGGTGCTCATCCTGGGAGAAAGCGGAACAGGTAAAGAAATGGCCGCGCAAGCAATACACAAAAACAGCTCCAGGAAAGATAGAATATTCGTAACATTGGAATGTCCGACCATTCCTAATACACTTTTTGAATCTACGCTTTTCGGTCAACGTCGTGGTGTGGCAACGAATATTAGTACAATGAAAGGCCGATTTGAAGAGGCGGCTGGAGGTACCATATTTCTCGACGAGATCGGAGATATTCCCTTAGAATGTCAGCCGAAAATTCTTGGAGTCATAGAGCGAAAAACATTCCGACCAATAGGTGCTGCAAATGATATAACGATCGATATCCGAATCATTGCCGCAACAAACCGGAACCTTAATCAGGAAATTAGCAAGGGCGGTTTTCGATCAGATCTTTACGAACGATTAAATCAGACCTCCCTAATTCTCCCACCTTTGCGCCAGCGTTTGGAAGACATCCCAGAGTTGTGTGACGTCTTCTTGGAGCAAATATGCCAGGAGTTAGGGTGGACCAAGAAGTCGATTCGGCCTGAAGCCATAGAAAAATTAAAAAAATATGAGTGGCCGCGCAATATCCGTCAGCTTAAGAATGTACTAAGGCAAGCCATATTGAAAGCGGGTGAGCATATCAACGATATTTTTGAAGGTCATATTTCTCTCGATAGTGACACCCCACGAACTGAAGAGAAGATGAATCTATTGCCTGATGCCAGCATTCCACAATCATTGCCATACAATCAAAATGACATGATACTGTCTTATTTGGTGATGGTCAAATCACAGTCTCCCGGCGAAAGGTATGAGACGGTAAAAGAAATCCCAAATGATATGATAAAGGATTTCCTAAAAGCACTTTTTGAAGATTTGCAGAAACAACAAAATAAAAGATTGAGACAAAAGGATATCGCCGAATATTTATGCGGTGATGCCGAAAAAACTACGTATGCCAAAGTACGAAGGTTCCTCAGCGACAATAATTTTCATATGAAGGACCGGTGAAACGAAGTAACGATTCCACGGAGGAAGAATAATGGAAATAGGAATCTTATGCGAGCAAGCTTTAACTCGATCATTTCAAGAGGAAAATAATAACTGTGTCATTGATTACAGGTCGAAATTTAAAACTCTATGGTCGGATAGTTTTAAGGTTGATAATCATATAGCCCGACTATTCATTGTTTGGGATGGAGTGCCCGCCGATGAACGGGCAGGCAGGCTGGCACCATATTTAACCGCACTGGACTGGATTCTTGCTTTCTCTTTGAAACTGACATGTGAATGTAAGGAAGGTAAGGCAGTCAATGTCGATTTTACCATCCATCTGATCGATTTCACGTCGGATCAATTTGAGAACAGTTTCACATCGGACAACGCCCCAACCCTGCTGGAAGCCATGCCCTGGGTCACCCTGTATGCCCCGCTGAAACGTGGCCGGAGCGCATACTCCGAATTACCCACCCCTGCGGATATCACAACGGGAAAGGGATGGGCCGAGAAGAAAACGCTGGCGGCAGCGGCAAAAGACCCAGGATTGAGCCTACGGTTGGAGCGGCTTGCCGACATGTGGCAAG
>Ga0247841_10011049_pt1 | contig 12113 bp, 13 predicted proteins | sample LaCruzMarch2015__2_FD_192410 | JGI IMG/M metagenome (GOLD analysis project Ga0247841, IMG submission 192410) | Freshwater microbial communities from meromictic Lake La Cruz, Castile-La Mancha, Spain - LaCruzMarch2015_18m | ecosystem: Environmental > Aquatic > Freshwater > Lake | place: Spain... | reverse complement strand
CTGGTCGTACTGCGGCACGCCTGCCTTCCTGAAATATTTCTGCGCGACTATGTCGGTTGCCACCTGGGACCAGTTTTTCGGCATCTCGACATCCTTCATCTCAAAAACAGTGGAGCCGTCGGAGTTTCTTATGGCCGAGGTCCTAAGCTCGTATTCAATTATGTCAAGCGGGTCTGTCCCTTCCTCCGTGAAAAGCCTGCTTACTTTGAGCCCGCCCTGCCTTACTTCCTCCCGCGAAACAACCGCTTCCATGTTACCCCTCGTGAACTTTCTTGGAAGCAAGTAAAACAGGTAAACAATGTGCAAAAATGGACACATTCTTGCATTTCTTCAAACCCCCTAAAACCACAATATATAGGGTTTCAGGAAGCACTCAACCACAACCTGTTGTGCTTGCAGACTTTTTCGGATGTTCACATTTATATAGGTTTTTTCGCCCCAAAAAAACCACTTCGTAGCTGTTCCACATGGGACAAAAAGCGCGCGGATTTTTGCGAAAAGACTGTTGGAATTTTTTTTCTGTCTGTACTATATTCGGCATTTTCCAGAAACTTATTTAAGTTAACCGCCGTTATACCAGCCTGGCAGGTGGATGATTTGAAAAAGGCACAGCCCAATCCTTCAACAGGAACGTTCGCGGTGAAAGCAGGCCTTGCCCAAATGCTCAAAGGCGGCGTCATAATGGACGTGATAAACGCCGAGCAGGCAAAGCTTGCCGAGGAAGCCGGCGCAGTGGCGGTAATGGCGCTTGAGGCAGTGCCATCCGACATACGGAAGAACGGCGGCGTGGCGCGCATGGCAGACCCCTCACGCATAAAGGAAATACAATCTGTCGTTACCATTCCCGTAATGGCAAAATGCCGCATAGGCCACTTTGTCGAGGCGCAAATTCTCGAATCCCTTAACGTTGACTACATAGACGAATCCGAAGTGCTCACTCCTGCGGATACCGAGCATCACATTGACAAGTGGCAGTTCAAGGCGCCCTTTGTCTGCGGCTGCCGTGATTTGGGCGAGGCGCTCCGGCGCATCTCCGAGGGCGCTGCAATGATGCGCACAAAAGGCGAGGCGGGCACAGGCAACATTGTCGAGGCGGTGCGCCACATACGCGCGGTGAACAAGGGAATATCCGACCTTCGCGGCTGCGGCAAGAAAGAGCTGGCACAGGCAGCGCATGACATGCGCGTTCCGGTTTCACTCGTTGAAAAGGTGGCAGAGCTTGGCAGGCTGCCTGTTGTGAATTTCGCGGCAGGCGGCATTGCCACCCCTGCAGACGCCGCGCTTTGCATGCAGCTTGGCAGCGACGGAGTGTTCGTAGGCTCTGGCATATTCAAGTCATCCGACCCGGAAAGGCGCGCACAGGCAATAGTGGACGCGGTCGCGCACTATTCCGACCCGAAGAAAATATGCGAGGCGTCAGACGGGCTCGGAAAGCCCATGGACAGCATTGACGTTTCCAGCCTCAAAGATGAAGAAAAACTCTCGAGAAGAGGGATATAATCAAAAAAATCCAGTGGACTTCCAGTGGCGCAAGCGCCACTGTCTGCGCAAAAGCTCGCGCTTTGTGCACATCGTCCACTGTCTCCCCAACTGCTTCGCAGTTGGCGATCGGCGTTTTTTTGACGCCTGAAATCGGGTTCTTATGAAAAAAATAGGCGTTCTCGCGTTGCAGGGCGGGGTGGATGAGCACATAGACGCCCTCCTGCGCGCATCTGAAAAGCTCGGCGTTCCCATCCAGGTAGTGGAGGTGCGCTCTTCCGAAGACTTGCAGGGCATTGACGGAATAATAATACCTGGCGGCGAGTCCACCACCATCTGCCGCCTCATGGAGCGCGCTGGCATTTTCTCAAAAGTTTCGCAGGTGCGGAAAATAATGGGGACGTGCGCTGGCGCCATACTGCTTGCCAAAGAGGTGAAAGGCTCCTCTCTTGAGCAGCGCTTTTTCCGCCTCATGGACATTTCCGCGGAGCGGAACGCATACGGCACGCAGCTCGCCTCCTTCGAGGCGCATCTCACCACGATATTCGGCACCCTTCCAGGCGTTTTCATCCGCGCCCCGCGCATAACTGTAGAATCAAAAGACGTGCAGCCCATGGCTTTCCACGGGGATGAAGTGGTGGCGGCATACCAAAAGAGAGGCGACAGGCACTATCTCGCGCTCGCATTCCATCCCGAGCTCACCACAACAAAGTTCCACGAGTTTTTCATAAAACTGTAATAGACGTAAATCGTCTTATTTTCTTATCTGTTACATACTCTTATTATTGCAAATATGGCAATAAAAAAGCATGAACAAGTCAGTCTCGCAGCGTAATCCAGCGGAAAAAAGTGCAATGCCCAGCCCAGGCAGTGCGGCAGGCGGTTCTTTTTTTCAAGAATCCGCATCAAAAAAGAAGCTGGCTGAGGGTTCTGTCGGGTTCGATATTTTATTTACTCCAAAGCAGGGCAAACCAGTTTGCAATTCATCGTGCTCACACTGCTATTACTTCGCAAATTATGGCGGCTCAGATGCGAAGCCCCCTGTCTCAGCCGAGAAGGTTCCCTCGATAATGGCGCAGTTAAAAGAAATCGGGTATGGCAAATTCTACCTGATAACCAGCGAGCTTCTCCTTGCGGACAACTGGAAAGAGATAATAAGCGCCAGCAGGGACAATTATGTGAATACCAACGGGCGGATCATAGTAGAAAAGGGGCAAGCGCTGCTCATCGAACTATTTGCATGCGGCATCCGCCAGGTCGTGTTAACTGCGAATATCACCCCTTCGCACAGCTTACTTAACTTCACTCCAAAAAAGATAGTGGAAGCAGCCGCACAAGAGGTAAGAAGTTTTAACAAGGGGAATGCTGGCAAACGGTTCAGCCTAATGCTGAGCATCATAGTGACTTCCGAGAATTTCAACAAAATAGGGGAAATGTGCGGATATGCGAAGGATGTCTGCGGGGCGAATGTTGCCAAATTTTTGGCGTTAATCCCTTTCTCAAATTCTGATACGAAGCTATCCCCATCTCCAGCGCAACTATCCAAAGCCATAAGCCAACTGAAGGCAATGCGCAAAAAATACCCTGCAGCGGAATTTTACATAGAGCGAGGCGGAACTCTTGGAACCGCGGGCTTGCGGGATGAAAAGAAAAGTAAGTTCTGTCCGGCTGGAGAACGGATGTTCACCATCAAAACACTCGAAAACGGAGGCCCGGTCTCCCCCTGCATCTACACGCCATCAATCTCCATAGGGCGCATTGAAAATGGAAAACCGCTTATTGACCGCGCCCTCTATAGAAAATTTATGGAATTAAAAAAGTCCGCTCTTTTGGCTGATCGGTGCCCGGCATATGCCCTGGCAAACAAGCTTCTATAGTGTTACTCCCGGCACCTCGCGCATGCAAAATCAGAACTAGATTTCCTTCCCTCTTCCGCAGTGCGCGCAGACAAAACCCAGCTTGCACTGCGGGCGCCCGCAGTTGCCCTTGCCGCACATCTTGCATGTCTCTGTAGCGGTACGACCGCACACGGCGCACAAACCGGCAATGTTCATAGAATAAGCATCTCGGGATAACTTTAAATTCCTACTTCAAAATCCCAAAGCCGGACAGCCGCCATCTGTTGCCAAGCCTTCTTGTAATCGCCACCTTGCTCTTCTTCTCCGCGCAAATCGGCCTTTTCAGCTTGAGGAAAACATTCCCTCCCTTCAGCTTCACAATGGCGCCGACTGAGGTGGCGGTGCCCGCAGAAACCACAATGGGCTCTCCCATCTTGAGCGCGGGGTTGTCAAATCCCTCTCTCTTCAGAAGCGAGTACTCCATCTCAATTTCTGAAAGAACGGGCGGAAGCGCACCCTTTTTTCCTAGCATATTGCCTGTCAGATGGTCGGACTTTGCAACTGCCGGGTCAAGCCCTGTGGCAATGCCGATGAGCCCGCCGGGCTTTGCCTCCTGCACGGACTCTCCGCCAGCCATAAGCGCGCTTATCTTGAGCACAAGCGGCTCCACAATTTCCTTTTCCTTTGTCTTTCGCGTAATACCCGGCAGCATTTCTATTTCATCGCCAATTTTGAGCGTTCCCTGTATGAGCGAGCCGCCGAGCACCCCGCCCTTCAACTTTGCAATATCCGCGCCGGGCTTGTTCACGTCAAAGCTCCTCGCCACATACATCCTTGCCGGAAGCTTGTTGTCATGCTTCGGTGTTGGTATTGCATTTTCAATAGCCTCCACCAGCTTGTCAATGTTCGCATTATAATTCGCGGAAATGGGAACGATTGGCGCCTTCTCGCACGTCGAGCCTTTCAAGAACGCCTTTATCTCCCTATAATTCTCAACCGCCTTCTCCTTTGAAACAAGGTCCACCTTGTTCTGGACCACAACGACATTTTTGATGCCGAGTATGTCCAGCACCTGCAAATGCTCCTCTGTCTGCGGCTGCGGGCACTTTTCGTTTGCCGCAATGACGAGCACTGCGCCGTCCAGTATGCTTGACGCCGCAATAGTAGTGGTCATGAGCGTTTCGTGCCCTGGCGCATCAAGGAACGAGACGTGCCTTGAGACTTCCCACTTTCCGGATGCTTTTTCCTTTTCAGCCTGCGCCTGCGTGGCATACTCGCCGTCCTTGCTCTTGTAAAAAGTGGTGTCGGCATAGCCTATTTTGATGGTGATGCCGCGCTTCACTTCCTCAGAATGAGTGTCTGTCCACCTGCCAGTGAGCGCCTTGGTCAGGCTGGTTTTGCCATGGTCTACATGACCCACCATGCCGATATTGACCTCTGCCTGCAAAAAATCACACACTAGTTACTTTCTTTCCTTCTCTTTCTTTTCCCCGGCTGCTTTCGGGAAAAGCTCCTCAAGCGGCTTGCTTCCCGCCTGCAGCACTTTGGTATTCACCTGCATTATCTGGTCTGAAATGACATTGCCGCGCACCTTTCTCCTCTCGCGCGTTCCCTTGCCCTTGCTTTGGAAGCCGGGCCCCTTGGAAAGTATGACGTCTGCCCTTCTCGGGCCTGACACGTCCCGCCTTATGGGGAAGCCCGATGTGTCGCTGCCGCCCGTAATCTCAAGCTCATAGCCTTCGGCACCGAACGCCCCTCCCTCCAGTTTCTCCCCTATTTTCTTGCCGATAAGGGCGGACTCCTTGTCCTTCGGAACGTCGATTCCGTAGCTCTTCCCGGTTTTCGTGTCTGCTATGACGATTTTCATATTATCACTCTCTTTTTTGCAGCGATTAGAATGCGTCTGCGAGTGTTGCTTATTCAGTGCAATCCCTTAAAAAACCTTCCACCTCGCCTGCGGCGCGCGCCTCTCGAAACCCTTAAATACAGGTTGTGTAGGAAAATAGAAACAGGTGGGAGTGATTCATTATGGTGAACGCCATGCACGCGTATTTCCTTAAGGCAGTGAAATCCAATTATGATGGCAATAGGAAATGCGGCTTTGAGCACGCAGACCTTCTCCTCTCCTCTTTCATCGGCAGGCGCGCAAACCGCATGCAGTCGTTGGCGCATTATGCTGAAAGCAAGCGGGCATGGGTGGCCTACTGCAATGAAAAAATAGCCACCTGCGAAAAGAAATTGGCCCGCCTGAACGGGGACCTCTCTTCCGTTCTTGAGATTGAGCAGACAGAAAACAAAATCCCTGATTCCAAAAAGCTTGACTCTGTGCTGAGTGAAATACAGGTATATGAAAGCACGCAACAGCGCCTGTCAAGCCTGCGCGACTCCTGCAATAAAAGAGCCATAAGCGCGAGAACCCGCCTTGCAAGAATGCACGAACACATTTCTGCACACACCAAAAATCGTGATACGCGGGCAGAGGAATGGAAAAATGCCGTTATGGAATGGGGGAACGTCTCCCTTCTTCAGGCTTCTGCGCACATGGATAATGGCCTCGCCATCGCAAACGGGAAGTTATGCTCTGCACGCTCACTGATCGAAAGCGGAGCGGTTTCTGCAGGTGCAGCCGAGCTTCTCAGCGCCTCGAAAAAATACTTTTCCGCGGGGCAGCCTTCCAAGGGTATTTCCCTTGGCAAGGAAGCAGCAGAACTTCTTAAGAAAGGCAGCTGGGACAAGGTTGCAGCTGCTTACCTTGAAATTGCGCAGCTTGCCGAATCGGCAGGAATGTTTGGCGAGGCTATGGATCTTTATGCTCTTGTTGAACTTCATGTGCCGTTCCATTCCGCCGATATCAGAAAAAGCCTGACTGATTGCAAGAAAAGGTGCGGGGAAAAAATAAGCAGGCAAATTGACGACTCCATGAAAGCGTTGGAGCAGAAAAAGAGGGTGTTCTTTTCCCAAAATAATCAATTTTTCTAGAGTTTCTTCCAGCCTTTTTTTGAAAAGAAGACCATTTTCTCATATCTTACCCCGTACTTTGAAAAGTAGGCGGAAGGCTCAATGGCAAGCACAGTTCCCTGCACAAGATTATCCTCGGAATTTTTGCCAAGGTGCGGATACTCATGCACTTCCAATCCAATGCCGTGTCCTATCGCGTGCGGAAGCACGGGCAGCCCGTATTTTTTCAAAAGAGACGCGGAGAGCGCGGCGACATCCTTGCCTTTTTTGCATGCAGGGAGCCCCTCAATGATTTTCTCAAAAACAGAAACACATTTCCCATATGATTCTTGTTCTTTCATCTTTCTTTTCCTGAAGTAGCACCTGGTAAAATCAGAGCAATACCCGTCCTTTTTCACGCCAAAGTCCACCAGTATGAAATTGCCTAGTTTCTTTCTGGTTGGCGAGTGGTGCGGCATGGAGCTGTTCGCTCCTGTGGCAACAATAGGCTCAAACGAAACTTCCGCCCCTCCCTCTAACGCCATCACTTTCAGCTTTGCGGCAAGCTCCTCCTCTGTCTTGCATTGCCACGGGTCAAGCCCTTCCAGTATGCCGCGCGCAATTTTTGCGGATGCCGCAAGCTTCTTCAGCTCGCTGCCGCTCTTTCTTCCCCGCACTTCAAACATTTTTCCTGATGCATCAACGAGCTTCAAATGCGCTTTTCCTTTCAGCGCCAAATACCTCGCAGCAGGCATCTCCGATGAAGAGAAGCCCACCTTTCCGCTGCCTACTGCCCTTCTCAGCTCCGCCGCAGGTTTTTTGCCAAAAAGCTTCACCGGGTAATGCGATGTCTTTCTAGCTGCTTTGACATTCATCTCATGCGTGAAAAGCACGCCCTTGTTTTTTTTCAGGACAAGATAAGCGCCATCTACACCGCAGCCCGAGAAATAGGCAAAATTCGCCGATGCGCCATTGGCAACATCCCCGTTGTAAAGCAAAAGCGAGGAAAAAGTAGCGCCTGCAAAAAGCGCCTTTCTTCTGGCAGCAATATCATCCATGCAATTCCCTTACGCCCTATTTATTTAAAGTGGAATGCACGCGACAGCAAAATCAAACTTCTTTAGGAGCGCAAGCGCCTCGCCAGATTGCTTTTTGGAAAGCGGCATCGCAACGCACGCTGCAACGAGCTTTTCGGCGGAGGCAATCGCCCGTGGCGCATCAAGGTCGTCATCCATCGCGGACTCAAACTCCCTTTCCGCAAGAGAGAGCATCCTGCCGAAATTCCCCGTCCCGCCCGCCGCATCCTTTTTCCGTATCAGCGCAATTCCTTTTTTCATCCTTGCGAACCTGCCTTCCACCTCGCCTGCAAGCTTCCAGGTGAAATTGAGCCTTCGCCGGTATTTTTCCGACAAAAGCAGCATGCGCATCGCTTTTGGCTCAAGCCCGCGGGCGGCAAGCTCCGGAAGCTTCACCACCCTCCCCTTGGACTTGCTCATCTTCCTGCCGTTCCATATGAGGTGCCGCAGGTGCACCCAGTATGCGGCATACTCCTTCCCTGAAAGAGCGCGGACCACCGCCCGCGTGTTCTCATGGTGGTTGAACCGGTTGTCCCACCCTCCTGCGGCAATGTCTATTTCATATCCTAGGCAGTCGGTTGACATGACTGCGCACTGCATGTTCCACGGGGGCTTTGCCGCGCCGAGCTTGGTGGCAATGCAGGCATCACTCCCTTTCCTGCACGGCTCCCAAACAAGGAAGTCTCCCGCCTGGAAGCGCCTGTACTCCTCCATGCTCACTTTCCTGCCCGCAAGGTTCCTTATCCGTGTGCCTGTGAGCATTCCATACTCCCTGTCTTTCGAAATATCAAAATAAGCCCTGCCCAGCCCGTCTCTGTATGCCGCGCCTTTTTTAATCAGGGCAAGCGCCGCATCAGCCATCTGGTCCGCATACTCGCTCACGTGCGGATAGAAATCCGCAGGCATTGCTCCAAGCGTTTTCATTTCAGACAGGAATATCCTTTCGTACTTTGCCGTGAGCTTTCCCCTGCCCATCCCGGTTTTGCGCATCTCGCGCCTTATCGTGCTGTCGTAGTCGGTTATGTTCATTGCGTGCCTGACGCGGTAGCCCCGGCAAACGAGCCACCGCTTCAGTATGTCCTCAATCACGTAAGTGCGGTAGTTCCCTATGTGCGGCCTTGCATAAACAGTGGGGCCGCAGGTATACATTTTGACAACATTCCCATTCCTCGGCTTGAAAATATCTAACTTTTTCGTAAGCGTATTGTAGATTTTCAGCATTTTCCCAAGCCTCAAATCTGCATTTTCTCAAAGCTCTTGCTTCCCACATAAATGAAAAGCGCGGAAGCGCCTATCAGCACCACCGCATCCCACATCACTCCAAACTGCGTGGTGCCAAGAAGCGCGAACCGCAGCATGTCCACCCCGTATGTCATCGGGTTGAGCTTTACCGCAATGTCGAGGTAAGAAGGAAGGTTCTCGACAGGGAAAAGCGCGCCTGAAAGGAGGAACATTGGCCACATCACAAAGCTCATTACAAGGTTGAAGCCTTCCGGCGAAGTCATGCTCGAGCCTATTATCAAGCCGAGCGAAACCATGCACATTGAAAGCAGCATGGCGGCAAAAAGCGCAAGCACTCCGCCCTGCAAGCTTCCCACAAAGCCAAGCAACGCGCCGATTATGATTAGCGCAATAACCTGCACCAGCACATCTGTCATGCCTCCTAACATTTTCCCGAGGAAAACAGCAGAGCGCGGCACAGGCGCCACCAGCACTTCCTTCAAAAAGTCAAGCTTCCTGTCCCAAATCACATACAAGCCAAAGAAAATTGAGCCGAAAAGCACGGACATCGCAACTATCCCGGGATAGATGAACTGTTGGTAGTTCATTCCCTCTATGCTCACGCTCGCGCCCAGCCCCCCGCCAAATGCGATTATCCACATGAGCGGAGTTATCACCGCCGACACTACTCTCTCTTTCTCCCGAAAGAAAACCGTGGCTTCGCGCAGCCACACTGCATACATTCCGCTGAAAAATGACATAAAAATCACATGTAAACAATCAATTGCATTATTTATCGTTCATTATCCTGTCCCAAAACCCGCCTTCCCCCCCTTCGCCGCGTATCTGCTTTCCGGTGTATTTTATGAAAACATCATTGAGCGTGGCGGGGTGTATTTCTATGGACTCTATTCCCGGAACGGCTTTCAGCAACACAGGGAGGTTGCCCTTCAGGTGCGCCACAGTCACGCTCACCACTCCGTCTTTTCCCAATTTCACGCTGCTTGCAAACTTCATCTTCCTTATTTTCGCAATTGCCGTTTTGGGCTGCGCAAGCTTCAGATTCACAATATCTCCACCCAAAGACTCCACCAGCCCCTTTGGCGTTCCGACGGAAATTATTTTTCCATGGTCAATAATAGCTACCCTGTCCGCGTATGCTTCCGCTTCCTCCAAATAGTGCGTGGTGAATACCACAGTAGTGCCTTGCGACTTCGACAGTTTCCTTATGTACTGCCAAATATGCGCCCTTGTCTGCGGATCCAGCCCCACTGTAGGCTCGTCAAGGAAAAGTATTTTCGGCCTGTGCAAAATGCCGCGCACAAGCTCCAGCCTTTTTCTCATGCCGCCCGAGTACTCCTTTATCCTTGAGTGCTGCCTGTCTTTCAATTCCACAAGCTCAAGCATATCCCCTATTCTCTCATCCAGCCCCTCTTTTTTCATCCCATAAAGGTAAGCATGCATTATCATGTTCTCCTTTCCAGTAAGCAAATCATCAACTGACGGCTGCTGGAACACAACGCCTATCTGCTGCCGTACTTCCAGCGGCTCATTCTGAACATCAAAGCCCGCAACAGTGGCGCGCCCGCCTGTAGGCGCAAGAAGCCCGCACAGCATAGAAATCGTGGTTGTCTTTCCAGCGCCGTTCGGGCCAAGGAGCGCGAATATTTCCCCTTCGGGCACAGTGAGCGTTATGCCGTCCACTGCCTTGACTTTGCCGTAGCTTTTTGAAAGATTGCCAATCTCAATGGTGGGTTTTCCTTCTGCCATAAGAAGCACGTCCAAATCTGGGAAACAATTGTTTAAAAATCCGCCATAACCATTTCCGAGCGGTGGTGCCATGTTCAAAACAGATGACTCCGAAGAATTGAAGCAGCACATAGCAAAGGGAAAGCACCTTGTCCTCTTTTACGCGAGCTGGTGCCCGGACTGCTCGCGCTTCCTTCCCGCATTTGACTCGCTCTCCTCGCGCACCTCTTTCCCGCTCGCCAAAGCGCAGACAGATGAAGACGAAAACCCCATCTGGGATGACTTCAAGATAGCGCGCGTGCCCGCCGTCGTCTTGTTTGAAAACGGAAAGGAAAAGTCGCGCGTGGAAGAGAACGGCGGTGCCGTCGATTCGTCAAAATTAAAAAAGATGCTCTCATAATCCATTGAAGAGGTGTTCCAATGAAAATGAATAAGATGATCGGCGGCGCAATAGTGCTTCTACTGGGAGTGGCTTTCTTGCTTGCGAACTTCGGCATACTCTCCTATGACTTCTGGAAGTTCTGGCCCCTGATACTGATCATAGTCGGCGGCGGCATGCTCTTTGGGGGCGATGGGGAAAAGAAAAAGAAGTGAAAAATGTCCGCGCAAAGCTCGCGCTTTCATCAGCACCCTTTGAACCCCTGCATCTCCCTTTCCCGGTATGCCTTTAGCCTAGCCTCACTGTACTCTTCTATTGCCTTCTTCACATCATTGCTGTGGCTAAGGGTTTCCGCAAGCTCCATTGCCTTGGCTTTGCCCACAATGTCATAGAGCGCACGCCCGGTCACGCCCGAATATTTATCGAGCTTCATTATTGCCGGAACAGCCGACGCATCCCTGATTTCCCGGAGCATGATGACTATTTCTTCCACATCCTGGTAGTGCCCGTCGTAGCTGGTTTCCTCGTATTTCATCTGGGATTTCTCCAGGGCATATACGAGCGCATCAACCATCTTTTTTTCCGCCAGCGCCTTCAGGAGCACGCTTCCGTCAAGCAGCCTGTCCATTCTTTCTGGGAGCGACATCTGCTTGTCAATAAGCGCCCTGGCAAGGTCTGAATCGGCCCTAGCACCGCCCGAATTCCTGAGCACATCAACCAGGGTGGGGAATGCCCTCATGACTGAGGGCTTGCCAATCGACACGAGCGCTTCAATCGCCGCCCCGCGCAACCTGTGGTGGTCTTCCGCATTCTGTTCAAGCATCTCCACTAGGCGAGGCACAGCCTCCTCGCTTTCAAGCATTCCCAGCGCATAAGCCGCACAAGGCCATTGGTAAATCAACTTCCCATGTAGAATTTCCATGAGGGCGGGCACCGCATCTTTCCCAATAAGGGCGATCTCGGACGCTATTTTCTTTTCCGCTTCCACCGACTGGTCCTTGTGCCCATGGTAAACGTCCGTCCGGCATCCTTCGAGTGCAAGTGCGAGGTAGGCCATCTTTTCTTTGACTGCCCACTTAACCTCATCATAAGCCCCTGTTTTCTTCTGATGGCGCGCTTCAACCATAAGTTTTTCCCTTTCAATCGGCGAAATCCTCTTGTATTCATTCAGGCTCATCCTGTCCATCATGCCCAACGGCCCCTTCCTTTCCATGTACCATGGCATCGCCCTGCCGGGTACGCGAATTTCGCTCCCATCAATGCAATTTGGCTTAACAAATTTCAGTGCCATCCCACCCAACCTCCAAATATGTGTTCTTGCATGTTTTTGTGTGTATTATGAATATTTAATGGTGTGTAACATAATCATCTCGAAAATCAGCAACCTGTTTATACTAATCAAAAGGAGTCGCAAGCTATTCGCTAAGGCTGTTC
>Ga0247841_10011048_pt1 | contig 12114 bp, 6 predicted proteins | sample LaCruzMarch2015__2_FD_192410 | JGI IMG/M metagenome (GOLD analysis project Ga0247841, IMG submission 192410) | Freshwater microbial communities from meromictic Lake La Cruz, Castile-La Mancha, Spain - LaCruzMarch2015_18m | ecosystem: Environmental > Aquatic > Freshwater > Lake | place: Spain... | reverse complement strand
GCGCAACAAAGGTATCAGCATTGTGGGTGAGGCAACTCCCCGTGGCCCGCTGAGTAACCAACTTGCCATGGGCGAACTTTTCCCAAAGGCGGTGCGGGAAAACATCATTATCGGCAATGGTAAAAAAACTATCCGGAAGATCGAAGTTCCTGCGTTGGTAGCCGGTGGCGGCATTGGCGGTAGCGCCTTGTTCCGTTACATGGCCGAAGCAGGATTGAAACCCGCATTACTCAATTTTGGCCGGGGCGCTTCATGGCGGAATATAGCCGGGGGACGTCCTGCTTTCAGCCTTCCGGAAATTGCCGATATTGCCCGTCAGAACCTCGATATTTTCAGGGAACTTCAAAAAATAAGGGATATCAACTTCCTCTCGACACGGTATGTAAATTTTGCCCACGATGAAATTACCTTCAAAGCACTTGACGATTCGCGTTCCTGGTCGGATGCCTATATGGTTGATGCAAAGGATTTTACAAAAGAGATTTCGCCAAATATCAATCCAAATTTAGGAAGCCATTACCCGGCCGCGCTTATCACCCGCGATTGCTGGCAGGCGACTCCCGGCAGGGTAATTGACCTGATTCGCCGTATCGGAATCGAAAAAGGTGGAAAGGTTTATGAAGATTGCCAGCTCGTTGATGTCCGACAGGAAAACGGAAAATATATCGTGTTAGTCAATGACCACGAAAAACAGTATGTGGAATTTATCACACCTCATTTTGTGAACGCCCTCGGCCCGGAAGCCGGCAAATTCTCTAAACAGCTTGGCATTGAGACCGGTCTGTATCCTGTTAAACACCAGGCCTTTATTACCCGAAGGTTGCCCAACCTGGGTATCAACGGGCAGCCGTTGGATATGCTTATTGACCGTCGCCGTTACAAAGGCTTTACAGCAGTTTACGGGCAACAACTTGGCGAAACCGGGCAGATTATAGGTTGTGCTTCACCTCAGATAGAACCGATGGAAACCGATAAAAACCTGAAAATTAACTCCAGGGAATTTCTTGAAATTGTTTCGGAAGTTTTTGTGGACTGGCTTCCGCAACTCTCATCAGTCGGCTTTCAGGCGGTTTGGGCAGGGTATTATGTGGAACCACGCATGATCATTGATACCGAACTTGGTTTGTTTGTAGGTTTGCGCGGACAAGGGTTTATGCTCGGGCAGTATCTTGCTAAAATGTATGCCGATAAACTGATGGGGAAAGAAGTGCCATCTTATTTCGACAGGTTGAAACTTGACGGTGACGGATTGCTTGAGAAAGCTTTCAAATAGAATGAACTTCATTTAACTGGAAAAGGGCGGTCAGTGACCGCCCTTTTTTGAAATTTTGACTTGAGGTTTTTGAAAAGGAATTACCCGATGCTTAAGATAACTATGTCCTTGTGAAAAGCCTCTTGAAAAAGGATGATTTTTGCTGCTGCTTGGCATCGTCAGTATAATAGCCGTAGCCATAACGATGGCCATAGCCGTAACCATACCCGTAGCCGTAACCATAGCCGTAACCATAGCCGTAATTGGCTTTTTCTGGTTTCACATCATTCACCAGTACAACCGTGTTGGGTATTTTTTGTTTATCAAAGTCAGCTGCAATGGTCTCAAAAATCTTTTTATGGGTCAGGCTCTGCCGTACCAGGAGAATATTGGCATCAGTGAATGGCATCAGCAAAAATGCATCGGTAACAATTCCCACCGGAGGGGTATCAAGCACGATATAGTCGTACCTTGCCTTGAGGGCATTCATTAGTTCCGTGTTTCGGGGCGAGGCTATTAACTCGGCAGGATTTGGGGGTACAGGCCCGGCTGCAATCACATCGAGGTTTGGTACCGGTGATTTCTGGATCAGCTCGTCAATAGTACACTTGCCAATGAGGAAAGTAGAAATACCTATTGTATTGGTCAGGCCAAAGTCCTGATAAATTTTAGGTTTGCGGAGGTCGTAACCGATAAGCAGGGTTTTACGCTCAAACTGCGAATACATACAGGCGAGATTCATCGAAGTGAAAGTTTTCCCCTCACCAACACTGGTTGACGTAATGAGAATCATAAACTTTTCCTTGCCTTTGGTAATATATTGAAGATTTGTGCGCAATGCCCTGAACGATTCTGATATTGCTGATTTTGGCGAGGTGGAAGTTACGATATTGCTCAGATGCTTGTTATGAAGCACATGTCCGATAATTGGAAGACTTGTGTGTTTTTCTATGTCTTTTTTACTTTCGATTTTATCGTTCAGGTAATCCCTTCCCAAGATATAAAGTATCGGAATAAGAAATCCGAGCAGGAAGGCTATGGTATAATTCAGGCTGACTTTTGGGAAGACTTTATCGGCTACTGCCATATCGGCCAGGTCAACAATTTCGTTATCCGGGGTATTGCTTGCTTTTGTTATGGAAGCTTCCGACCGCTTTTGAAGCAGGTAGGTATAAATAGCATCGTTCAGTTTATATTTTCGCTCAATACCAAGCAACTGGCGTTGGGTGGCAGGCAGGTTACGGAAGAACCCTGATAAGGTATTTATCCGTTCGTCAATATCTTTGATAGCGATATCCGAAGTCTTCACAATATTAGTTATACTTTCGGTAAGCGACTTCTTAGTATTTGCTATTTTCTGGTCAATAGCTAGAACGAGCGGATTACCTGATTTGGTATTGATTAATCTTTCGGATTTCTCATTGTAAAACTCAGTAAGCTGGGTGAGGATTTTTGTCATTATCGGATCGTCAATGCCCATAGCCGAAGGTACCACTACGCCTTCTAGATCATCTTTGTTCTTTTGGATGTATTCTTTAAGGTTTTTGTAATATTTGGCTTTCACCAGCAATTCGGCTTTCTGTTTATCAAGATCAATAATGCTGGTATAAATTTGCTGGGATTGTGCATCAAGGTTCATGATTTGATTGTTGGTGCGGAAATTCTGCAACACACTTTCGTTAGTATTTAGCGAATCACGGATTTCGAGTAATTGGCTGTCAATAAAAAGTATGGTGTTTATGGCTATCTGATTCTTCTTTTCAAGTCCCTGACGTATATATTCAATCGTAAGCTGGTTCAGGAAATTGACGGATTTCATAGAGTTGCTGCCTTTCAGGGATAATTCAACAATAGAAGCTTCCTTGTTGATAGGTTCAATATCGTATCCCGAAAATTGGGCGATAAGCGTATTCAATGAATTGAACATAAAGTAATAACGTTGCTGGCGTAAAATATTAGGCTTAAATCCAACACTCTTATTTATGGTAAAACCAAATGATCGGCCTTCGATCTTTTCGCCAAAACGGTGTTTTTTATTGTATCGCAACAATTCAGCATCCTGCGGTGTTTCTGAATATTTAATATAATCATATAACCCCACTAATTGCCCTTCAAATTCGAGGACGAATTCATCTTCAGAAAGCAATGCAATATAGAATTTAATATTGCCGACAGGCTGCATGTGTGAAGTATCAATTACCACTTCGAAAGGAGATTCATCGTAGATTTCTGTTGTAATGAAGTTTTCTTCGTGAAAATACGAAATATTGAAGTTCAGCACTTTGAGTGTACGTGACACCAAAGAGCGCGATCTCAGGATACCAATCTGGTTTTGAAGTTTTTGAGTGGTTGTAAGGTTGCCAAAACCTAAGAGCGACTGGGCATCGCTCATTCCGCTTTTCTCTTCCTTTATCAGAACGGTTGATTTCACCTTAAATACCGGAGTGGTATATTTGTTGAATAAAAAGGCTATAAGCACAGCCAGCATTACCGCGATAAAAAACAGGTACCAATAGCTGACAAATTTATAAAACAGGGCTTTAATGTCTAGTGACTGCTCCTCACTTTCGTTTTGGGACGGGAATTTGTTTTCCATTATTTCTTAAAATATGTTGCGATAACAATTAATGTTGTCAGGGTGGATACTATCAGGCTGTAAGGAAATGTTTCAAACGAGAACGATTTATGGGACAATGGTTCTGCATAAATAATATCATTTGGCTCAAGGTAAAAATAAGGCGATTTAAGGATGTCCTTACTTGTAAGGTCCAACGTAATTATGGTGTTTTTACCACCTTCGTTTCTGATTATCTGTACTTTATTGCGGTTGGCAAAAGTGGTGAGGTCGCGTGCCATTGCAAGGACTTCAAAAATATTCGCTTTATTATTGTATATCGGATACCTGCCGGGAGCACCTACCTCACCAATTACCGAAACATTGAAAAGCACGAGTTTGACGATTATGCTGGCTTCCTTGATCATTGCACCTGTTGAATTGCTTATGCTTCGTTCAAGTTCGGATAGTGTCAGTCCGGAAGCACGAATGCTCCCTAAGAGCGGAAATACGATATACCCCGAGTCGTTCACCATGTAGCTCGTCAGATAAAGGGTTTGTTCGGTAACATAATTTCCTGAAGTTGAACTCGAACCTGTGATGTTCGAAAAATCTTCATTGCTTTTCTGGTCCAAGGATAATATCCTGATATACAGGTTGTCGCCGGGTTGAAGAACATATTCTGGTTGGGGAATCTGAAATTCGCTGACAGGCGCTACCCCTTCTTTATCCTGAAAGTATCTGATTTTCTTGAGCGGCACGCACGAAAACAACAATATACTGATTGACAGAAGACAAAATAACTTAAATACAAAAAGACGGTTTTTCATAGAAAAATACTTTAATTAAACGCTTACAATACAACATTGGGCGGCAAAGGTAGTAAAATTGAATTGTTTTGCCCCTTATGAATCTAAAATTATCAGGAAATTCCACGATTTTTCTACTCTCCTTTAAGCGTTGCTGCCGAACAGGATATTATTTTTACATTCACATAATCGCCGGATTTGTGAGATGTACGGGGAAAAACTACCACCTTGTTCTGGCTTGTCCGCCCAAAGAAATTTGCATCGGATCGTTTTGAAACCCCTTCAGCAAGCACCTCAAATTCTTTGTTGATATCCAGTTTATTGCTTTGCAACGAAAGCTGTTGTTGTAAAGAAATTATTTCTTCAAGCCGGCGGCTTTTTATCTCTTCAGGCACATCATCAGCATATTTTTTTGCCGCGCTCGTATTGGGCCGCTCCGAATATTTAAACATGTAAGCATGATCAAATTCAACATCGCGCATTGCTGAAAGAGTCAGTTGATGGTCTTCTTCGGTTTCGGTACAGAACCCTGTAATTATATCTGTCGTGATAGCGCAGCCCGGAATGGTTTTTCTGATTGCAACGATGCGTTCCAAATAAAAATCACGGCTGTAACTACGGTTCATCAAGCCTAGTATCCGGGTGCTGCCCGATTGCAGGGGAAGGTGTATGGCTTTGCAAATGTTGGGGTTGGCAGCAATTACCTGTAACAGGTCATCCGATATATCTTTCGGGTGCGAAGTGGCAAAACGGACCCGCAACAGGGGATTTACTCCGGCTACTTCCTCCAGCAGCGCAGGAAACTCAACTGGTAAACCGTTTTCTTCCCAGTGATACGAGTTTACATTTTGACCAAGCAAGGTGATTTCGCGATAACCTTTTTCAAACAAGTCACCGGCTTCCCTGATAATAGTCTGAGGGTTTCGGCTACGTTCCTTTCCACGGGTATAAGGCACCACGCAGTATGAACAGAAATTTTCGCAGCCACGCATGATACTGATAAATGCAGTTACCCCATTGCCCGAAGTTCTTACAGGATTGATGTCGGCATAGGTTTCGTCAGCCGAAAGCAACACATCAATGGCTTTTTGCCCGCCTTGCACTTCGGTAAGTAGTTGGGGTAAATGACGGTAACCGTCAGGTCCCACAATCAGGTCAATATGTCGTTCTTCTTCCAGGAGTTTGTCCTTCAACCGTTCGGCCATGCAACCCAGCAAACCTATTACCAATCCCGGTTTTTTTCGTTTCAGTGCATGGAGTTCGTTCAGACGGTTCCGCACCCTTTGTTCGGCATTGTCGCGTATCGAACAGGTATTCAGCAATATAAGGTCGGCGGATTTTATATCAGCGGTTGTTTCGTATAAAATGTCCGATAAAATGGAAGCCACTATCTCGCTATCCGAAAAATTCATCTGGCAACCATACGTCTCGATGTAGGCTTTTTTTTTGTTTTCCACGTTTGGGAAAGGACTTTATGTAAAAAGATAAAAAAATTAAGCCCGCAAAAATACAACAAATATATGTGCAAAAAATTGGCTGCAAATATCTTATTACCAGATATATAAATAATTTTTAGATGTGTTGGCTGATTTTCGACCCGGAGAGAAATCAGATTATATTATAGGTATTAAAACTGCCTGGTTCCTTTTGGTATAAAATTTATTGCGTTACTTTGCACCCCGATTCTCGGCTTAAAATAAAAAAACATGAACAAAAACCTCGTAATTGTCGAATCTCCTGCCAAGGCAAAAACCATTGAAGGTTATTTAGGCAAGGATTTTATTGTGAAATCAAGTTTCGGGCATGTACGCGATCTTTCGACCAAAGACCTTGGTATTGACATAAATAACGACTTCAAGCCGGTGTATGAAGTGATGCCCGAGAAGAAGAAAATGATAAGCGACCTTAAAAAGATTGCCAACAGTAGCGAAACCATCTGGCTCGCAACAGACGAGGACCGCGAAGGGGAAGCCATTTCGTGGCATCTGGCCGAGGTGCTTGGGCTTGACCAGGCAAAAACCAACCGAATTGTTTTTCACGAAATAACCAAATCGGCGATCACCGAAGCTATTTCCCATCCACGCCGAATTGACCAGCATTTGGTAAATGCACAACAGGCACGCCGTGTCCTCGACAGGCTGGTAGGTTTTGAATTGTCCCCAATCCTCTGGAAAAAGGTGAAACCTGCTTTGTCGGCAGGCCGAGTCCAAAGCGTTGCCGTCAGGCTTATCGTTGAACGTGAGGAAGATATCCGCAAATTCCAGTCAACTTTTGCTTACCGCGTGAGTGGTATTTTTGAAGTGGGCAGCCCGATTGGTATTGCCACCATAAAGGCCGAACTATCCAAAAGGTTTTCCACCCTCGAGGAGGCACGTGCATTCCTGGAACTCTGCAGCAAGGCAACTTTCAAAGTTGCCGATGTTGAAAAAAAACCTGGCAAACGCACACCGGCACCACCATTTATTACATCTACCCTGCAACAGGAAGCCAGCCGCAAACTCGGTTTCTCGGTAAGCCGTACCATGACGGTGGCACAGCAGTTGTACGAAAGCGGCAAGATCACTTACATGCGAACCGATTCCGTAAATCTTTCGCAAACGGCTCTTGGTATGGCAAAAGACGAAATTATCAAACAGTTTGGCAAGGAATACCACAAATCCCGGCATTATACAACCAAGAGCAAAGGAGCACAGGAAGCACACGAAGCCATTCGCCCGACCTATCTGAATCAGGGTACAATAGACGGCGATGCCGCCCAGAACAAGCTTTATGATCTTATCTGGAAGCGTACCATTGCCTCGCAAATGGCAGATGCAATTCTTGAGAAAACAAATATTTACATTGATATTTCAAACAGCAGCGAACAGTTTGTTGCTATGGGAGAGGTTATCAAATTTGATGGGTTTTTAAAAGTTTATATGGAATCATCGGATGATGATACCGAACAAACCGAAGGCATCCTGCCTCCGGTAACCAAAGGCGAAAAACTCAGGATGCAGCAGATAGATGCTGTTCAGAAATATGCAGCCCAACCTTCCCGGTTCACGGAAGCCAGCCTGGTGAAAAAACTCGAAGAATTGGGTATCGGAAGGCCTTCGACCTATGCCCCTACTATTTCGACCATTCAAAAGCGCGAATACGTGGTAAAGGACGATCGCGAAGGCACCACCCGAAACTATGTTCAACTTACGTTGAAAGAGGGTAAAATTAAGGAAGCTGTAAAACATGAAAAATTCGGATACGAAAAATCCAAGCTTTTTCCTACCGATACCGGCGAATTGGTTACCAGGTTCCTGCAGCAGTATTTCGATGATATAATGGACTATAACTTTACGGCCAACGTCGAGAAAGAATTTGATGAAATCGCGCAAGGCTTGAAGGTTTGGAACGAAATGATTCGCGGGTTCTATTCCCCGTTCCACAAAAAAGTGGTCGAAACACTCGAAAGCGGTGAAAAAGCAAAAGGAGAAAAACTGCTCGGCATTGACCCGGAAACTGGTTTTAACGTGTATGTGAAACTTGGACGTTTTGGTGCCATAGCCCAACTGGGCGAAACCGATTCGCCGGATAAACCCAAATTTGCCGGCTTCCGCAAAGGACAGACCCTTGATAACATTACTCTTGACGAAGCCTTGAAGTTATTCGAGTTCCCTCGTCTGCTCGGCCAGTACGAAGATGTTGACATAACGGTTGGTATTGGCCGTTTCGGCCCGTATCTGTTACATAAATCCAAATTTTGTTCCCTCAAGAAAACGGATGACCCGGCTACCATCACTTTAGTACGCGCCATCGCACTCATCGAAGAAAAACGCACCGAAGGGGCTAACCGCACCATCAAATCGTTTGCCGAACGCCCTGATGTGCTCGTGTTGAATGGCCGATACGGACCCTATATCGCGGTAGGCAAGAATAATATTAAAATTCCTAAATCTACCGATCCTGCCTCGCTCACCCTTGATGCTTGCCTTAAATTAGCTGAGTCCGCCCCGGCTCCTTCGAAGAAAAAATTTATTCCAAGAGGGAAAAACAGGAGTTAGGGGTTAGGTTTTTGGGATTGGGGAGTTAGCAACCGCCGGCTTGTCAACTGCCATAGTGATTCAGAGCTTTAAAGGGTACCAGCAGTTAGTTCCATTTATTATTGTACTTCCAGATGTTTCCGGTATTTATTAATAATGATACAACATGCACATTTCCAGATATTTAAAACCTGTTCAGCAAACCAATTTGTCGCAGGTTTCCTCTTTCGAGAATAAACGGTTGGGGGAGGTTTTTACTAAGCACTCTTCCGAAAAAGGTTTCCCTGATTTAGAGAAAATTGACATTGCCATCGTTGGAGTTGACGATGACCGTAATGCAATGGATAACCTGGGTTGTGGGTTGGCTTCGCAAAGCGTAAGGGAATATTTATACTGGTTGATGCCGGGCAATTATAAGCTCAGGGTTGCCGACCTGGGGGATATTATCCGGGGGAACACGGTTGATGATACCTATTTTGCCGTTACTTCGGTGATTGAAGCACTTCTGGATGCAGGGATTATTCCAGTATTGATAGGCGGTGGGCAGGACTTAACTTTTGCCATGTACCGTGCGTATAAAAACAGGCAGCAGATTATTAATATCGCTGCCATAGATAATGTTTTCGATATGGGAACAAGCGAAACCGTGCTTAATTCGCATTCCTATCTTAACCATATCATCCTTCATAAACCCAATTTCCTTTTTAACTTTACCAACATTGGTTATCAGACATATTTTGTAGAGCAGGGTGCCATTGATCTGATGCGGAACTTGTTTTTCGACACTTACCGTTTAGGCTTGGTCCATTCTGATGTTACCATTACAGAACCTCTGGTACGCAATGCGGATATGCTCTCGTTTGATGTTTCGGCGATCAGGCAAAGCGATGCTCCCGGAAATGCCAACGCTACCCCTAATGGGTTTTATGGCGAAGAAGCCTGCCAGATAGTCCGTTATGCAGGAATGAGCGAAAAAATTACATCGGCCGGATTTTTTGAAATGAACCCCGCCCTCGACCGTAACGGCCAAACAGCTCACTTGCTGGCTCAGATGATATGGTATTTTATTGATGGCTTTTATCACAGGCAACCGGAACATCCTTCTTCCGGTGCTGATGGTTTTATACGATACACCGTGCAGCTTACCGATTTCGATGGTGGGATAGTGTTTTTCAAAAGCAAAACCACCGACCGCTGGTGGATGGAGGTAAAATGCGCGGACAATGTGCGCGAAAAGTACCGCCATCATTATATCGTGCCTTGCTCCAGTGCTGACTATCAAACAGCCCTCGAAAACGAGATCCCTGACCGTTGGTGGCAGGCATATCAAAAACTGATGTAAGGTGTCTGGATTTTTTTGTTTTATCCTTGCGTGTTTTCCATGAAGCTCGGACAATTTTATAATTCCGGGAAACCACTCTTTTCAGCCTGCTCCTTTCGGTAATCCGGTACCAATCCTATTTTATCAAGGAGGTCACCGGTTGTGAGATGGTTTTCGATCAACAACCATCCCTTCTGTTTATCCACCCTGATAATTTCTAATCCTTCAAGGTGCATCCTTTTCCAGATGGCCGTGTCTCGTCCATGGATCAGGACCCTTTTGTGAACTTGGTCCATAACGACTGGCAACAACCAGCTCCTTCGTTCATATAAAGGCTGAAGAGTAACAGGGAATTTTCGATCCAGGCAAGGACAACCATAGGAGACCGGCTGATCGGGGGTGTCTTTCGAATTGGCAATGATCAGATCCACTTTCCCATCAGCAAAGCTCAGTAAATCTTTACATGTTTCACGCAATTCATTCACAGTAAATACTTTAACAATAGAGTTCTTACTTCCCTTCATGGTATCTTTCAGAAAAAAATCAAAAGCCAGTATTTTGACTGTAAAAGAGAGGATTGCCAGTGCGATCAGAAGGAAAAAGAGTGAAGCTTTTCTTTGACTAACAAGGGTTTGGGACCCAAAAATGAATACAAACATCAGGATAAAAGGATAGGCCAGGAACATCCTTGATCCTGAAAAAAATACGGAATTGGTCCCATCACTGACTTTGGACACGAAAAATGAGAACAAAATAAACCCGAAAAGAAGGAGCAGGGTAAGGAATTCTATTTTGCGGCTGTGTTGCCATAGCCTGATGCCAATGATCACAAAAAGGGAAAGCGAAATCCAACCGGCACGCCACAGCAAAGGGGTAACGAAATTAAAATAACTGTCCAACCGCCCTGTTACGTTCAGGAAAGCAGCCAAACTTATATCCATTCCCGGTGCCCCATGAATTACCATATCCGGGTGGGCATTGTAATACGCAGCATTGAAGAGGAATGATGTCAATCCGAGTGAAAATCCCAGGATTAATGGCATCAATATCCGAAACAGTTCTTTCCTGTTGCGAGGCAAAAACGGTAATATGAGCGGAAATAATAAAACACAATTTGGATTGGCATATATCCCTATCCCAAAGCTGATTCCTCCTATGAATTTGGAATAAAAGGACTTATGAAAAGCAAACAGGACAAATCCTGTTACCGCAAAGAAAATTCCGGTTACAAACCCACGTGAGATAGAGGTAAGCATTGAATATTCAGGGGGAAGTAAGAGGGAAATAATCAATGGGAGGATCCCTGTTAAAGGACCGAACCTTTTATAAAAATAAAATGACAGCATTAAAAATGGCGATAAGCCCAGGATAATTGTTGCAAGCGGAAGGGCTGCCGGAAAACCCAGACCTGAAAAAAGAAAAGGAATGGCCAATAAAGGCTCAATCACCGGATTATAGCTTTGGCCATAAAAACAAGGGCCATGGAAAGTGCCACTCATCATGTCTTTTGCTACCTGCCAGAGGAGCGTTTGGTCACTGTCGGCAAAAACGATGGAGAACCTGAAGTAGGTATTGATCCGGTCAAGTATTACAAGCACAAAAAGCAGTTTAAAAAGCGCCCGGTTGTTTTTCAATAACCAACTCATTATGTTCCAGTTTTTAAGATAAAAATTTCTGGTAGAAATAAAAAATGACATGCGGGGCGATCACTTGATTTTATCCGGATTGTTGCTAACGAATGCAGCCCAACCGGAATAACTTTTTTTCGTTTCGCCGGGCGAACGCTGGAAGTAATGACAGCAAGCCACAGCCACGGCATCAGTGGCATCAAAATATTTTGGTTGCTCGGCAATCACGAAAAGCCGGTTCAGCATGGCAGAGACCTGCTCTTTGGAGGCATTGCCCCTTCCGGTGATGGATTGCTTTACTTTGCGCGGCGAATATTCGAAGATGGGAATATCGCGGTACAAAGCTGCTGCCATTGCCACTCCCTGCGCACGGCCCAGCTTTAGCATGCTTTGCACATTCTTACCAAAAAAAGGAGCTTCCAAAGCAACTTCGTCCGGATGGAAGTGGTCAATGAGCGAAAGGACCTTTTCAAATATGCTTTTCAGTTTCAACGGATGTGTATCAAGATGATCAAGTTTTATGACATCGAGTGC
>Ga0247841_10011047_pt1 | contig 12114 bp, 13 predicted proteins | sample LaCruzMarch2015__2_FD_192410 | JGI IMG/M metagenome (GOLD analysis project Ga0247841, IMG submission 192410) | Freshwater microbial communities from meromictic Lake La Cruz, Castile-La Mancha, Spain - LaCruzMarch2015_18m | ecosystem: Environmental > Aquatic > Freshwater > Lake | place: Spain... | reverse complement strand
CTGTGAGGCCGATCTCTTCATACAACATGCCCATCCACGCGGCATCGCGCTTGGCGAGGTAGTCGTTGACCGTCACCACGTGCACGCCTTTCCCTTCGAGGGCATTGAGATATACCGGCAGAGTACAGACGAGCGTTTTTCCTTCACCTGTCTTCATCTCTGAGATGTTGCCTTGGTGCAGCACGATGCCGCCCAGTACCTGCACGTCGAAAGGCACCATGTCCCAGACGAAGGTCTGCTTGCCGATAGTGAGGGACTTGCCCGCCGCCTTCAACAGCTCACACGCACGGACAACGGTGGCGAATGCTTCGGGGAGCAGGGCATCGGGCGTTTCTCCTTTCGTGATGCGATCGCGGAATTCCTGCGTCTTTTGGGGGAGCGACTCGAGCGTGAGAGAACGGATCGCCTCGGTTGCACACTGCTGCTTCACGAGCTCGACGATGGGCCGGAGCTTTTTGAGCTCCTTCTCATTAGGATCGCCGAGAAACTTGTTGAGGAAATCGATGACGCCCATGGAGCCCCAGCGTACCAGAGGAACCGGAGGATGAGGAAAAATGACCCCCGAAATCCATCCTCACTCCTGCGGTTGGCACACGGTCCTGAGAAAAACCCGCACGTTTTCTCGCAAAGTAAACATGGAAGAGGTCTGCGGAAAAGCAATTTCGCCGCCGAAATGCTCCTTCAGCAATTGCTCGTTGGATGTTCCCGCCTTTCCATGATGAATCACTCGCATGAGTTCATGCGTCAGTGCGCGGTCACCCATCCTCGCCCATGCCTGATACTGTTCCTGTGTCGGCATAATAGAAAAATACTTTATTGTGAGATAATGTCAATAATCTCGTAATGGTTCAGTACCTTTGCAACACCCCTGCTTCAGGCACTCCATGGAAACAAACCAAGTTCGCTCAGTTGTTCCCGAATCGCCTGCTGAGCTTTTTCGACTCTCTCAATAACCCTCGGATTGCTTTCTTCGCGCAGAAGCGCACTCACGGCTATAAGCCTTTCGACGACCAACTGTAACGACCCTGGAATGTATTGCGTTTCCCCATTCTTCTCGCTCCAGAGACAATGACCATCAACCGCCACTTCAAAATTGTCTCCGTCAAATCCCACTTCCGCTGTCTGTTGATCGGTCTTTTTTTCCGGCCGGCCCATTCCTGCTACGGGCACATCCCATTCTTTTTTTGCCGTCACCGACACCTTCACCTGCTTTCCGTAGTCCTTGGGCGTTATGTCCCGTTCACGCGAAATCATTCCCGCCAAATGTGACGCCCCCTTTGCGCGATCGGGAATGGAAAAAGATTGCCCGTGATCGGACTGATTTTTATTAACAGGAGGAAGAAGTTTTTCCGCATCGTGACGGATACTCGCAAGATGCCCTTTGCCAAGCGCAATGAGCTCTGCTTCTGCAACACGAAGATTCTCAAGTAATTCCATGGAACCCATAGTGGAGGGGGGAAAGGGATTCATCGTAACAACTCCCTGTCTAAGGGCAAGACCCTTATTACCAGCTTCGCCCGTACCACGGCTCGAGGAGTTTGCCGGTGAATGTTTGCTTCTGGAGAAACGCGGGCAGGACCTCTGCGAGAGGACACAGGGCAACCGGCTGGAGCTTCTTTTCTTTAAACAAGGCCTCGTGTTCGGGGATGAGTTCACCACACCACCGCAGCTGGGATTCGCGAATCTCAGCTGCATGAAGAAGAAAATCCTCCACTGTCACATGCGTCGCCTCCGGCCACAGGGATGCGTAGAACCCGAACCCGCGCACGAAAAGTTCATTCTTCTTGGTGGAGTGTAACCAGAGAAAGCCTTTTCCTATCCTCTTGGTTTTAACCTCTCCCCCTTCCCCCCTCTCCACAAGAGAGGGGGAATGTTTTTGTATATGTTTCTTGATACTTCCAAGTACACCCTCAACATCGTGAAGCACCTCATCATTGGTAAACCGAATAGTCTTGATATGATAACCTTCCGCAAAGCGCTCATCGCGTTCTTGGTCCGCCCGAAGGCATTCTGGATTATCATGAATTTCTCCATCAACTTCAATGACGAACTTTAATTCAGGACAGTAAAAATCGAAAATCGCTCCCTCGAGAACATACTGTCTTCGGAAACGAACGCCGAGAACATCGTGACGAAGCTCCTCCCAAAGCTTTTCCTCTGCTTCTGTTGGTTTCTTGCGCATTTCACGCGCATACAAAAGCAAATCTGCAGGCGTCGAGGATTTTTGCCATCCTCTTCCGCACCCCCCTTCCTCTTGTGGAGGAAGGGGCTGGGGGATGGAGGTTTGCTCATCAGAGCCAGAAGAAGAAAAACTTCGTGCCGCACATAAATCACTCAAATGAATCCCCGCCCCGGGAATCTTCAGCTGATGAATGAGCGTATTGGCGAACGCCACCGCGACACGCAGGCTCATGAATCCTCCGGGGCCGATGACACAGGCAATGTGCGTGAGATCAGCCGCCTTCCATCCGGCCGCATCGAGTGTCTTTTCGAAAAGCGGGATCAGCTCATGGTCGCCGATGCGGTGATCAACCGGCTCGGAAGCTTTGATGGTCTGATCCTCCACGCAAGCGAGAAGACCTGAATGGCTGGCCAGATCGAGGAATAAATAACGCATGAGAGAGCCAAGATTACCGCTAAAAGCTATAAGCTAAAAGCTATAAGCTATAAGCTACAAGCTACATGCCGTCCCTCTCCGTCATCATCCCCACCTTCCGGCGGCCGAACATCCTCAAGCTTTGTTTGCAGTGTCTCGAGGCGCAGACCATCGCCGATGAGTTGGAGGTGATCGTGGTGAGCGACGGTCCGGACCCCGAGACTGCTGTGCTCTTCCGGAACCCTCACAACTATCAGCTACAAGCTATCAGCTACTTCGAGATTCCCAAATCCCAGCAGGGAGTCGCGCGGAACTTCGGTGTGAAACACGCGCACGCGCCCTATGTTCTCTTCATCGGCGACGATATCCTGCTTAATCCGGATGCCTGCGAAAAACACCTTCAGGTTCACCAAAAGCTATCAGCTACAAGCTACCAGCTAACAATCGTCCTCGGTTTCGTCACTTGGGACCCCGTTGTGGAAATCAATCCGGTCATGCGCTGGCTCGAGCGGAGCGGATGGCAATTCGGGTACCCGAAGATCGCGAAATACGCCCGCGCATTCCTCCCGACAAAAATTCAGGAAAACTTCACCTACACCAGCAATATCAGTGTACCAACAGAAGTCGCCCGGCATTTCCGTTTCCGCGAAGATATGACGCTCTACGGTTGGGAGGACATCGAATGGGGACTCCGGATGAAGCAGGCAGACATTCGTTTGTTCTACGAACCGGATGCGAAAGCGCTCCATCATCATTACATGACATTGGAACAGTCACTCGCCCGCATGGAAACGCTGGGTCAGTCTCTCGCCATACTGACGGAAAAGGTTCCCGATTTTCGCAAACGAATCTCAGCAATCAAGCGACTCTCGCTCCGTGCGCGATCACTCCTGCCGACGATGAATGGAAAACATCAACGAGCTTTCTTGCGCGGAATCATGCTAACACTCTGTAAAAAAATACAAAAAAAATAAATCAGGGATGAGTTATTAGCCGCAAGTTTCATACATCTTCAGTATTAGAATGGGGGTGGCGCGACACGGGGGGTGAAGGGGAAGGCCCTGTCACGCGAAGCGTGGAATGCCGACGAGACGAGCCGAAGCCTTGGAGGCGAGGCGAGGAGGCACAGGGCCGGGTGGAGCGGGCGTTGGCGCGCCGGCGTTTGGGCTCCACCCTTTTCGCCGGAAAAGGGTGGAAAGAGTAATGATCGTCATCCCATGCTATGCTTCCGGCCTCATGTTCCGCCGGATGGATTTCCTCCTCCTCGGCATTACTGTGGTGCTCACGCTCTTTGGGCTCGCCATGATCTCGAGCGTGAGCGTGTTCGAGAGCTACCAGATCACACAGCGCCTCGTGGCACAGGGCCTTCGGGATGCACCCAGTAATTCCTTCTACCTCTGGCGCTCTTTCCGCCATGTGCTCTTCGGATTCAGCGCAATGAGCATCGTGGCGCTTATTCCGTACCGCCTCTGGCAGCGACTGGCATTCCCGCTGTTCGGCATGACGCTGCTCCTGCTGTTCGCCGTGTTCATCCCGGGGCTTCGCGCGGAATACGGAACGGCACAGAGCTGGCTTCGATTGGGGTTTCTCTCGTTGCAGCCCTCGGAGCTCCTCAAGTTGACCATGATCTTCTACCTCGCTCTGTGGCTGCAGAAACGTGAGCAGCTGATCAGTACATGGAAAGAAGGCTTCATCCCCTTCGCAACGCTCCTGAGCCTGAGCACGATTCTCGTGGCGCTGCAGCCGGATCTGGGATCTTTTCTCGTCCTCTCCTCAATCGCGGTCGTCATGTTCTTCGTGGCCGGCGGCAATATCGGGCACGTGATCTTGGGCGGAACGATGGCCGCTATCCTCGGCCTGCCGTTGATCCTGCAGAAGGATTACATCCGCAATCGTTTCCGCGCCTTTCTCTCTCCCGAGGATCCGTCGATTTCCGAGACGATCGGATTCCAGATCAAACAGGCACTCATCGCCATCGGCAGCGGGGGAGCCTTCGGGGTCGGCTACGGAAAATCCGTGCAGAAATTCGGCTACCTGCCGGAGGTGCAGGCCGACACGATCTTCGCGGCCATGGCGGAGGAACTGGGATTCTTCCGGTTACTCATCATCATCGCGATGTTCGGCATCTTCATCTGGCGCGGGTACAAGATCGCCCGCGAGGCGCCGGACCGATTCGGCTTTCTCGTCGCCACGGGCATCACCACATGGATCGCCTTTCAGACCGTACTCAATTTCTCCGTGAATCTGGCGCTCTTCCCGCTCACGGGCATCACTCTTCCCTTCATCAGTTACGGAGGATCCTCCCTCATCTCTCTGCTGCTTGCCGTGGGAATTCTGCTCAATATCTCCATGCATTCCACAGAAGCCGCCACAACCGCGCGCAGAATGGAGAAAAGAACCCCCTCTTTCTCGCGCGCATGAAGGAGCCTGCGCTGTATGATAGAAGACCAAAAAGCATCATGTCCCCACAACGCGTTCTCTTCATCGGCGGCGGTTCGCTGGGGCACATCGCCCCCTCGCTCGCCATTGCGCAGGCTCTGAAGGAAATACGGTCGGATGCGGATATTCACTTCGTCGTGGGCGACCGGCCCAACGAAGCGGACTTCGTGGCGCAGAATGGTTTTGCGGCAACACCTTTTTGTGCGCCGCGTCTCGGATGGAATTTTCTGTGGAACTTCCGGCAGGCCGTACGCCGGGCTCACGTACTTCTGGAAGAACTGCAGCCGCGCGTCATCTTCGATAAGGGCGGATTCGTGGGCGTGCCCCTCTGTTTTGCAGCGAGAAAAAGAGGGATCCCGATTGTCCTCCATGAATCCGACGCGGTGAGCGGATGGGCGAACTGGCTCGTCGGTAAATGGGCACAAGCGGTGTGCCTCGGTTTTAAGGGGAGTCTCACCGGATCCAAAACGATCTTCACGGGTAACCCTATCCGCTCTCTGGTCACCACGGGATCCCGCCAGAAAGGGATAGCCCTGACCGGACTCTCGCGCATGCGACCGGTTCTCATCGTGCTGGGGGGCAGCCAGGGCGCGCTCGCACTCAACAAAGCCATTGCCGCCAACCTCACTCAACTTCTGGAATTCTGCGATGTGATTCATCTCACCGGCGAAGGTAAATCTACCGTTGCGCAGAATCCTCCGGGCTACTGGCAGTGCCCGTTTGCCGGAGAGGAATTGCCTCACCTGTACGCGGCCGCGGATCTGGCACTCAGCCGTGCAGGAGCAAACACGATCACGGAGTTGGCTGCCATAGGACTCCCCGCAATTCTCGTTCCGCTCGAAGGAGTGGCGCACGATCATCAGCGCCGCAATACGGAAGTCGCGGTGGAATCGGGCGGCTGCGTTCTGTTGGAACAGGGACGCCTGTCCGCATCATTGGTTTCGACCGTACGTCATCTCATCGAGGCAGCGGATTCACGTCGTATCATGGGCAATGCTATCCATAGCCTCCACCAACCAGATGCCGCTCGACAAATTGCTGCAGTCATTGTACGGCAACTTGCCTGACCCCAATCGAGCGCGTAGCCTATCGCGGTCACTTTATGAAAAAATACTACTTCTTCCTCATTCCGCTTTTTGCGCTTGCTCTCCTCGTCGGATGCGGGTGGCAAAGCTCACCTTCTACGGAGAATCCTGCTCCTTCTTCAGAAAATTCCCCTTCTGCTGAAAATCCCACTCCGGCAGAGCCTACCCCCGCTGATGTGACCCCTCTCGGATTCGACGGAACCATTCTCTCCGGCACACACACAGTCATCCTGCACACAAATCTGGGTGACGTGGCACTCGAGCTGGATGCGGACAGCGCCCCGAAGACCGTGACGAACTTCGTCGTGCTTGGCCGCACCGGTTACTACAACGGCCTCACCTTCCACCGCGTCATAGAAGATTTCATGATTCAGGGAGGCGACCCCGATGGAAATGGAACAGGGGGTGAAAGCATCTACGGTCCGACATTTGAAGATGAAACCAATGGCAATCCGATTCCTCTCGCTCGCGGCACCATCGCCATGGCCAATCGGGGACCGGATACGAACGGCAGCCAATTCTTCATCGTCACACGGGCCGATGGCACGCCATGGCTTGTCGGTAAGCACACGCCATTCGGGCATGTGACGGGCGGCATGGATATCGTGGATACCATCAGCAAAATGCAAACGGGAGAAAACGAGAAGCCGGTGATTCCCGTGACGTTTACTGTGGAGGTAGTCAATTAGACCATTTGAGCGTAGTCTCCCCGAGCGAAGCCGAAGGGTGACGTTTACTGTTGAAGTGGTCAATTAATAAATAAATTAAAGAATGTAGAATTAATGGACTTGGCTTTGAAGATGTTCCTGGAATAGATGTTGTTTATGATCTAAACAAAGGTTTACCATTTCCAGATTCATCAGTTAACAAAATTCTTATGTATCATATTTGAGAACACGTGCAAGACCCAGTCCATCTACTTAACGAGTGTAAAAGAATTCTAGGGGGGGGGGCTGCCCATATAAAAGTTACACATCATACCAATCCTGCTGCATAAGGAATACATCCTAAAACATTCTATAATTATTTTTACTTACCCTTTAAAATAGATTGTAAAGAAAAGAATCCGAATATCGCCTAGAACCCATGAAAAAATTCTATGTTACTTCTTCCCAGCATATGAAACAGAGTTCATCCTTAAAAAGGATAAATAAAGATAAGCCTCTGATAAGTATTGTTATCTGTACAAAGAACCGAGCAGACAGCTTGCAGAAATGCTTAAATAAAGTATTTCTACAGGATTATAATCCTTTTGAAGTAATAATCTTAGATAATGGCTCTCATGATGAGACAAAAAAAATTGCACAAGAATTTTACTTAAATAACAAGAACTTAAGATACTACTATTATCCAAGAAAAGGCTTTGCAAATTTTCGCCAATTTGCCTGGAATAAAGCTAAAGGACAAATAATAACCTCTTTAGATGATGATTGTATAATTGATAGAAATTTTTTAGATAAAATTGAAAAAACTTTTTCACAAGATAAAAAAATAGGGATTGTTGGAGGAAATGTTATCAATATTGGTTTTTCAAAGGAATTTCTTTGGAAAGGTTTAGGAACTCTTGATAATTATGGATATTTCCATAATATTAAAAATAGAGAAAATGCAACAATTTTTGGGAGTGCTAACCTTTCAATTAGGAAAGATATTTTTAATAAAATTGGAGGATTTGATCTCAATTTTTCCCTGCTTGAAGAAGCAGATATTTGCTATAATGTTAAGAAAGAAGGATATTCGATAAAATACAATCCCCGAATTAAAATTAAACATTACCATACGCCTAAAAATGAAAGTATTACAAACTCTTTAAAACGCAACATGGATACTAAAGTACTTAGATTTTACCTCTATCTTAAATATTTTTACAAACCCTCTATAAAAGGGTTCTATCATTTAATTCTACAAGAAGTTGTCCTTTTCTTAAAAGAGATATATGAGTCAAATATTACTTACTTAATAAAATTATTTTTTCTAATACAAGAAAAAATAAAAAATAATAAATCGGGTTTTATAAAAAAGAATGAAGAAACGAATAGGGGTTCAAAGACCGATAAACTATTTGAATTGTACGGACGTTTTTTTGTAATGAATTATTCAATTATATTCTCAAGAATTTTATACCCTTATTATTTTATGGAGTATATAAAATATAGAAAATGATTAAAAAATCTATTCTAATGTCATTAACGACATTAATTGTCATAGGTTTAGTTAGTCAGTACTTTCTTGCCCACTATCTTTCATAGAGAAGATTATGGAGTCTATTATACAATTTTTTTGTGGATTGCTGTACTGCCTTTGAGATCCAGATTCTCCCGGTTGCGGAGCAGGACGTACTTCTGTCCCTTCATGAAGATCCGTTCATTGCCGGTGAGTCGCTGGTATTCGAGTTTCTGTACCTCATCGAGGGCATCACACAGCTTCTGCATCACATGGAATTTGTCGAAGAGGAGCACGGCCTTCGGGACATGTTCCTTGACCGATAGTTGGAAGGCTTGAGACATGTCCATGGCCACCAGAGAGATCTTGGCATTGCGCTTTTCGCCGTTCTCATGGGAGAAGGGGTCAAGATCCCTCTTGCCCCCCCCCGAACCAAATCGCCCTCCGGCGTTCCAGATCCGAAACGACGACACGGTAGTGATGGCCTTTCTCAATGGAGATCTCATCGACACCGAGCTTCCCCGGTGCAGGATGACCGGCTTTCCGCATCTGATCGCGCATGTACTCCTGGTCGATTTCTTTCACGGTATGCCAGCCGAGAGAGAACTCTGCGGCGACACTCTTGATGGTCGAGTCTCTGCATCGCTCTCCGACCGCCTTCACGAAGCGTTTGGCGTAGTGAGGGTTGGCTGCCAGCCATGCGAGGGACTCTCTCACCACACTGCTGCAGGAAGGACAATCCACTCTGCGAATCGCGGTCTCCATGTACACCCGGCATCCTCCGCAGGAGAGAGCCCGGATGCGGCGGATCTTACTGTCGTAGAACGTGCGGCAGACATGACCGCAGGAACCGCACGCCGTTTTATTCCCCGACGGATAAGCGTGAGCACAATGGCATGGGCATCGCCGAAGACCTCCCTGAGCACTCCTCCAAGTGGTACATCCGGGGAAGTGATAGGCAGCGTAAAGACCGTTGGTACGGAGGGTGCCAAGCATGTCACAGACCGTAACAGGTTTTTTCTCAGTGTTCTGCTCTTGCCCTTGTTAAGAAGTTCAAATTGCAACCACTCGATTCCGCGAAGAGCCATGATTATTCTACACACGGCACCGAGACGGCTTGCGAGAAAACGGAGCATGTCTCGACACTACATCAAAGCCAACCACTGAAAAAATATCTTTTCCGCCTGCAGTACTTCTCGTATTTTCACGGCGTTTTGGGATAATTTTTCCCGTAAACTTTCATTTTCAATCAGCGCATTCATGGCTTCACTCAAAGCCGCAACATCGCACGGCGGTACCAGGAGGCCGTTTTCATCAGAACGGATGAATGCTCGTCCCCCGCCAGCGGGACAATCCGTGCAAATGACAGGGAGTCCGATCGCCAGCGCCTCCAGCATGGAATTGGAAAGACCCTCGTAATCAGAGCTGGAAACAAACATCATGCTGTCCACGACAGCACGGTGAATATCCTTCGAGAACCCTCGGAAATGCACTTTCCCCGCGACAGCTTGCTGTTTCGCATACTCCTTCAATGCTTCTTCCTGCGGTCCGTGACCGTACAAAACCAGTGAAAAATCCGTATGTTTTTCAGCCACAAGCGCGAATGCATCAATGAGCAAACGTAGATTTTTTTCAGTGGCAAAGCGACAAAAATTCACCACTTCTTTTCTGCGCTCGCCCTCGTGTCTTACTGGTAAATCCGGCATCAGCGGATTGGGGATGATAATCCCTTTCTCGCGGATCATTTTTGGAAAATAGTTTCTGGCATTTTGCGTCTGAAATACCACGGCATCGGCCATGCAGTAACACAATATCCGCACTGCTCTTTTCCAAAGCGCGCGAGGAACATTTTGAGGATTATTGCGTTCGGATAAAATCATCCGGCGTCCGCTGAATAAAAGACCATAGACGACGGAAATATCTGCAGGCGGAAACGCCAGAGAAATAACGGGCCCATCGCCGATTTGCGTAAAAATCGCCCTCGTTTTCCGTAAACGCCTCCAGAGAAGCAGGTACCTATTTTCGCGTCCTTCGGAATCCACGTAATGTTTTTGTATGCCATCCGGCGTTGGATATTCTTTGTCCGATTTTCCCCTCAGCACGATATGTACATCGAAACCGTGCGACGAAAACTCGTTGGCCAAAACAGCGGTGACTCTTTCTGTCCCTCCTCCGCCAAGGGTGTCGATGAAAAAAGTTACCTTCTGTACGGGTTCGTCGCTCATAGCGTGATGTATTTTTACCATACGCCCTGATAAAAGAGCAATGGCTCGCTTCTCCGCGTGTTGCTCGCTATCCTCCGCGCATGCGTACCCGCTTCGCCCCTTCCCCCACCGGCTTTCTGCATGTGGGCGGGCTGCGCACCGCGCTTTTTGCGTGGCTTATCGCCAAAAAGACGAAGGGACGTTTTTTGCTGCGCATTGAAGACACGGATCAGGAACGCAGTGTGGAGGGAGCTGTGGAAAATATTCTCTCTACGCTTCATTGGGCGGGCCTAGATCCGGATGAAGGCGTGATGATGCGCAAAGGTCTTATGGCTCAGGAAGGAACCAAAGGCCCGTACATCCAGTCGGAACGTCTGGAGTTGTACCAAAAATACGCTGATCAGCTTTTGAAGGACGGCCATGCCTACCCCTGCTTCTGCACTCCCGAACGGCTGACGAAAATGCGCGAAGACCAGACGGCCCGCAAGCAGGCCCCCATGTATGACCGGCACTGCGCGCATCTGCCCAAGAAAGAAGTGGAGGAGCGTCTCGCGCGTGGTGATGCTCACGTGCTCCGGTTGCTGGTTCCGCACGAGCGCATCTTCACCTACACCGACGAAATCCGCGGCGAAGTGACTTTTCAGGGACACACCGTGGATGATCAGGTGCTGATCAAGAGCGACGGATTCCCCACCTACCACCTCGCGCACGTCGTGGACGACCACCTGATGGAGATTGACCTCGTGATCCGCGGAGAGGAATGGCTCAGCTCCACCCCCAAGCACCTGCTGCTTTTCGAACGACTGGGATGGACGCCCCCGAAGTACGCGCACGTGCCGTTGCTGCTCAATGCCGACCGGACCAAATTGAGCAAGCGTCAGCAATCTGTTGCGGCGGAGGAGTACATCCAGAAAGGTTACCTGCCCGAAACACTCTTGAACTTCCTCGCGCTCCTCGGCTGGAATCCCGGAACGGAGCAGGAGATCTTCTCGCTCGAGGAACTGACCGAAGCGTTTTCGCTGGAGCGCGTGCAGAAGGCGGGGGCGATCTTTGATCTGGCCAAACTGGATTGGCTGCAGGGCCAGTGGATCCGCAAACTTTCACTCGCGGAGTTCACCGACCGGCTGCAGATGCTCACTGCGGAACGCTTCCCCGAGGCAGCACACGATGCTCATTTCAAAGACAAAGCGGCCCTCATCCATGAGCGCGTGACATTCCTGAAGGAAGGACCTGACATGCTCACCTTCTTCTATGTGGACCCGAAAGTCGATGTGGATCTTCTCGCCAACGCAAAACAGAAAGTCACGAAGGAGCTGCTGCCAAAGATCCTGAACGTGTTGGTGAAAACCATGGAGAAGATTTCTGAGGATGAATGGACGGTCGATTCGCTCAAAGAAAAACTGCTCGCCTGCGCCAAGAAAGAAGAGCTCTCGCAGGGGCAACTTCTTTGGCCGCTCCGTGCCGCCCTCACGGGCCTTCCTTACAGTCCCGGCGCATTTGAAGTGGCAGTGGCTCTGGGGAAGGACGTCACGCTCATAAGAGTGGAAGCTGCACGGGCCGACCTCCAGAAATAATGTAAAGACGCACCGCCGGTGTGTCTCAACAAAACAGCTCACAGCACCCGTTG